>Ga0190265_10003977_pt1 | contig 10181 bp, 10 predicted proteins | sample Popmic124T_FD_133135 | JGI IMG/M metagenome (GOLD analysis project Ga0190265, IMG submission 133135) | Populus adjacent soil microbial communities from riparian zone of Indian Creek, Utah, USA - 124 T | ecosystem: Environmental > Terrestrial > Soil > Riparian zone | place: USA: Utah | collected...
CCATCACCACCACCGCCGCGCCGTATTGGCGTACGGTCATGGCATTCTTCTTGAACTTGTCTTCGCCTTCTTTCAGCGAAATCGAGTTCACGATGCCCTTGCCTTGAAGGCACTTGAGTCCCGCTTCGATGACCTCCCACTTCGACGAGTCGATCATGAACGGCACTTTGGCGACCTCCGGCTCGCTGCCGAGCAGCTGGAGGAAGCGCGTCATGGCCGTGACGCCGTCGATCATCCCTTCGTCCATGCAGATGTCGACGACATTGGCCCCGTTCTCGACCTGTTGTCGCGCGATGCTCACCGCGTCTTCGTATTTGCCTTCCTTGATCAGCTTGGCGAACTTGGGGGAGCCGGCGACGTTCGTGCGCTCGCCGATCATCATGTAAACGCCGCGCTGCTGGGTGAAGGGCTGCGAACCGGAGAGACGAAGCGGGCGCGGCTCGGCCGAGAGATCGGCGGCACCGCTATCTGCGACGGCGGGCGCCCCACTGGTTGCCTCGGCGCCGCTCGTTGGCGGAAACGCCAAAGGACGCGGAGCTACCCGTTCGAGCGCCTTGGCGATCGCAGCAATGTGCTCGGGTGTATTTCCGCAACACCCGCCGGCGATGTTGATCAGCCCCCCTTTCGCAAATTCGCCGAGAAACCGAGCCATGTCCGGCGGCTCGAGGTCGAACCCCGTCGGCGACAACGGGTTCGGCAAACCCGCGTTCGGATAGCACGAGACCGCGGTCGTGGATTTGGCCGAGAGATCCTCGAGGAACGGATACATGACGTCCGGGCCGAGCGAGCAATTCAGCCCGACGGCGATCGGATTCGTATGCTTCACCGCATTCCAGAATGCCTCGACCGTTTGCGCGGAGATCATCGTCTCGCCGCCGCGCCCCACCGCGGCCGAGATCATGATCGGCAGTCTTTTGCGATCTTCTTCGAAGACTTCCTGGATGGCGACCAGCGCGGCTTTGGCATTCAGCGAATCGAAAATCGTCTCGACCAAGAGAAAGTCCGATCCCCCCGCCATGAGCGCCCGAACTTGCTGCGCGTAGGCGGTCTTGACTTGATCGAAAGTGACCACGCGAAAACCGGCGTCGTCGGCGTCCGGCGAGTTGGAGAGCGAGACGGTGAGCGGACCGATGGCACCCGCCACGAATCTCGGCCGCGAATCGGCGTTCGCGACGCGGTCGGCCCATTCGCGGCATTGCCGCGCGGACTCGAGGTTGATCTCCCAGGCCAGATCGCAGAGAAACCGGTCCTCGATGATCTTCTGATAAAACTCGGGATCCTTCCTTCCACCGTGCTCGCGAGGATCATCGACGAAGAACTCGCTCTGGGTGATGCTGGTGGCTCCGAAGGTGTTGGTTTCGATGATGTCGGCGCCTGCTTCGAGGAATCGCCGGTGGATGTCGCAAATCATCTTCGGCTGCGTGAGGGAGAAGATATCGCCATTGTTCAGGAGATCCTTCTTCGAATCGCGGAAGCGTTCGCCTCGGATATCGGCCTCTTTCATGCCGTAGGTGCGAATCGTGGTCCCCATCGCGCCGTCGATGATGACGATGCGCTGCTGGAGCAAGGTCTGAAGGGGGTGCGGGGGTGTCATCTGGATTGGCTCGAAAGAGAGATGTCGGTGGCGGTCAAGACTTGCGAGAGGAAGCAGCTGCTTTCGGTTTGTCGGCGATCGTGAGGACGACTTGCAGATGAGGTTTCTTGGCCTCGCGGCAGCGGATCTCCGAAGCCACGATGTCGAGTCCTGTCCTGGAGAGCAAGCGTCCGAGGTCGCGTGGAGAGAAGCCGGGATGACGCTCGCCATAACGAGCCGTGACGTCGCGTTGTTCGTGCCGATCGAGACATAGGAGAACGAGCCGTCCCCCCGGACGAAGCACGCGCGCGCACTCTCCTAGCGCGCGCGCCGGGTGTTCGGCGTACGTCAGCGTGTGAAAAACGAGCACGGAATCGAACGAAGAAGGGCGGAACGGCAGCTCGTGGACGTCGGCGACTTTGGCCTCCACGTGGTCGAATCTCCCAAGACGCTCCTTGGCGGCTTCGATCATCCGTGCGCTCACGTCGATGCACGTGAGCGAGCGGCAATGAGGGGCGAGTACGTAAGCTGCCGCGCCGTCGCCCGACCCGACGTCGAGGACGTCTCCCAGCTCGAGGAAAGCTGCCATGCCGAGCGCGAGTGACTTCCACGTGCGGCCCGGCGAGTAGTCCCGTTCGAAATCGTCGGTGACCGATTCCGGAAGACCGCCGCGGCGGTCGGCATCGAACTCTTGCAGGCGCTTCTGATCCGCGACGAGTGTGGGGTCCGCGGACTTCGATGCTTCCTCGAGAAACGCCTTCACCGGATTGGGCACGGTATCCGAGGCCAGTGCATAGAAGCACTGCGTTCCTTGCCGCCTGTCGCGAACGAACCCCGCCTCACGGAGTCGTCCGAGATGCGTGGACACCCGCGACTGCGAAATACCCGTCACTCGAACAAGATCGGTCACACAGAGCTCGCGCGCCTGCAGCAGCGCGCACAGCCGCAGGCGATTCTCGTCACCCAGAAGGTTCAAAGCGTCGGCATAGTGGGAAAGCTTCATTCATCCTTTTATCTAGATTCACGGATATTGACGCTTTAGGGCGCCGGGGTCAAGCGGGGAGCGCCGTGGAAGGTGAACGGCAAAGGTTCGTCGCGGGCCTGCGACAAATAGCCGCAAAACAATCGGACGCATCAAGGCTATGGTGCCCACGTTCTTCGTTAGCCAAGGACGGACCATGCGACAAACCACTCGTCAGTTGCGTTCGACGTATTCGACACGAGCCATTTTGAGCACCGTTTTCACGTGCGGCGTCGCGCTTGCCCTCATGGCGCAGGCGTGCGGCGGTGACGACGACACGACCGGCGGCACGGGAGGAACCGGCGGGAGCAGTGGTTCTGGCGGCACCGCGAAGGGCGGGTCGGGAGGAGCGACGGGCGGTTCGAGCGGCTCCGGCGGTACCGGAGGAACGGTCGATGCCGGCAAAGGCGGAACGGCCGGCAGTGGCGGCTCGGCTGGTTCCGGCGGCTCAGCGGGCAAGGGTGGTGGCGGCTCGGGTGGTGCCGCGGGCAAGGGCGGCTCTGGTGGTTCGGGTGGTTCAGCGGGCAAAGGCGGTTCCGCCGGCACCGCAGGCAGCGGTGGAACGGCTGGCAGCGCAGGCACCGCGGGAGCTGCGGGAACAGCCGGTGCGGCTGGCGCCGCGGGCGGCGGCACGGATGGAGGCTCGCCCGATGCGGGTGACGCATCGACCGATGGTTCCGTCGACGCGAGCGGCGACGCCGACGGCGCTCCGCCGGGTGACGCGACCGGCGATCGGAGCGATACCGGAGGCGACGCCGGTTTTTGCGCGAGCTACTGCAGCTGCATGCAGACGGTTTGTTCTACCTTTGCCGGTTATCCCTTCAGTGCACCGGGTTCGTGTACGAGCGCATGCGCGGCGTTCACGACCACGCAGGCAACCTGCCAGGGAAACGCGTGCGAACTGGCGCGAACGACGCCGAGCGCGCACAACTGCGAGCACGCGTGGGGCATGGATTGCCATTGAGAGCTCGGGCAAGCACGCTCTTGACTCGAGCGCCGCAAGAATTCACCGCATTGCGGTGACGTTTTGCGCCGTAGTGTCCGGCTTGCCAGTAGCTTCATGTGTGTAGCTTCCTCTGCGCCGGCGAACAGAGTTGCAAGGCTCTCCAACTGAACTGTCGCTCGGGGACCTGTGCGATCGAGTGTCTCGGCAACCAGTAGGCGTGCGATCCAGCGCGGTCGTCCTCCTCGAAACGACTGGTCACTCGACTGACCACCCGGGCGCTCCGCCGACCAGCTGCGAAGGCGACGCCTCGCGCAAGTGCGCAAGCTTACAGTCATCGTGCTGCGGTACAGCCGTTGCTCATAGGCCAGCACCGCTAGGAGGCGATGGTGATGAAATACCTACAGCCGTTCATCTGGATTGCCCTGTCCGCACCGGTCCTCGCATTGGCGTGCTCGTCCAGCTCCGACGATCTCGGAAATGGCGCAAACGCCATCGGAGGCTCGCAAGCGAAACCCGCGGGGTCTCCAGGTGCAGGCGCAACGAGCTCCACGACTGCGTTCGCGACGTCGAATGGCTTCGAGGTAATTTTTCTCGGTTCCCAGACCAATCCCGATGGAACGTCGACCTGGCGCTATCGGGTCAACGAGACGCCGTGCGCACAAGATTTGAGCAATTGGGTTCTGGAAGTGTTCGACTGCGCCATCGTCAGCGCCACCCCCGAGCCGAACGAGGTGGTGCGTCCAGATCCCAACGCGAAGCTCATCGGCGTAAAATGGGAAACAGGAGGCGGATTCTCGTCAGGCGAGTTTGCGGTGACGGTGTCCGGTCCTGCCCGAGCCGCTACGATCCGGTTCGCAGTCAAAGGTCCCGATGTCGCGCTCGGCGAAACCACCGGACCACGCTGTGGTGACGCCGCAGCTCCGCCCGCTGATCCGCGGACGGGATCACGCGGCAATAACCGTTGTCCGGACGCTTCGGTTCCGCGCAACGACGCGGCGCCGCCGCCGCCGCCACCGCCGCCGGTCGACGCCGGCTCGGACGGACCGATCTGCACGCTGACATGCAACGAGGAAGTGCCCTGTCCTCTGCATCACTTCTGCGATCCCCAAGGCTGCTGCCAGCCCGAGATTCGCTGATCGGCCGCAACGAGGGCACCCTCTTGCGCTGCGACCGCGAGCGACGTCGCCGCATCTGGTCGGCATGTCGTTCGTCGCTATAGCTGTTGCGACGCGGTGCTGATGCCTACATTTCAGGCGCTCGCCGCCTCGCGACTCCGATCCGTCTGAAAGCCGAGTTGTAACGCGCGGGCGAATGCGAGACGCTGCATGTCGATGCTTGCATCCACGTTGTGAATGGGGAGGAGAAATGAACGAAAACGAGGACCGCGACGTGGCTCGACGTCTCCGTAGGCAATTATCGACTCGAGAGTGGACGGGCTTCGCGGGCAGGCTGATCGCGAGCGGCATCGCAGTGGTCGCAATCGCCTGCGGCGACGATTCGCCGCCTCCGATCACCGGCATCGTGGAATGCAGGGGCACGTCCTGCGTCTGTCCGAGCAGTGGTCCGTGCCAGATCAAATGCATCGCGGACTGCGACCTGCAGTGCGCCGGGTCCGGCGAATGCGACTTCGACTGCGGCGCCGGCTGTGAGGCAGCGTGCACAGGCTCGGGCCGTTGCACGGTTCGACTGGGACCCGACAGCACGACAGCGTGCACGGGGTCTTCGGGCTGCGACGTCACGTGTTCCGGTAACTGTACCGTCAGGTGTCCAGGAAGCGGCGACTGCATCGCGCGATGCGCTGCCGGGTCGACGTGCAAGATCGAGCAATGCTCCGGCGAAGTCTCCGAGTGTGCCAACAACGTGCGCGTGTGTGGAGGGAAATGCCCATGAGCATGATCCGATCCCGTTCTGCAGCGCTCCGCTATTTCGGCGCGCTCATCCCTTTGGCTGCCATGCTCCTGGCCACCGACCGCGCCTCGGCCGATATTCGTAATCTCAATCCGCGCCACGATAAGATCGAAATCGAACCGAAGCTGAACCTGGCCTACCTCTTCGGCGGACCCTACGGCGGAAACGGTTGGGGACCCGGCGTTCGCATTTCGATTCCGGTCATGTCGCCCGGCTTCGTCAAGACCATCAACGATTCGGTCGCGATCTCGTTCGGGCTCGACCTGGTTCGGTACTCGGGCAATTACGGGAACTGGTGGTATTGGTGCAATCGCGAACCACGAGATTGTCCCGGATGGTATTACGGGTACGACGCGGCATTTTGGACGGTGCAGATCCCCGTCACGATGCAGTGGAACTTCTGGTTCAACGAACGGTGGAGCGCGTTCGGCGAGCCGGGGTTCACGTTTCGTCATGCGTTCTATCCGGACTATGCGTGGTGCGAACCGCCCAACTGGGACCCGCGCTTCGGCCGATGCCACGCCGATCGTTCGCTCTTGTATTTTACCTTCTATGTCGGCGGCCGTTTCCACTTCTCCGATTCGGTTGCGCTCACGATGCGAGTAGGGCACCCGATCGACTTCTCGTTGGGCGTGTCCTTTTTTCTCTAGCACTCCGCCGGTCGGTCGCGGTCACGCGTGCCGGCGAGCGACGCGCGCGAACGCCCGCCATCGTTCGTATGGCAGGTGTTAAGTACGTCACCTTGACGCGCCATCCAATGCCATGCGATGAACACCATCGGAGATAGGTCGCGGTCAGTCGCATCGAAGCCGCGAAGTTTCGCTGAAGGGGCGCGGAGCTTTGATGTTGGAGAATTGGCCTACGTCCAATGCGCTCGTGGTGGGGGACATCGAGACCCGGCGCCAGAAACTCGGCCACCTTCTCATGCTGCACGGCTGGATGATCCGTTGGGATGCGGAGCGCAGTCATGCCATCGCGTGGGTGAAGCGCGAACCGCCGCATCTTGTCCTTTTCGATTGCTGCCCGATGCAAAGTGCAGCTCTGGACGACATCCGCCGAATGCACGAAGAAACGCTCGTTCCCTTGGTCGTCGTGGGCTCGCACGCTACGGCTGAAGTTGCGGCGCGCGCGATCGAGCTTGGCGCCGAGGACTTCATCTGTGAGCCGTTGGATCGTCGGCTCTTTCTGGCGCGATGCGCGGCGGTGCGCCGACGGAACCATACGAGCCGGCCCGGTGAGGGTGTGCGCACCAGCCTAGAGCCGCTCGGCCCCGAATCGTTCAAGCATGGGCATTTCGGACCATTGGTGGTCGACGCCACGACTCGACGAGTCACGGTCGACGGGATGGCTGTGCCACTTACGCCGGCGGAATTCTTGGTTCTTGAACGATTGGCGAGAACGCCAGGCGTTCCCATCACTGATCGTGAGCTCGTAACGCAAACATTGCATGAAACATTTCGGCCAGACAGCAGCATTGCCCGCTTTCACATTCATCGCTTGAGAAAGAAGCTTGGCCGTTACAGTTACATGATCGAATCGGTGCGCCCGCGAGGCTACCGTCTTACAGTCGAACGCTCAGTGACGTAGCCACATGACAAGGGGCACCCCTCAAGGACTGGCGGCTCGCCCATCGTGCACACCGATGACTTTGGCACGGTGGCGCGAACTTCTGCTAGAAATCGAGCTGTACCCAATCGATTGCTGGGCAATCGGGATAAGGGATTGGGTCGGGACGGAGGCCGCCCTGGAAGGACGAGCCGCACCACGTATCCATATCTCCGTATTGCCCGCTCGATGCTCCTGGCCACAAGGCCCTGACATCCCCGAACTCGGTACCGCAGAGGTTTGAGATGTAGTCATTCCCCTCGCCGGCCACGCAACATTTGATGTCTTCATCGTACCAATCTGGGTTGGCTTGGTTGTACAACCAGAGACAGTCGCCGGAACAAAACGGGTCGTTATCGATTTCCGACGTCACGGGTTGAGCGCGCTGTTGAACGCCCGCTTGACGGAGGCGTGCCCGTTCCAAGCGGGCATCGACTTGCGCCTTCCGCTGCGCGCGGGTCACCTTTTGAATCGATCTCTTGTATGTCCCGTCGCTTTGGCGGACGGCAACGATATCGGTCAGCAAGCCTTGCGATGGGTCGGATTTTTGCTGCGGCTCGACCGCCACAGCACAACCAGTCGTCGCACCTCCGAAGAGCGCGAAAATGGCCAGCATCTTGTATCGTTCCATCTGCACCTCCAATTGGCTAGATCAACGCCTTCAACCCCACTCGATCCGCCGCTCGCATCGGCACAGCTGTGAGAAATTCTCTATCCGACGTTTGCCCTAGCGGCAATCAAGTGAATCGCATGGCGGACATTCCAAATAGCACACGATTCATCATTCGATTCGTTTTCGTTTCGTTAGCGAATCACTCGCGAAAGCGGAAGCTCGCGCGGGTCGGTCTCCAGCCGCGACCTTCCCCGACAACGAGCTCACCCGCCGAGTTGAACTTCCAGGCCGCCTCTGAGCCGCCGGCGCCGCAGCCTTGGCTCGCGGTCCGACGTTCGACCTCCAGAAGAACGGCCCGCCCTCGGCGGCTTCGAGCGCCGCAGGGTGTAGGAACGGCGCTCTTTTGCACGTCGTTGTGCAGCAACCGTCTCACCGACTGATCATCATCCGGACATGCACATCTCGTGGGGAAAGGTCGAGATCCGCTGGACGGCGCACGACGCTCGTCTGGGGCTGCTCGGTTGCATGTCGCTCGGTCGCGTGGTCCATACGCTGAGCGAAGGCGAAGAGCACACGCTCTGGATCATTCCGGAGCTTGCCCGGTCGGCGACCTACCATTGAGCGGGCATCGGATCGGCGCGTCAGAATCGACTCGAGCGCAAATAGCCCTTGGCAAAATGTTGCCATGTTCTTCGATTCCGCGCGTTTGCGAGGACTACACACTCCGGTTTTCGGGGTCGATTCCCTGCGCACATCGCGAGCGGACAGGCGCCGCGCCACCGCAACAACGCCTCAGGGCGACCGCCCGAGGTCCAGCAGAGGCGCTTTCCTTCCGCGCAAGTAGGGTTTTCGATGCGCGACCTGCGCACGCGAAGTGGCACGATGCGTGCCTCTAGTGGTGTCGAGTATCGCCGCGATCTCCTCCCAGGAATCGCGAGGTGAGAGCTCACTGTTTGGAGGCAATCATGCTGTGGACAATTGCAGTCATCATGTTCGTGCTCTGGGTTCTCGGACTCGTGAGTGCCTATACCATGGGTGGGCTCATCCATATTCTGCTCGTCGCGGCCGTCGTGATAGCGCTCTTCAACCTCATCAGCGGTAGACGCTCGTTGACTTAGCTAAGCTAGGCGCCTCTACCTTACTCGCGCAGAATCCAGATCTGAGGGTAGCGAAGCGAACGAGGTGATATTGCTATGCGAACTCGCGCTTCATCATGCGCGAGGCGACGGTTATGCTCGGGCGACCTGCTGGATCGTCGTAAGGAGCGTCACCCTTCGGGCTGCGCCCCGCCCCGGTCACACCCGCGCGCGATCGATCATCTTCGTGAAACGCTCGAACAAATACAGCGCGTCGTGCGGGCCCGCGGCCGCCTCGGGGTGATACTGCACCGAAAAGGCGTTCATCGACGGCACCGCGAGCCCTTCGCTGGTTTGATCGTTCAAATGCAGGTGCGTCGTCGTGGCGCGTCCTTCGAGTGACGCCATATCGACGGCGAAGCCGTGATTCTGCGTCGTGATCTCGACCTTCCCCGTCACCTTGTCAAGCACCGGCTGGTTCACGCCGCGGTGACCGAACTTGAGCTTGTACGTCTTGGCCCCGACCGACAGCGCCAACAGCTGGTGCCCGAGGCAGATCCCGAACATCGGGACTTTGCCGAGAAGTCCCTTCACGGTGTCGATGGCGTACGTCACCGGCGCGGGGTCACCGGGCCCATTGGAGATGAACACGCCGTCCGGTTTGAGCGACAGGATCTCCGCCGCGCCCGTAGTCGCGGGCACGACGGTGAGCCGGCATCCGGCGTCGACCAAGCAGCGCAAGATGTTGCGCTTGAGCCCGAGATCGATGGCCACCACGTGCCGTGACGGCACCTGCGACGACGGTACTGGCGACGATGGTGCCGACGACGATCGCATCGTCCAGAGGCCCGCCGATTCCGTGAATGCGTAAGGCTCCTTGGGCGTCACGCGCTTGACGAGATCTTGCCCGAGCATCGACGGCGCTTCGCGCGCCTTTCGCACCAAGGTCTCGCGGTCGGTCGCTCCAATCGCCCCATTTTGTGCCCCGTGGTCGCGCAAATGCCGCGTGAGCGCACGCGTGTCGACGCCGGAGATGGCGACGATGCCGCTGCGCGAAAGGTACGCATCGAGACTCTCGGCCGAGCGATAGTTCGATGCCCAAGCGCTGGCGTCGCGCACCACGAAGCCGGCAACCTGCGGCACACCGGCGACGCTCTCGCCGTCTTCGAGATTGATGCCGGTGTTGCCGATCTGCGGCGCGGTCATGGTGACGAGCTGCCCGCAATAGGAAGGATCGGTGAGCACCTCCTCGTAGCCGGTCATTCCGGTGGTGAAGACGACCTCGCCCGTGGCGATGCCGCCCGCCCCCCACGCGATTCCTTCGAAAACGGTGCCATCGGCCAGACACAGGTACGCTTTTTCGCCGCTCATGCTCATTCCGTAGCGTCGAAGATGACGGCACCTTCGCTCATCGTCAATGCGACCGCACCGCGCACCTC
>Ga0190265_10003978_pt1 | contig 10180 bp, 6 predicted proteins | sample Popmic124T_FD_133135 | JGI IMG/M metagenome (GOLD analysis project Ga0190265, IMG submission 133135) | Populus adjacent soil microbial communities from riparian zone of Indian Creek, Utah, USA - 124 T | ecosystem: Environmental > Terrestrial > Soil > Riparian zone | place: USA: Utah | collected...
GGAGTCGTCGACGGCGGAGGAGATTCCTCTTCGTCATCATTACCGCCACCTCCGCTGCCACCCGAACCGCCGCCCCCGCCGGAGCCACCCGAACCGTCGGTGGAACCATCGTCGGTAGGTTCGTCTTCGGTCGTAAGGGTTTCTTCTGTGGTCGGAGTGGGAGTCGGCGTCGCGACGACGACTTCCTCTTCGACGAATGCGCTGTCGCTCGGGCTCGGCAACGAACGGTCTTCGGGCTCCACCCCTACCTCACCGCTGGTCGCCGATCCGCGATCCGGATCGCGGATCGCCATCGCGATCGCGCCCCAGGCCAGAGCGGCTAGCAACACCGCGGTCCCCACGATCATCGCCAGCTTGCGCTTGTCGGTGCCCGGATCGACCGCAGGCGATTCCGCGGTGTCCGACTCGATGACTGCGGTCCGACTCGGCGAGGCAGCACTAACCGCCGCCGGTACATGGGGGAGCGCGATCTCCGGCATCACTTCCTCTAGAGCAGCCGCGAACGCAGTCGCGTCCCGCCACCTGTCCTCTGGCTTCTTCGCGAGAGAGCGCAGAACGAGCGCATCGATCGCCGGGCTCAGACCTGCAACCCTTTCGCTCGGCGGCTTCGGTTCCTCGTCGACGTGAGAGATCGCGATGGCGGTCACGTTGTCGGCTTCGAAGGGTGGACGTCCGGTCAATAACTCGTACAACACGATGCCCAGCGCGTACACGTCCGACTCGGCCACCGCTCCCACACCGGTTGCCTGTTCCGGCGCGATGTAATGCGGTGAGCCGATCACCTGTCCGGTTGCCGTGAGGTTCTCCGCCACAGACGTCTGCGCGATGCCGAAGTCCGCGACCTTCGCTTGGCCGTCGTCGTTCAGAACGATGTTTCCCGGCTTGATATCGCGATGCACGATTCCGAGCTCGTGGGCCGCACCAACACCCAGAGCCGCATCGCGCACGAGACGGAACGCACGGTCGGGAGGGTTAGGAACGCCGGTCAGATCGGCAACGGCCCCCCCGGCGGCGTACTCCATAACGAGATAAGGGCTCTCCTCGTGCTCGCCGAAATCCAGAACGGCGACCACGTTCGGATGCGAGATCCGTGCGACGGCTTGCGCTTCCGTGAAGAAACGAACCAGGAAGTCCGGTTCTTCTTTGAACTGGGGGGCCAGGAACTTGATCGCCACGGGTCGCTTCAGGCGTTGATCCACGGCACGCCACACCGACGCCATGCCGCCCTTGCCGAGGGCGCCATCAAGCAGATATCGGTCTTGGATGAGGTCGCCTTGCTCCATCCCCAGAACCTCGTCGTTGGCGGCAGATAAGGCCGATGTGAGTGAGAATCGGTAACCGAACTCTACTGGGGAGGACTTCACATGAAGCACCGGGCGATCGCGACAGTGTTGGTCATGGTCCTTGCTTTGGTTTATGCGACGGCCAACTTCGGGTTCGCTCAGTCGGGCCCGCCACCCGTCCCCGACCATCTGCGGGCGTTCTCGATCGTGCCGCCCGGACAAGAGGGCGAAGTCACGCTGTCCGAACTCATCTCGGGCGATTACGGCGCCCACTACTCGGACCAGCTCCCCCTCTATGCCAACCTCGTCACCGATGACGACGTGACCGACGATGAGCTGGCGACGTACTTCCATTCCATGCAGTTCGGACCGGGCGCCACGGTCGAGAGCACCTACTCACCCGTGGACGGGGCAACCGTCTATCGAGACAACATGGGCGTCCCACATATCTACGCCGATGATCTGAACAAGGCTTCGTTCGCTCTCGGTTACGTCTCTGCCGAGGACCGCATGTGGCAGATGGATGTCTTTCGTCATGCGGCCCGCGGGACGCTCGCCGAGTTCCTCGGTCCCGGAGTTGATAACGCATACATCAACATGGACATCGCCACTAGGCGCGAGGGGTACACGCCGGACGAGGTCCGCAATATGTACGACCAGTGGGACGACAAGTTCGGAGCACTCGGTGACCAGATGCAGGGAGGCCTACGCGAGTACGCCGCCGGAATCAACCAGTACATCTCAGAGCTGCAGAGCTCACCGCAGATGTGCTCCGCCGAGTACCAGGCCACCGGCAATCCGTGCCCCCAACCGAATCCATCAGAGTGGAACGTCTCGGACACCTTGTTCCTGGTGATCCTGCAATTGCGGCTATTCGGTGAGACCGGTGGAGGAGAGCTGGACAACGCCGCTTTCTACGCGCACCTGCAGAAGCAGCTCGGCAACAAGCTGGGGGCGAAGGTTTACAAGGACTTCATCTTCCAGAACGACAAGAAATCGCCGACAACCATCCCTGCCAGCCAAGGTCGCTTCCCGAGCCAGAATCTCGGCAAGGTCAACCGCAAGTCGTTCGCGGTTCCCGACGCTGCCCCCGCGGAGGCGGAAGAGCAGCAGCGCGAGCAACAGCAGCGTAACGACACACTTCGAGCGCTCGGATTCCCGACGGGACCTATGTCGAACGCGATGATCGTGGCACCGAGCGAGTCCACAAGCGGGAACGCGTTGCAGTGGGGCGCCCCTCAGGTCGGCTACGCGAACCCTGCGTTCTTCATGGACATCGACGTGCAGGTGCCGAGTGCAAACGTGCATTACCGGGGGCCGGCGGTTCCTGCTGCATCCGTGCTGATCCCTCTCGGCCGAGGTGCCGACTACGCATGGACGCTCACGACCGGCTACTCCGATGCGGTCGACACGAAGGTCGAGAAGCTGTGCGATCCCAAGGGCGGCGAAGCGACCCAGGAGTCTGAGGGTTACATCTACAAAGGCAAATGCAGGGAGATGGAGAAGCGCGACGAGACGTTCACGATCAAGCAGACGCCTCCTCCGCCCGGCACCCAGAATCCACCGGGCGAAGAAACCCACACGTTCTACCGAACGATCCACGGCCCGGTCTTCGAGCGTGGCACGGTGAAGGGCAAGCCGATCGCTCTCGTGAAGAACCGGTACTTCTGGAAGCAGGAACTCGATTCGGTCGCGGCCTTCTACAAGTGGAATACCCAGGTCCGTTCCATCAAGGACTTCCGCAAGGCGGCGAGGGAGTTCTCGATGAACTTCAACGCTTTCTATGCGGACTCGAGCGACATCGGCTGGTTCCACGTCGGATATCTGCCGACCCGGCCGAAGGGGATGCACCCATCGCTTCCGACATGGGGCACGGGCAAGTGGGAATTCGGGAAGCGCTTGCCGTTCAAACGACACCCTCAAGCGATCAATCCCGAGCAAGGATGGATCGCTAACTGGAACAACAAGCCCTCCGTCGCGTGGAACAACACCGACCAGTGCTGCTGGGGTAGCCGCAAGTGGGGATCGGTGCATCGGGTCTCTCTCCTGCAGGATCAGATGCACGAGCTACTCGACGGCGCCGGCAAGGCAGAGCTGTCCGATCTGGTCGACGTAGCGAAGGTGGCCGCGACGCAGGATGCTCGCGGTGTCTACCTTGGTCCGAAGATGGCTTCCTGGGGCCAGGGCGCGCTTGTAGCCGAGGATCCGAAGTACACAACGGCACTCGAGACCGTCAAGACGTGGATCACCGACGGAGCGCATCGCTTCAACAAAGACGACAACCCCGACGCGATGGACAACAGCCCGGCGCTGGCGCTGTTCGACGAGTGGTGGAACCAGCTGATCCCGAAGCTCTACGCGGACGAGTTGGGTGAGGAAGGCTTCGAGGTCATGGGCGTCGCGTGGACCGACTATTCGCCAGGGACGTCGGGTGGGGGTGGGTTCTTCTTCGATGCGTCGTCCTACGTGAACAATCTGTTCAACAAGAAGGCCAAGAAGAAGCTCGCACTCGACTACTGCGACAACCGCGGAACGGACACGAAGGAAACGTGTAAGCAGGTGGTCGGTGAGGCCCTGAAGGCTGCGTACGACGCGCTGGTCACCGCGCAAGGAGCGGACATGGCGGCGTGGGAACTTCCGCCCGAGAACATCGTGTTCCAGGAGCTCGGGGCCGGTGCCGCCGACCCGTTCCCATGGCAGAACCGGGGCACGCACAACCACATCGTCGAAATCCTGGAGGACGGCAACCTGCCACCGTTCAAGTACCCGGAGCCCTCTCCGTCGGGGAGCGGCTCGCCGGCGCCCGAGCCCAGCGGCTCGGCTTCCGGGAGCCCACCCGCTCCCTAGCTAAGCGATCGCTCCCTGGCGGGCGTAAGCGGCCGCTTCGAGCCGTGAGTGCACGCCCAGTTTGGCGAGGATTCGCTGCACGTGGGTACGAGCGGTTGCAGGGCTGATCGTCAATGCTTCAGCGATCCCGTTGTTGCTGTGACCTTGAGCCAGCAGTTCCAGAACGGTGTGCTCTTGCCGACTTAGTAGCTTGAGTTTCTCAACCGCCTCGTCTCTTTCTCGACGAACGTCCAGTAGCCGGGTGAGAAGACCTCCAAGCAAGGCACGGGGGACCGTCGATTCTCCTCGGCTCGCCGCCCTGGTCGCTTCGATGAGATCAGACAGCGAACATAGTTGGCTCAGATATCCACATGCACCCGCTTCAACTGCACGCTCGATCGTGTTCTCGTGGTCCCTATCGCCGATGACGATGACTCTGCAGTCGGGCGACTCTTCAAGCAAGCGACGCGTTACTTCGATGCCGTCGCAGCTCGGGAGGTCCGCATTCAGAACGATGACGTCGGGGTGAGATCGAAGGGACTCCGGGACAACCTGCAAGCCGTCGAAGGCCTCAGCAACGACTGTCAGATCTACCTCACCGTCGAGCGCTGCCCCGATCGCTTTACGAACGAGGGGCTGCCCATCGGCGATCAGGACCCGTGTCCGCGAATCGGTTTCCATGCTCTATACGGTAGGGAAACATGCGTTCTTCCACACGATGCATCCGCATTAGTTGGGGCGTGGTACTTGTACTAGACGAACTACTGCAGATGCGTGAGGTTCGAAGGTCAGTCTCTCGAGCCCGCGACGAGTCCGTGGCGGCTGGCGACGGCAGCAGCCTCGAGACGCGAGTGAACTTGGAGCTTCGTGAGGACGTTCTGAACGTGGGTGCGGACCGTATTCGGGCGTAGAGACAGTTCTTTAGCAATCTCCTTGCTGCTGGCCCCTCCATGGAGGAGTTGAAGGACCTCATTCTCTCGAGGTGTTAGTTGGAAGGCCGCCGCGAGGGCATGAATCCCTTTTCTCGACTGCTCGGTCTCACACTCGACGCTCGAACGAGCCGGGGGCATAACAATGTTGCCCTCGCTGACGGCTGCGATCGAACTCATCAACTGGTTGATGCTTGATTGCCTGGTCACGTAGCCATGCAGACCCGAATCTATGGCCTCACGAGCGAGCAGGGATTGGTTCTGGGCGGTTACCAGCACAACTTTCGTTTCGGGACTCAACTCGAGGATCTGTTTTCCAAGATCGATCCCGGATACATCCGGCAGACCGATTCCCACCAATACCATCGTGGGCTTCAGGTCATCGATCGCTGTGAGGGTTTCTTCACCGCTGACGCAGAGCCCAACAACTTCGATTCCTTCCGAAGTTAGCAATCGCTGGATCGCCTCGGCGTAGAGTCTGTGTGGATCCGCCAGAAGAAGTCGAATCTTGCCTGGTTCTGTACTGCTCGAATTTCTGCCCGCCTGCGCCACGATCTCTCCTCAAGTTATCTCTCTTGAGCCCCCATGATCTCTTTCGAGAGTTACCTCATAGTGTGCCCCGTGGCTCTTGCCGTCCAGCCTTCTGCCAGGAAATCCCTGAAAGTGCGTAGTTGGTGTGCGTAAACCCACCTACGCAATCTACGTAGACAGGAGATCCATCCCTCAGATGAATCGGCCCCTCCGCCCTACTGGTTCAAGGCGGGTCGGAGATTTTCCATGATCCGGATGGCGGCCGGTCCTACGAGCACCGTGAACAGGCCGGGGAAGATGCAGATCAACAGGGGAAAAAGCAACTTGACCGGCGTCTTAGCTGCCCTCTCCTCGGCAAGCTCACTGCGGCGCTCTCGCAGCTGCTCTGCTTGAACCCTAAGAACGTTTCCGATCGACACTCCGAATGAGTCGGCCTGGTTCATCGCGGTGATGAACTGGTCGAGTTCTTGGATCGCCGTCCGCTCGGACAGATTGTTGAAGGCCTGGGTGCGGGATATCCCGATCTTCAGCTCCTGGAGCATCCGGAACAACTCGTCGCTGAGGGGGCCGCGGATGGAACCGACGATCCGAGCCAGTGCGGCGTCGAACCCGAGCCCGGCTTCCACTGCGATCGTTAGTAGATCGAGTGTGTCCGGCAACGCAAGACGAATCTTTTGCTGTCGGGCCTCCACCTTGCGGGTCAACCACATCTTGGGGAAGAAGGCGCTCGCGGGAACTACCACCCAAACAAGTGGCGGCACCTTGCCGATCGAGTCGTAGAAGTACATGAGAGCTCCAACGAGGGCTGGTGCGAAGACGCTGATCGCGAAGAAAGTATCGGGACTAAGTCGATTTGAAAGGCCAGCGAGCACGAGGCGCTTTCTGGTGTCGTCTGCGAGTCCCGAGGGACCGAACCTGTAGACGAGGGAGGCGAGGTTCTTGACCCCCGGGCCCACCACCCGAGAAGCAAACGGCTTTCGCATTACGGCCGCTCGGCTGTCCGACACACCGGGACTTTCGAGCATCGCCTGGCTGAGACCCGCCCGGACCGCGAGGCGCTCGTTCCTGGAGGTCAGAAGTAGAGATGTGCACAAGCCGGCGGCGCCAAACGCCGCGAGCATGCCGATCAGTTTGAGAACTTCAACGGGAATCAGTGTTGGGATCATGGCTAGACCTCGATGTTCACGATCTTCTTCATCCACAGGATGCCGATGATCATCATGAATACGGATCCGCCAATCATCATCAAACCCATCTTGGACTGGTAGAGGGCGGTGAGGTACTCGGGGCTCTTGAGGGAGATGAGCCCCGCCATGCCGAAGGGCAACGATCCCAGCACCCACCCAGACAGGCGGCCCTCCGCCGTGAGGGTCTTCACCTTGCCGTGTAGACGCTCTCGGCTTCGGATGGTCTCCGCGATCGTTTCCAGGATCTCGGCGAGATCACCCCCCACCTCTCTCTGGATCTCGATGGCAAGAACTGTCCAGTCGAAGTCCACGATATTCACGCGTCTGCCCAACGCTTTCAATGAGTCTTCGAGAGACGCCCCGAGACGGACCTCTGCCATGACCCGTCGGAATTCCTCGGAAGCCGGGGGCGGCGCATCTTCTGCCACCGCCCCAGCGGCTTGCTGCATGCTGTAGCCCGCCCGGAGTCCACCGGTTAGAAGCATCAAGATATCGGTGAGCTGCTTGTAGAAGGCCTTGCGTCGCGCCGACGCCTTCTGCTTGATGAACAACTTCGGACCCATGGCACCGACGACGGTGAAGAGAAGTCCAATGATCCAGCCACCGATCGCGAAACCGAGAAGACCACCGACAACGGACAGCAATAAGCTGGCCACGATCGCCTCGCCCGGGCGCCATTTCATCCCGGCACCTTCTATCTCCCGTTCGATCCGCTCGAGGTACCCGGTCCTATCGGCCAAGTGGGTCGCCAGGTCCTTGGCTCGCTGCAGTACTGCCGCGTTGATCAGATTGTCTGTGTCGAGCACCCGCGCGTTGGGATCCTCATACCAAGCGATCCGGTCCGCCGCAGAGATTTTCCTGCGGCGTAGTCGCTCAGTCGCGATGAAGGTCAGTGTTCCAACCCCGAGGAAGACGCCTGCGAGAAAGAGCACAGCCGGAACCTCGAAATCGAAGGGCAATGGCGAAGAGTCGGACTCGATCACGGGAACTGGGAGCGAGAACGTTCTCGAGCCGCGCATCAAGGTGCTCTGGTTCTCGACCTCGAGTTGGACCTGTGATGTTCTGGACAGGGGATCGGGATCGGTCATCTCGATTCGATAGCTGCTTACCAGGGTTGTGGCCAGGCTCTCGAGGATCGATGAGAGCTTGGAGACCTGCGTTGTCTCAATCAATACACCACCTGTTCTTGTCGCGAGCGGTTCGAGCGTCCGGGGGGCGTACTCGGGACTCTTGATGCCGACGACCGAAACCACAGCACCCGTCGCCTGTGCAACGGAGAGCGCTCTAGCGAATGTCGCTTTGCTGGCGGTATCGGTGCCGTCGCTCAGAACCACTATGTTCCGGTCGGCTGCCTGACCGGTATCCAACTCGACCGCTCGCACGATCCCGTCGAAGACGGCGGTTTCGCCGTAGGCCTTTAGCGCCTGGACATCTCGGCTCACTCGCTCGTAGTCGGTCGTTAAACGGGTAACGACCTGTGCCGTGGAGGAAAAGCGGACCAAGGCCACTTGGTGATTCGGCTGGATCCTGTCGAGGAAACGGACGACCGCAGCCTTGGCGGCGGCAAGAGGCTCCCCCTCCATACTTCCGCTCGTGTCGACAACGAGAACGATTTCAGTTGGAAGCTCAGTACCAAATCGCGACGCCGCTCTCACATCTCGGACCGTGAGTCCGTTCACTGCTGCATCGAACGAGTCCGATCGGAGCTCCGGCCCCCCCGGCATCGACACGTCCAGGATCAACTGGTCTGCGATACGTTCTGCATGCGTGATCCGGACCTGCTGTACCGGCGCCGCGCTCGCTCGAGGCATAGTGAGAGTGAGTCCCACCACCAGAAGGATGAATGGAAGAAAACGAGCGCGGTCGGGGTGGATCATCGCAAGATCTCTCCCATGTCAAGCATGAGTGAGCTCTCGATCTGAGGCTGGCGTAGCGGCTCGATCTCGCCGGCGTTGGCCCACGGTGTCACAAGGGAAAGAGCGACGAGTAGGAAGACGATCGGTAGCAGCCGTGCGCGTTCCGGATTGTTCATTTCTAGGACCTCCCCGCTTGGTCTTGGGCTCGAAGAATCTCTTCTCCGACGAACATCTCGGTTGGGACCTGGACCCCCTGGTCGGCCAGCTTCTCCACGAACTTGGGCCGGATGCCGGTGGGTTTGAGATGTCCGAGGAACCGTCCGTGTTCGTCCATCCCCATGCCGTAGTCGAATAGGAAGATGTCCGAAAGCGTGATCATGTCGCCCTCCATGCCTTCGAGTTCGGTGATATGGGTGATTCGGCGACTGCCGTCCCTCAGACGGGATTGGTGGACGATGATGTCGACTGCCGACGCGATCTGCTCTCGGATGGCTCGAACGGGGAGATCTATTCCCGCCATCAGAACCATCGTTTCGAGCCGGGACATGCCATCGCGAGGGCTGTTGGAGTGAAGCGTTGAGATGCTGCCGTCGTGGCCGGTGTTCATCGCCTGAAGCATGTCGAGCGCCTCCGCCCCCCTGACCTCTCCCACGACGATGCGGTCGGGTCGCATACGCAATGAGTTACGCACCAGTTCCCGGATCGTGACTTGGCCTTTTCCCTCCAGGTTGGGCGGCCGTGCTTCCATCTGGAGCACGTGAGGCTGATTGAGTCGGAGCTCGAGTGAGTCTTCGACGGTCACTATGCGTTCATCCGGCGGGATGTAGGAGGACAGCACGTTCAGGGTCGACGTTTTTCCGGCTCCCGTTCCTCCCGAGATGATCATGTTCAGCTTTCCCGCAACGCAGGAGAGCAGGAAATCCGCGACTTGTTTCGTCATCGTTCCGAAACCGATGAGGTCCCGATCCGTTAAGGGGATCTTCGAGAACTTTCTGATCGTGAGGAAGGGCCCTTTGATAGCGAGCGGATGCACGACGGCGTTCACTCGGGAGCCATCGGGGAGTCTTGCGTCGACCATAGGTGATGACTCGTCGATTCGACGGCCCACGCGCCCCACGATGCCGTCGATCACGGTTCGTAGATGACTCTCGTCAGCGAACCGCTGGGCCGTACGAGTGATCTTTCCCTTCCGCTCCACGAAGATCTCGTCGGGCCCGTTAACCATTACCTCGGTGATGCTCGGATCCTGGAGAAACTCTTCGATAGGCCCATGACCTAAGACGTCGTTCTCCAGATCTTCTATCAACGTCTCGCGTTCGACGGCCGACATCGGTGTGTCGCTCTGGTGGAGCATGCTTGTGACGTGACTGCGGATCAGCTCCAGGAGACGTTCTGTTCCCAGATCTTCGTACAGGGAGCTGCCTAACTTCTCGGAGAGCTTCGCGTGGAGAGCGCGCCGGAGTTCGTACAGCTCTGGACGCGTCTCGCCGTTGGTGGATACCGATTCCGCCGTCCGTTCGGGTTCTTGATCGCCGGACAGTTTTTCGCTGCGGATCTGAGCCAGGAGA
>Ga0190265_10003979_pt1 | contig 10177 bp, 8 predicted proteins | sample Popmic124T_FD_133135 | JGI IMG/M metagenome (GOLD analysis project Ga0190265, IMG submission 133135) | Populus adjacent soil microbial communities from riparian zone of Indian Creek, Utah, USA - 124 T | ecosystem: Environmental > Terrestrial > Soil > Riparian zone | place: USA: Utah | collected...
GAGCACCCCGCCTCGGTGCCCGTCGAGGATCTGATCGCCACCGTCGAGGCCGCGGGGTTCACCGCGAGCCTTCCGGAATCCGCGCCGTTACCTGCGGACGGCGACCGGACCAGCGCCGCCGGCACCGCGGCGGACACGTCTGAACGCGATGAGCCGGACCGGCAGGAGCGGAACCGCCTCGTGGTGACTGCGCTGCTGTCGCTTCCCGTGCTGGTGCTGTCGATGGTCCCGGTCTGGCAGTTCCCCAACTGGCAGTGGCTGTGCTTCACGTTGGCGGCACCCGTCGCGGCGTGGAGCGCCTGGCCCTTCCATCTGCGTGCCCTGCGCGGACTGCGGCACGGCGGCGCGACCATGGACACGCTCGTCTCCCTCGGCGTCGCCGCGTCCTTCTCCTGGTCGTGCTACGCCCTCTTCGGCGGCGGTGCGGGGCAGACCGGTATGACGATGCCCTTCTCACTCCTGCCGTCAGCGGACGGTACGGCTCACATCTATCTCGAAGCGGCCGTCGCCGTCCCGCTGTTCGTCCTCACCGGCCGCATGCTGGAGGGCCGAGCCCGGCGGCGTACCGGTTCAGCACTGACGTCACTGGCAGAACTCGCCGCCAAGGACGTGCTGGTGTGCGTCGACGGCACCGAACGCCGGGTGCCGATCGCCGAACTGCGGCCGGGCGACGACTTCCTGGTGAGGCCCGGGGAACGCGTCGCCACCGACGGCGTCGTCACCGAAGGCAACTCCGCACTCGATCTCTCCTTGATGACAGGTGAGAGCCGTCCCGTCGAGGCCGGCCCCGGTACCCAGGTCGTCGGCGGCTCCCTCAACTCCGGTGGACTGCTGCAGGTACGGGCGAGCGCCGTCGGCGCAGACACCCAACTCGCCCGCATCACACGCCTCGTGGAGGACGCCCAGACCGGCAAGACAAAGGTCCAGCGCCTCGCCGACTCCGTCGCGGCAGTCTTCGTCCCGGCCGTGCTGACGGTCTCGATCACCGTTCTCGGCTTCTGGCTCGGCGCCGGCGCCGCCGCACAGTCCGCCGTCACCGCTGCGGTCGCGGTGCTCGTCGTCGCCTGCCCGTGCGCACTCGGCCTCGCCACACCGACGGCTCTGCTGGCTGCCACTGGACGCGGCGCACAGCTGGGCATCCTCGTCAGCGGACCGCGCGCTCTGGAGTCCCTCCGCCGCATCGACACAGTCGTCCTGGACAAGACCGGCACGCTGACCACCGGGCACATGAGCGTGCTCGACGTCACCACGCGCAGCGGCGGCGACTCCGCCAGGTCGCTGCAGTTGGCGGCAGCGGCGGAGCGGTCCTCCACGCATCCGCTCGCCGACGCGATCACCAAGTACGCGGCCGGACAGGAGCCGGAGGCACCACTCCCCCGGGCCGCCGACTTCACCGACACACCGGGAGAGGGCGTTCGCGCCCAGGTCGAGGGACGCATGGTCGCCGTGGGCCGTCCCAGCGAGGCCGGCGAACTGCCCGTCCCTCTCAGCGATGCCGTACGGAGAGCCGAACAACAGGGCCAGACGGCCGTGCTGGTCACAGTGGACGGCGCACCCGACAGCGTCATCCGGCTCGGAGACGCACTGCGCAGTGACGCCTACCGCGCAGTGGAACATCTGCGCCGCCTCGGCATGACCCCTGTTCTGGCAACCGGGGACAGCCAGTCCACCGCTAACGCCGTCGCGGAACAACTCGGCATCACCGAGGTCCACGCAGAGGTCCGTCCCGAGGACAAGGCGGCTCTCGTCAAAGGGCTGAAGGAACGCGACTGCCGTGTGGCCGTCGTCGGGGACGGCATCAACGACGCGGCGGCCCTGGCACTGGCCGATCTGGGCATCGCCATGGGCAGCGGTGCCGATGCCGCCATCGGCGCGGCGGACATCACCTTGACCCGGGAGGACATCCGGGCACTGCCCGAGGCCGTGCACCTGGCGCGGCACACGCTCAACACCATCCGCGTCAACCTGGTGTGGGCCTTCGGCTACAACGTGATCACCGTGCCCCTCGCAGCCGCCGGGCTGCTCAATCCGATGATCGCCGCGGCGGCCATGTCCGCGAGTTCACTCCTGGTCATCTGCAACAGCCTCCGCCTGCGCACCTGGAGTCCCGCACGTACGATCCGGGCCTCCGCAGCGTCCCGGCCTGAGCGCAGCTCCTGGGAGACGGCATGAACACACGCACCGGTGACAGCTTCATGGACGTCGTCGTCCGGCTGCTGCGGTCGGCGGTCGTGCCGCTGGTGACGTGTCTGGCCACTCTGGGAGCGCTGACCGCATGGACGGCCACGGGCAACGCGGGCGAGCCGCGCGGACTGAAGGTCTCGCAGGGACGTGTCTTCACCCCGCTGCACGAGGGCGCCACCGCGGCCTTCTTCACCATCCGCAACACCGGCCAGGTGAACGAGCGGCTGACCGGTGTCAGGGCAGTGGACGCCGAAGGGACTCGCACCATGCTCAGTCGCAACATCACAACGGGTGGGAACGCCCGGAGCATGATGATGCTGCCGGACATCTCGATCCCCGCGGGCAGCACGCTTCGCATGTCGCCCTACGCCCTGAACATCATGATCACGCCTGCCCCGAAGATCGCGCCGGGCGATCGCATCCGCTTCACCCTCTACTTCGCCGACAGAGCTCCGATCACCGGCCAGGCGCTCGCGGTGCGTCCCGGAGAGCTGAAGTAACCGGCGCTGTCCGGCGTTGCGCGGAAGGCGGCAAAGCGGCGGTGGTCTCCGGGTGCGCACCCGGAGACCACCGCCGTCCCGTCACGCCACGGAGTCGGCCAGGGCGACGCGGTGGCCGCCCCGTCCTGTGCATTCCGCCGCTCCGGCTGCCGGGGCACGGCCGTCCCCTGCCGGGCAGCCCTCCTCTGCCGCCTCCAGCAGGGAGATGAGGGATTCGCGTGCGCGGGCGACCCGGGAACGCACGGTGCCGACCGGGCAGTCGATCACCGCGGCGGCCTGGGCATAGGGCAGCCCGAGCAGTTGTGTGAGGACGAACGCCTCACGCCGTGACGCATCGAGGAGTGCCAGCAGCTCGCTCAGCGCTATGCCTTCATCGAACCCCGGCAGGCCACGCGGCTGCATCTTCTCAATCGCCGTCTGCCAGTCGTCCGTGCCGGCCAGCCGCGGCCTGCACGCGCTGGCCCGGATGCGGTCGGCCACCGTTCGGCGGGCGATGGCGAGCAGCCACGTACGGGCCGAGGATCTGCCCTCGAAACCCCGAAGGCTGCGCAGAGCCCGCAGGTAGGTGTCCTGCACGAGATCGTCAGCCGCCTGTGGATCACCGCTCAGGTGCGTGACGTAGCGGCGCACATCGAGTTGCGTCGCACGTACGAACTCTTGCGCGGCCCTCTCGTCTCCGGCGCGGGCGGCAAGCGCCCACGCCGTCGCGTCCGCGTCCATGACCTCACGCATGCCTCTCCCCTCGCCGTTCGTCATACGGGTCGGGGAGAATGGGAGCATGCACTGCTCCCGTGCCCGCACCGCGCTCTCCGCCCGCCTCGACGGGGAGGCGCTGCCTCCCGGCGTCACGGAGCAGAGACTGGACGAACACCTTGCGGGATGCCCGGCCTGTGCCCGATGGGGTACTCAGGCCACGCAGTTGGGACGCATGGCTGCTGACGAGCCCCGCTCCCGCACGGATTCGGCCGAGCGTCTGACGGAACGGCTGCGCGGGTCCGACGGGCAGTCCGACCCTGGAAACGGCGGTTCCGGCAGGCAGGCCGGCTAGGGAACAGCTCGGTCTTGTGAGCAATGGTTGTTGTGCGGCAGGCGCTGACAGCACCCGCATCCGCACAGGAGTCATCATCATCTGAAGTCCTTCGCGTCGTCCGGCTGGCGCATACGGGCGGAGCCGGTGAACGGGCCCTCCGGGCCGCAGTTCGACACCGCTGTGCCGAACTCGTCGCCAGGGGCGTAGGGCCGTGCTGTCGTCAGACAGCGCAACCGCCCGGTGGACCCCGCAACCAGATGACGTGACTCAGGAAAAGCCTCCGCGGGGAACGAGGACGCTCCCGCCACCCCACACGCACCGCCGGAGCCGGAGCCGGCAGGACCGCTTCGCGGACGAGGAGAAGCGGCGCGAACAGCCGGACCGACGCCGCCCGTACGGCGCGGAAGACGGCACGCTCCCCGCCCCACAACCACCAGGCGCTCAAGAGCGCGACGAGTACGTGGGCCGCGATCATTCCCGCTGTGCCGCCCGGCATCCCGTCGTGCGTCATCCCGGGCATGCCCCCCACCGGGTCGGGCATCGCCGCTCCCGTGTGGTGCGCGTGGTGCGCAGGACCTGACATGGCACCCATGCCGGCCGAATGGGCATGGTGCTCCATGCCGGTGCCGTGCATGGAGTGCGAAGAGCCGTGCCCGGAAGGCGAATCGGGCCCTGGATCGCCCAGGAGCGACGCCGCCCACCGGTCCGGGAGCGACATGTGCTGCGCGCTGCCGGGGCCCGCCACCGCCTGGCCCAGCGAGAAGGCGCAGTGCAGCAACGCCTGCCCGCCGACCGTCAACGAGCCCACCAGCAGCGGGCCGCGCTCACGGTGAGCGAGAGACCATGCGAGGGACGCCACTCCCGCCCAGGCGAGCAGAAGCATCCAGCCAGGCACGGACGTACCCGACATCAACGCGTGTCCCAGTGACGCGAGCAGCACACAGACCGCGGCGAACACTCCGGATCGCAGCCCTCTGAGAACGCTTCCCACACGCATGACCTGCCCATCGTCGCACCCACCTCAACGCACCGGGCATGAGGGGCGGAAAGCACTCACCTCTGGACAGACCTCGTCCGCACGCTCCAACAAGCGCCTAACCTGCGACAGTTCGAGCGTCTCAGGGCGTGCCCACGGGCTTGTACGGCGAGTTGTTCGGCGCCGCTGGAGGACGACAAGCCGCAGGGTGCAGCCGTACGTGAGTCCCGGGGCTGTGGGTGGGCTAGAAATCCCGGAAGGCCAGCTGGTTCGCGGCGCCGCCCTGCCATTCGACGAGGAAGAGCGTCGCGTCGTCGCTGGTGGTCCCGCCCCTGTTCCGCATCAGGGCGTGGGAGAGCCGGCGTGCCATCTGACCCACACCTCCGGTGAGGGGCCCGATCTGCTCAATGGTGTCGACCATGCGTCTCTCACCGAAGAGTTCCCCGCCCTTGCGGTGTTCCTCGATCAGGCCGTCGGTGAAGAACAGCACCCGGTCACCCCTGGTCAACTCCACAAGCGGCGCGATGAGCTGCGGCGGCATCTGATGACCCCGGTCCAGCAGCCGCCCCATCAGGCGCTCACCGAACCCTTCCGACAGGTCCACGGCAACCCTGCGGCCCTCGGGCTGGCTGTTGTCCACAGGGGGGCTCTCCCATCGGCAGGCGACTGCCGGCAGAACGAGCACGGCGAGACACAGGTACCGCACCGTACCGGAACCCTAACCGCGGTCATCGGCCGAGCTGATTCCCACTCGAATGCTGGGCCGGTGTCAGAGGCCGGGCGCCAGCCTTGTGGTGCCGGGCTCACCTCCGCCACGCGTCACGCGTCACGCCTCACCGTCGCGGACCTGACACGCCGCCCACGCTCATGTCCCCGTCCAGCGCGGCGGGCGCTTCTCCGCGAAGGCGCGGGGCCCTTCTTGCGCGTCGGCGGAGGTCAGCATGGCCCGGTAGCGGTGCAGGTCCGCGCCGCGCATCCGGGCGTAGGCCTCCTCGACCCCCAACTGCTCCGTCGCGCGCAGCACTTCCTTCACTGCCGCGACCGACAGGGGTGCACTCTCCCGGATGCTGTGTGCCAGGCTGAGTGCCCTCTCCAGCGCGGTGTGCGGGCGCTCGGCGACCTGGTTCACCAGGCCCCACCGTGCAGCCTCTGCCGCGCCCAGGCGCCGGCCGGTCAGCAGCAGCTCCGTCGCCACGGCACGCGGCAGCCGGCGGGGCAGCCGCAGTACACCGCCGGAGTCGGCGATCAGGCCGACCTTCACCTCGGGGAGGGCGAACTCCGCGTGTGCGTCGGCCACGATCAGGTCGGCGGCGAGGGCGAGTTCGAAGCCGCCGCCCAGTGCGAGTCCGTTCACGGCGGCGATCACCGGCTTGTCCAGGTCGAACAGCTCGGTCAGCCCGGCGAACCCTCCGGGCCCGTGGTCGGCGTCCACGGCCTCGCCGCCGGCCGCCGCCTTCAGGTCCCAGCCCGCGGAGAAGAACCGCTCCCCCGCTCCGGTGACCACCGCGGCCCGCAGCGTGCCGTCCGTGCGCAGCCGGTCGAAGGCCTCGTACAGGGCGTGGCTCGTGGCGGAGTCAATGGCGTTGGCCTTGGGCCGGTCCAGTGTGATCACCAGTACGCCGTCGTGTACGTCCAGCCGTACGGGGTCCATGGTGTGCCTCTCCGTTGTTCCAGTCGTTCGTGTCGTTGCAGTTGTTCCGGGGTGGCGCGATGCGCCTGAGCAATACGTCCGCGGCGACCGCGCCCCGCCCCTCGGGCAGCACCAGCAGCGGGTTGACGTCCAGTTCGGTGACCTCGGGGTGGTCCCGTACGTAGGCGGCGACGGCCTGGACGGCGTCGACCGCGGCGCGTACGTCGCCCGCGGACCGGCCCCGGAAGCCGCGCAGCAGCGGCCACACGCGCAGCGAGGACAGTGCGGCTTCGATCTCCTCGCGGGTGGCGGGCAGCAGCAACGTGGCGGTGTCCCGGACCAGTTCCACCAGTACGCCGCCCGCTCCCAGGGTCAGCGCGGGTCCGAAGGCCGGGTCGTGGTGCACTCCGACGAGGAGTTCTGCGACGGCGTCCGGCACCATCCGTTCGATCAGGAACCGGTCGGCGAGCCCCGCCATGGCCATGACGGCCTCCTCAACTGCCGCCTCACCGGCCAGTCCCAGGCGTACGCCGCCCGCGTCGCTCTTGTGCGCCAAGCCGGCGGCGAGGGCCTTGGCGACGACGGGGAAGCCCAGACCGCGAGCGGCATGCGCGGCGCCGCCGGGTGCCGCCACGGCGCCGTCCGGGACGGGTAGGCCGTAACCGGCCAGCTCCCGCTTCCCGGCGTGCTCGTCCAGCAACTCGCCCTCGTGGGCGATCTGTTGAGGTCGACGTACCGGGCCGTGTGGCGGCACCGGCTCGGCCGCGCGCTGGGCGGCGCCGATCCGGTGGGCGGCAGCGATGGCCCGTATGCAGTCCGTCAGCCCTTGCAGGGGGGCGATGCCCTCCGACAGCAGCCGTTCCGCGACCTCTTCGGGCAACCCTTCGGGCAGCGACCCGACGACGCACGCCGGGGCGCCGGTCTGGCGCTGTGCTGCCGCGTAGGCGTCCAGTGCGGTGGTCCAGGCGTTGCCCTCGCAGCGGTCGGCGCGTGGCATGTCGAGCAGCAGCAGGTTCATGTCGCAGCCCGCGCCGAGGAGTGCGGTGAAGCACTCGCGCTGCGCGGTGAAATCGCCCCAGATGTAGGTGTGGTAGTCGAGCGGGTTGCGTATGTGCACCTGGTCGCCAAGCACTTCGCGCAGCCGCAGCGCCGACTGGTCCGGGAGCGGCGGGAGTTCGACGCCGTGTCGCTGCGCGGTGTCGGCCAGCAGGGCGGCCTCGCCGCCCGAGCAGCTGGCCGAGGTGATCCGGGGACGCCCGGCCGGTTCCGGACCCCCGTTCAGAGGTCCGTGGACGTGCAGCAGCTTCAGCGTCTCCACGAAGGTGCCGATCTCCTCCACCCGTGCGACGCCTGTACGCCGGAACAGGGCGTCGCACAGCACGTCCGACCCGGCGAGAGAGCTGGTGTGGCTCATGGTGGTCTGCGCGCCCAGCTCCGAACTGCCCGTCTTCAGCGCCACGACGGGCACTCCGCGCCGCAGTGCGGACAGTGCCGCGCGGGCGAATCCGGCGACGTCCGCTATCCCTTCCAGGTGCAGCCCGATGGCGGTCACTCGCGGGTCTTCCAGCAGCGCCTCGATCAGCTGCGGTGGTCCCGTGACGGCACCGTTCCCCGTGGTGATCATGTAGGCGAGGGGGAGGGCGCGGCGCTGCATGGTGAGGTTCTGGCCGATGTTGCCGCTCTGGGTGATGACGGCGACGCCGCTGTCCGTACGGGCGCCGCCGTGCTGGTCGGGCCACAGTGCCGTGCCGTCCAGGTAGTTGAGGACGCCGATGCAGTTGGGGCCGATCACCGGCATGTCGCCGGCGGCGGCACGCAGTTCGTCCTCCAGCGCGGCGCCGCGCGGCCCGTCCTCGGCGAAGCCGGACGCATGGCACACAGCCCCGCCCGCGCCGCGCCCGGCGAGTTCCGCGAGGATTTCGACGGTCGCCTCCCCGGGTACGGCGAGGAACGCGGCGTCCGGGGCTGCGGGAAGCTCGGCCGTACTGCGGTGGCACGGCAGACCCTCGATGTGCTCCCGCCGCGGGTGGACGGGCCACAGCTCGCCCTCGTATCCGACGGCGCGGCACTGACGTACGGCCTCCGCCGCCGACTCCCCGCCGTACAGGGCGATATGACGGGGCGCCAGCAGACGCGTGAGGTGATGGGCGCCCGTCATCAAGCGCCCAGGGGACGCAGCAGGGAGCGGGAGATGATGTGCCGCTGGATCTCGCTCGTACCGTCCCAGATGCGCTCGACGCGTGCGTCGCGCCAGTAGCGTTCGATGGGCAGTTCGGCCATGAGTCCCATGCCGCCGAAAGTCTGGAGCGCCTGGTCGGTGATGCGGCCCAGGGCTTCCGAGGCGTACAGCTTGGCCATCGCCGCGTCGCGGTCGGTCATGGTGCCCTGGTCGTGCTTCCAGGCGGCACGCAGGGTGAGCAGTTCGGCGGCCTCCAGTTCGGTGGCCATGTCGGCGAGCGGGAAGCTCACGCCCTGGAACCGGCCGATGGGCTGCCCGAACTGCTCGCGTTCGGCGGCCCATTCGAGGGTGAGGTCGAGGACGCGGCGGGCGCGGCCGATGCTGGTGGCGGCGACCTGGAGGCGGCTGGCGCCGAGCCACTCCCCCATCAGCGCGAAGCCGCTGCCCTCCTCGCCCAGCCGCTGCGCGGCCGGGAGCCGGACGTCGGTGAAGGTCAGTTCGCACTGGTGGTAGCCGCGGTGCGACACGCACCCGGAGCCGCGCCGCACCTCGACGCCGGGCGCGTCGAGGTCCACCAGGAAGGCGGTGATGAGGTTCTGGGTGCCGCGCGGTGTCTCCTCGGTGCCGGTGGCCGCGAACACGATGACGAAGTCGGCCATGTCGGCGTGCGAGATGAAGTGCTTGGTGCCGTTCAGCACGTAGCCACCGCCCCCACCGCTCCCGCCGTCCCCGTCAACGCCGCTGCCGCCGCCGACTCCGTCGCGCACGGCCCGGGTCCGCATCGAGCGGACGTCGGAGCCGGCGCCCGGCTCGGTCATGGCGAGACAGTCGTGCCGCTCCCCGCGGACCGCGGGGAGGAGGTAGCGGGTGCGCTGCTCGCCCTCGCACGCTTCGAGGATGTTGCTGGGGCGGGCGACGAGCATCTGGAGGGCGAAACTGGTCTTGCCCAGTTCGCGTTCGACGAGCGTCATGCTGACGGCGTCGAGTCCGCCGCCGCCGATCGCCTCCGGCATGTTCGCCGCGTACAGGCCGGCGCCGATCGCCTTCTCCCGGATACGGCGGGCCAGTTCGGGCGGCACGTCGTCGAGCCTTTCGACCTCGTCGGCGTGCGGGTCCAGTTCGGTCGTCACGAACTTGCCGACCGTCTCCACGATCAGGCGCTGCTCGTCGGTGAGCTCGAACTCCATGGTTTTCCTCTCCTCACGTGGTGCGGCGGCTGCGGTCGCCGGGTATGCCCATGGGCCGGCCGACCGCTTCGGGCACGGGCAGTACGTCGTGCGCGGTCTGGATGACGCCGAGCCGGCGCAGCAGTTCGCCCGGCAGCGGGCAGGCACGCCCCTGCTCCGTGTCGACGTGCAGCAGCATCTGTTCGGCGGTGGCCAGCAGGGTGCCCTCGGCGCCGTGCCGCATCTCGTGGAAGAGGTGCACACGCTTGCTGTCGTGGTCGAGCAGCCGCAGCGTGAGCTGGAGCGATTCCCCCTCGGCGACTTCGCGCTTGTTGTGCAGGTGCGTCTCGACCGTGTAGAGCGACCCGCCGTTCGCCCGGTACTCCTCGTCGATGCCGAGGTAGCGGAAGAAGGCGTCGGAGTTGTCGCCGAAGACGAGCAAGTAACACGACTCGCTCATATGCCTGTTGTAGTCCACCCACTCCGGCCGCACCGGAGGGTCGTGCAGCGCC
>Ga0190265_10003980_pt1 | contig 10177 bp, 8 predicted proteins | sample Popmic124T_FD_133135 | JGI IMG/M metagenome (GOLD analysis project Ga0190265, IMG submission 133135) | Populus adjacent soil microbial communities from riparian zone of Indian Creek, Utah, USA - 124 T | ecosystem: Environmental > Terrestrial > Soil > Riparian zone | place: USA: Utah | collected...
AGGAAATTGCCGGCCCGGCTCAATCGTCGCATGGCTTGCATGCCTGATGCGGAAGCCCGTGACGCATACCAATGTGTCAGTCTAATCGGCAGCGACCTTATCCGTGTCGCGGCGTAGTTCTGCAGGAATGTATTAATGCGGTCCGACGAATCATTGAGATAGCTGCATTTCATTCGCAGTACCCGGCGCTGCTTTTCGATATCGAACACGTTGCGATCGAGGACGTCGTCAATGGCGGCAAACAGCTCCGCGTAGTCGTTGACCAGTCGTGCCGCTCCGGTATCGACCACGTCGCAATAGTGTCGCGACTTGTAATAATCGTCCATGGGATAACGCGCGCTAATCGATGGGCCGAGCGTGAAGCCGATATTGATCGCGGGCTTGTCTATGGCGAAACCCTCTAGCGTCATGGTCGACGCGACGTTCACCACGACGTCGCAATGGTTCAGTTGATTGACCAGCAGCTCGATGTCTTGTTCGCTCGGCAGCCAGTCGTCACCGTACGCGAGATTTTTTCCGGCGAGCGTGAACGGCACCTCTGGGAACTTCGTGACCAGGGTCGCGTAGCGGCCGTGGCGGTCCTTCGGATGCATTCGGACCATGATATTGGCACGCTCTGCGAGATGCTCGCGCCAATGCTCGAGCACCGCGTCAAGACAGTCAGCCTCGCGCGGAAACAGGGTCTTCGATCCGGTTGTGTAAAGGATCAGTTTCTTGTTCGGGTCGAGGCCGTAAGGGCCGAAAAAGCCCGCCCGGGACATCAGACCGCGCTGCTGGATGATCGGCTCGAACTGCGGCGTGCCGACAATAACGCGCGGCTTTTCACGCAAGAAGGGGACGCTGGTCTTGAAGTCCGTGTCCATCTCCTCGCTCCAGATCAGGAACGTATCGACGAACTCGTCCAGCAGGGTCTTCGTCGACATGTTGTCCCAGGAGATTACGTTAGAGACGAGAGGTATCCCTTCCAGTGCAGCGGCGCGTGTCCACAGGCGCGAAGGCCAACTGACGGCGCTGCTGTTGACGACCAAGTCAGGCTGCAGACGGCGCAGCAACCTCGTGATCTCGCCCAACGAGAAGATGTTGGCGAACAGCCGCAAACTCCAGCTATAGGCGTTGAGATATTGGCTGTCCGACCTGAGACCCGCGGCGATCTGCCAGACGCGTAAGGAGTTATCGAGGCGGGTTCCCGCTGCGAGCGCCTTTTGCAGATTTTCTTCGAGCCTGGCCGCAAAACGCAGGCTAGTCGGACTGCGCGTTTGCAGATAACCGAGGTAGCCCACCATCATGTCAAATCGGGTGCGGCGGATCATCGGAATGGGCATGAAAGTTGTGTTTGGCCCAATACACTGGATGTCGTCCGCAATATCGAAGGGACTGAGCAGGAACAGATCGCTCCACTGTGCGATTTTTGGGCAGGCGTCGGTGCGGAGGAACGCTCGAATGGCCTGACCGTCGGGCAGCAGCACGACCACCCGAGGGCGTCCGGAAAAACTCGGAGACAGGTCGGAGAGCCGCTTGTTCCAACCGTTCGTGGCTTTCCTAATGACGGAATAGTTTTTTCCCAGGTTGAAATCGTCCAGCAGAAATTCCAACTGGCCGGCAGCGAGTCCCAGCTCATCGGCGCAGTCGGCCGCAAGGGCTTTCAGCCGCGAGCAGTAGGCATCTTTGGATGCGGGAACGGTGGTCGCCCCCTTGCGCAAGCTCTCCATAAACTGCGCTTCGACGCTGTGGAACGCTGCTGCATTCGGTGCGAGCATGTGGTGAATGTTCAGTTCATCTCATACAGAGCTGCTTCGCCGCCTAACGGCGCCAAGTCGAGCGCGGTCGCCGCATCAGAACGTTCTCCTAGCATGCACAGCGACCTTGACCCGTCATGCCGCACTGTCGCCGCCACAAGAATTCCGCTACTTCGAAGTCAAGGCGCGTATCAATATCAATCGAGCGCTCAGGTGCCATGACGAAAGCCAGCGCCCGCTTACCGTAAAACGAGGCCTCCTCCATCAAAGTATTCCTTCGCGTCAAATAGATGGCCCCATTGGTCTTGTAAACGTCGACGCCAAAATTCTGCCGGGCCGGTTGCTGCAGGTCATGTCCTTGATAGGGCTTGAGAACGCCAGCCTCGATCAGCTTGAGCTTGGCCGGGTGGGCATTGTTCGCGCTGGCGACGCTGACGACGGAGGTCGCGTCCGCCTCCGCAAGACCAAGCGCTTCCCGGATGTCGTCATGGGTGCGCAGCGGCGAGGTCGGCTGCAGCAGTAGAATCCAATCGTAGCGCTGTTTTCTTTCGGCTTCAGCTTGGCCGATTGCATGTTGCACGACTGGCAGCGAGGCCGTGTCCGAGCGGGCAAGCTCCGGCGGCCGCATGAACGGCACCTCGGCGCCATGGCGGCGGCTCACCTCGGCAATTTCGGCGTCATCCGTCGATACGACGATGCGGTCAATTGGGGCCCCGGCGGCTTTGGCTTTGAGCGCCGCATCGATGCTGTAAGCGATCAAAGGTTTTCCGCAGAACGATAAAATGTTCTTGCGCGGCAAAGTGATGGAGCCGCCGCGCGCCGGAATGATAGCCAAGACTTTCATCATCCCAAACCAAAGACCTGGAGCGCAATGCGCGTTAGGCCGCCTGCGGGGCGCGATGGCGTCCTAAGCTCGCGCGGCCATGCGGAAACATATTACAATCGTAGCGCGGCAGCGCCTGCCGCGCTTCCAGCAGATCTTCGGAAGTGACATCCCTGGGAGCAACGTCGAAGGCGAATTGTGAACCAACCTCATCGAGCAAGAGCGGTGTGTCGGCAGTGAACGAATGCCGGCCGCCGTAGGGGTAGCAGAAGCTCGTGACCGGATGCCCGAGGATACCCGACAATTGCGCAAACGAGGTCGTAATTTCCCGCCGTTGATCTTCCACTGCGAGCTTGCTGAACACGTAATGATTGACACCGTGGCTGCCCATGACCATGCCGGCCGCATCCATTTCGCGGATTTGTTCGGCGCTGAGATAGAAGCGGGGGGCGAGAGCATCCTGCGGGCCGAACTGCTCATTGAACAGGCGGTTGAGCACATCCTCGCGGTACTCATACGAGATGAAGTAGTTCAAAGTCCGCTTGAAGATGTTGGTCGCCCGATCGTTGTCCTGTCGGCTATAGGTCGCCTCGCGAAACTCCCGCACGTGGGCGTCCGCGAGCATGCCGTCGGTCAACTGTTCAGACAATCGTTGCAGGGCGACCTGGCCGCCCAAACCGCCGAGGATGAGGTGAATGCGATGCACGTCGAGAAGTTTGCCGGTCCGATATGGCGAAGTGCAGATGTAAAAAAATCCAAACAGGCCGCGCTCCTTCAGCAGCGGAAAGACATGATTGTAATGGTCTGACAAACCGTCGTCGAAGGTCAGGACCGCGCCCATTGGAGCCTCGCCGCTCTTGCAGGCATGGTCGAATTGCTCTCGCGTCACAAATCCGAAATTGTGAGCCAACCAATCGAGCTGGCGCGCAAAGTCTTCGACGTGGAGATAACGGAAATAGGGCAGGTTGTCGGGCGCCGGGCGCACGTAGTGATACATGATGGCTTTCATGGCCCGAGGCCCGACTTTCCTTGACCAAGCGTCATTTGTAAAAACCTCATGCCGCGAATGCAACGCCTAGTTCTTGGGCTGCATTTCAAGGTGTCGGGCGATCTGTCCGGATAGTGCGTCGGTCATTCGGTCGATCTTGATCAGAATCACCCTTGGCGATGTACCATTGCGCTGCCGACTCCGAGCCGCCCGGGGGACCGGTCACCAGCGCGCGAATACCGATTTTGCGGAAGTCCAGCGGTTGGAACAGCGCGGCGATCCGGCCATCCTGGTGATCGGCTTCGTTGAAGAACCCGGCGAGTCGCAGCGCCGCATCGTAGCAGTCGAGACTACAGAAGAAATCGGCAAGCGCGGCGTTTCGCTCACGGGCAACTTGCAGGAGCTCACGCAGCAAGGAAATCTGCGCTTCCCCATGTGCAAGAAAATCCACAATGCGGAGAACGAGCGCGCCGGTGCCAGGCTCGAGCTCTTGATGAAAGACGAGCAGGCTTGCCCGATCGTCGCTCAGCAGAATTTCGTATTCAAAGCCGGGATGCCGCTCATACCGCCACCGCAAAAAGGCACGGCTTCGCTCGACGCCATAGACCGGAGCTGGGAACGCAAAGCTGTCAGGCGCGTCCTGCGGCAGCCGGTTGGCACGAACAATTCCGGAGCCGGCGGCATCGCGTGCGCGCGCGGCGGCGACGCCGCTCGGCAGGCGGTTCTCGGCCGCGAGCGCGCGAGCGCGCGTCTCGTCGAGGACGGCAATGTAGCGCCGGAGCATTCCCAGGTCCCGCATGCCGAGGCCCATGCCAAGGACCGCGCCCGCTTCGCTGGAGCCCGGATTGAGCACGCATTGTGTTTGCTTGAGAAGCTGCCTGAGAACGATGACTCCAAGCCCTCCCGCGCGGTAATCCGGCCGCACGATCAGATTGATTGGATAGACGCCCGTGAACGATTTCCCGCCGGGTGCATGTCCAACGAATGGCACGAAGCCAAGCTGGGCCACCACAGCTTCCTGATGCAGGACAAGCCAAAGCGTGTAGTTGCCAGTCACGTTCGCGGGATTGTCTAGGAACTGCCAGCGCAGGAACGCGGGGGAAAGCAGCACGTAATTGGGATTCTTGTAACTCGCAGCGACGAAAGCGCTCCAAGCCGAAAAGTGCTGGTCCGGATTGAAAGTGACGATTTCGACCATCAATACGACGCGCCTTAAACCGCCGTCCCGTGCGCCTTAAACCGCCGTCCCGTGCTCAGCGGGGCCGCTGATTGCCTGCGCGGCGACACCATTGCAGCAGCGGCCTTGCCGTTTTAGCAAGCGCGACAGCATAGCGATAGCGACAGTTGGGTTTGCCAGCAGCAGCAACGTACGGTGCCGAAAGCTGGTGCTAAAGAAATACCTCAGACTTCAGAGGACTATTTTCCATGCCGCGAAAGTGCGTTGCTGCGGGGGGCAAGTCCAGATAGGTGAGTGCCTGCTTCTAGCAAGGAGAGAGAGCGTGATCTCGGATCGCCTGTTTAAGGAAGGTCGATGCTTCCTTATTGCAGAGGTGGCACAAGCGCATGATGGCAGTCTCGGGAGCGCACACGCCTATATAGAGGCTGTCGCAAAGGCGGGCGCGGACGCCGTCAAGTTTCAGACTCATTTCGCCGATGCGGAGAGTTCGCCGTTAGAGCCCTTTCGGGTGAAATTCAGTCCACAGGATGCCACGCGATACGACTATTGGAAGCGGTTGGAGTTCACCGATGAACAATGGCGGGAGCTTGCCCGGCATTGCAATGCAAAGGGCATCATCTTTTTAAGCTCGGCGTTTTCTCTGAAAGCTGTGGAATTGCTCGAGCGGCTCGACATGCGCGCGTGGAAGGTCGCCTCCGGTGAAATCGTCAATGCACCCATGCTGGACCGTATGGCGAGCACGGGTAAGCCGATCATTCTGTCGAGCGGCATGAGCGGACTCGACGAAATTGGATCGGCAATAGAACGCGTTCGCCCCAAGGTGGCTGAAGTCGCCGTTCTGCAATGCACGACGGCCTATCCATGCCCCCCCGAGAAAGTTGGGCTCAATCTCCTGCAGGTCTTTCGTGAGGAGTTTGGCTGCGCCGTTGGACTGTCGGATCACTCCGGAACGATCTATCCAGGACTCGCTGGGGCTACGTTGGGCATGGAGGTGCTGGAGGTGCACGTCACCTTTAGCCGCCGTATGTACGGCCCCGATGTCCCGGCCTCCCTGACCTTCGATGAATTGGGAACGCTCGTTCAGGGCCTCAAATTCATCGAGTGCATGCGGACCCATCCGCTTGAGAAGGATGCGATATCCAAGGAAATGGCGCCGCTCCGCGACATTTTCATGAAGGGGCTGGTGGCAACGGTGAACATCGCGGCGGGAGAAGCGTTCGATTCCAGCAATCTCGATGCCCGCAAACCACTCGCAGGCATTTCGGTTGCGCGATACGATGAAATTAAAGGCCGCCGCGCGCGCAGAGCGATCGCGGCAGGCGAGTTCATTCAGGAGGACGACCTCGCTTGACCGGCGGGGCCGGGCGGGCCAAAGCCGCCCGACGCAAGGCGAGGTCTTCCGATTCCGCGCATGACTGAAACACGGCCTGGCGCAACAAAGTTGGAACTTGTCGGCTGCATGGTGCAGTGATATCCGTCCGCAATAAGAACCGGTCCGATGTCAGGAATTTCAATGGCCGAACCGAAACGACGGCGCAAGGTTTGCGTCGTTATCACCGCGCGTCCAAGCTATTCGCGCGTGCGCTCCGTTCTGCTGGCGCTTCGACAACGGCAGGACATCGAGCTGCAAATCGTTGTTGCGGCCAGTGCGTTGCTCGAACGTTATGGCAACGTCTCCAAGATCATCGAAGAGGACGGGTTCAGCATCACCGCGCGCGCCTTCACCATCGTCGAAGGCGAAACGTTGGTGACCTCGGCGAAGTCGATGGGCCTTGGCGTGGTAGAGCTGGCGAGCATCTTCGACGCGCTTACTCCCGATGTCGTGGTGACGATCGCCGATCGCTACGAAACTCTCGCGACCGCGGTTGCGGCGTCTTATATCAACGTTTCGGTGGCGCATCTTCAGGGCGGCGAGGTGACCGGCTCGATCGACGAAAAGGTTCGTCACGCTGTAACCAAGCTCTCGAATCTGCATTTCGCCAGCACCAAGCTCGCTGCTGAATGGATTGTGCGCCTCGGAGAGCCTGCCGAATCGGTGTTTTGCACCGGATGTCCCTCGATCGATATCGCCGCGCAAATCCATCACGCCGATGCGAGCACCTTCAACCCGTTCGACCGTTACGGCGGAGTGGGCCCGACATTCAATCCGGATGACGGATTCGTCGTCGTGATGCAGCATCCGGTCACGACTGAATTCCATGAATCCGCAGATCAAATTGTCCAGACGCTGGAGGCCGTGACCAAGCTCGACGTGAACGCGTTCTGGTTCTGGCCCAATATCGACGCCGGTTCCGATATGACATCTAAGGTCCTGCGGACCTACCGCGAAGACGGTCGTATGAAGCGCGTGCACTTCTTCCGCAATCTAAAACCCGAGGATTTCCTGAAGCTGATGCTACGCAGCCGATGCATCGTGGGGAATTCGAGCGTCTCGATCCGCGAAGGATCATTTCTCGGCGTGCCAGCTGTCAATATCGGGACACGCCAGCAGTTTCGTGAACGCGGGGCCAACGTGATGGACGTGGGATACGATGCCGGCAAGATTTTGAGGGCTTTGGAAGTCCAATATCAGAAGGGTCGGTACCCCAGCGATCGTCTCTATGGCGATGGCAAGGCCGGCGAGCGGATTGCGCACCACTTGGCTTCAGAGGTGCTCGGTCACGAAAAGATTCTGGCGTATGCCTATGAAGAGTCGAAGCAGCCCACGGCACGGATCAGAACGAATTGATTGCGCCATCTCAGGAACGCAACGATGGTAGTTTCTGAGAAATCGTCGTTATCGCTGCCTTGGAGGTTTCATCATATCGGGCTTGCTTGTCGACATATCGAGCCTGAACTGGCGGAATTGCAGCGCCTGGGCTATTCGCCGGAGACCCCAGTCATTGAGGATCCCGTTCAGAGGGTGCGCGTGCAATTCGCATCTGGTATCGGGCCGCGCATTGAGTTGATCGAACCCACCCATGCCGGCTCACCTGTGCAGGGCGTACTCGATCGCGGCACCAAGCTCTATCATTTAGGTTACGAGTCCGCGGATTTTGACCATTGTCTGGAGCTACTGCAAAAAGATCGCTTTCGACTCGTGACACCGGTTTCTTTGGCGGTGGCATTCGCCATGCGCCGCATTGCGTTTTTGTTGTCCCCCAATATCAATCTCATCGAGCTGATCGAGGTCACCGAGGGGGTCGAGCATTTCCCGGGAATTTCTCGCTGAGGTGGATGGCATCTCGCGAGCAGGAATCGTGCGCATCGGACTGCCGGTCCTGGTCGAGTAGCCCGGACAATGCGTCCAGCTCCTTCACTTCTGAAGTGCGAGCTTTGCCCGAAAGCCAGGACTACTTATCGCGTTGTGACAGCATCCAGGAACCGCTGCATCGACAGCATCTGCTGATGCTCCTGAACGCCCCTTCGCAGGCGGTCAAGAAGTTGCCGTTCGGTCATGATGCGCTGCATCGCATCGGCGAGAGCCGGAGCCGATGCGTCGCTTGCCAGCAAGCCGGTCCGCTCGTGTTCGACCTGTTCGATAATTCCGCCCACCGGAGTCGCGATCGGGGGCAGGCCATAGGTCAGGCCAAGGGCGATGACGCCGGACTGACTGGCCTCGATATTCGACACCACCATCAGGTCATAGTTTTTCAAAAGGCCTTCGACTTCGTTCGCTTCAATCCATCGATTGATGATGGTTGCTTTCAGCGCCTCCAGCCGATGGCGAACGCCGCGCAGTGAGCCTTCGCCGGCGACTCCAATCGTAAACTCGAATCCGCGCGCACGAAGAATTTCGCAAGCCTCGACGAACAGGGGCAGACCTTTGTAAGCCATGATCCGCCCGAAGAACAGGAAGCCGGGCAGACGAGTGCTGGCGGCCATAGCAGGCATCGTTCCGTCCGACGCGAACGTCGGATGGAATAGAACCCGTATCCGGTCAGCGAGAGCGGGAAACCGGCTGCTGAGTTGGGTGGCGACGTGCGCGCTGAGCGTGATGACCTCGTCAGCCCGAAGCGCATCTTGCAACAGCCACGGATTGGCCAAGGCCGTGATATCGCCGCTGTGAGCGACCGCGTCGTGCACCACGACTGCATAACTGACATTCGCCTGCTGCACCGCCGTCGCTAGAAAGGGAGTCCAAATGTGCGACATCAGGACGACCACCTTGTCGATGCGATGATGTGCAATGGCTTCTATGGTCCGCTTCCGGATATCGAATATTCTCGGAAGCCGTAAGAGAGCGCCCATCGGGCTCTCGAAGGTATCGACGGGGACCAGCGGATAGCCGAGGGAACGAACCTGACCGAACAGCTCGTTTTGTCGCGAGAGCGAAAAGACTGCTTTGTCGCCCGCCGCGCGTGCAAGCTCAAGGACGAAGCGGGACAGGGCGCCTCGGCGACCCCAGTAGACAAAAAGCGGGCGGTACGGAGTATTCCCGACGTTCATCCTGGCCACGCTGGGCCGGAATAGCGCAGCTGCGCGTCCCAGATCACGTCGGCGCCAGCAGCACAATCCCCTCTTGCAGATCGGTTTGCGAGGCTCATGAATGAACGAACAGCCAACATTGTCAACTCAATCAACTCGACCGGTCGCCCTTCGTCGTGGTAACCACGACCGGTTGTCCGCGATGAGATCGGCGCTCGCCTGCGATGAAGCTTCAAGACCTCAAGGTCGTTATCCTAGCCGGCGGATATGGAACGCGGCTCGCCGAAGAGACCCTGCTGCGTCCAAAACCTATGATCGAGATTGGCGGTCAGCCCGTCCTTTGGCATCTGATGAAGTATTACTCGCACTTCGGTCTGCGGCAATTCGTTATTCTGCTGGGCTACAAGGGAATTCAGATCAAGGAGTACTTTGCCTCCTATCTTCTGCACCAATGCGACGTGACGATTGATCTTGCCAACGGGACCATGGCCTACCACAACTCGCACCCGGAGAATTGGCGGGTGACGTTGCTCGAAACCGGACCTGACACCATGACCGGAGGCCGCCTCAAGCGCGCCGCCGGCTATCTGGCTGGTGAACAAGCATTCTGCATGACTTATGGCGACGGCTTGTCGGACGTCGATCTCACGGCGCTCTATGCCTACCACCAAAGTCACGGCCGGCTGGCGACCATGACAACCGTGCAGGCGCCGGCGCGATGGGGCCACGTTGTGGTGAAAGGCCAGAATGTCACGGCGTTCCAGGAGAAGCCGGAGGTCGACGGCGCGGTGATCAACGGCGGGTTCTTTATCCTTTCGCCGCGGGCGCTCGATGCGATTGACGGCGATGATACATCCTGGGAAGTCGAGCCGCTTGCGAAATTGGTCGGGCAAGGCGAGCTGGCAGCCTATCGTCATCGCGGCTTCTGGCAGGCGATGGACACGCTGCGCGAAAAAAATGCCCTCGAAGCAATGTGGCAGTCCGGTAAGGCGCCATGGAAAATCTGGAGTTGACGCCGGAGGCTTCGCCGATCTCGGTCGCAGACC
>Ga0190265_10003981_pt1 | contig 10177 bp, 6 predicted proteins | sample Popmic124T_FD_133135 | JGI IMG/M metagenome (GOLD analysis project Ga0190265, IMG submission 133135) | Populus adjacent soil microbial communities from riparian zone of Indian Creek, Utah, USA - 124 T | ecosystem: Environmental > Terrestrial > Soil > Riparian zone | place: USA: Utah | collected...
CTCCCGTGTCATGGTGACATGGATTCAATCTGTAGTCGCAACGAGGTACATATGACCAAGAAAGTTTGTATGGCCGTGCTGCTGACAGCAGCAGTCGGATTGTCCGTCACGGGCGTCAGTGCTCACACTGTCACATCGACCTTCGCGGACGACAACTCGGTCAGCACCGGCAGCGGGACTCTGTTCGCCAACACCACTCCAGGCGTCCGCGCGACCGTGTACGCCGGGGGCGACATTGCCGGAAACGTGACGAATACGTCCTTCACCATCGCGTGGGACACGATCCCAGGCGAATATCGCATCGGTGTCCGCAACGACTGCGTCGGGTTCAATCCGCCCGACCAATACCTCAACCTCGCCTCGACATACGAGGCGGTCGTGAGCGGGGCGTGCACCCTGACTCCGATCGGATTCGCGCGCGGCTTCATCGCCCATCCCCTGTGACGTGACTCCGAACCGGTTGGAGCGCCACGGCGTTCCAACCGGTTCCTCGTTCGCCAACTAGGGAGGGGTTGCTGGGTTACGACGCCGCCAAAGGCGTCCATCACGATGCCCGTCACCGGAGCGCCACCTGCTTCTAGCTTGCCGTTGAAGTGGGGACGGCCGTTCCGACGGAGTCAGGCCGTGTTTCCCGATCAGCTGCTTCGCGCGCGCCTGAACGTTCGCGCTCAACGTCGACAGCGTCGAAGCGCCCCCCGTAGACGTCGAAGTCGGGCGCACGTTCCAGCTGATCATCAGCGCGATCAGAGCCACGGCGACAAGCAGCACGCGACGACGACCTTCGGAGATACTCGACTTCGGTATCCCTTTTCATCGCGGCAGTCTGCCCGACGACCGTCACAAATGACGGTCAAGGAGCTGCATGGAACGAGGTCTTCACCATCGTTGAGATCGAGCGCAGCGGTGGGGGCATCGCGTCGCAGTCAAACTCATGCTGCACAAATGACTGCACTCACAGTACGACATCAATCACCGCAACAAAAACATAACTTAGTTACTACTTGCGCATACATGATTATCAATTGCTTTGCGTCCCGATGTGCTTTCGCTTTAGATGCGACTCCCATGTCATGGTGACATGGGCTCAATATGTAGTCGCAACGAGGTACATATGACCAAGAAAGCTTGTTTGGCCGTGCTGCTGATAGCAGCAGTCGGATTGTTCGTCACGGGCGTCAGTGCTCACACCGTCACCTCGACCTTCGCGGACGACAACTCGGTCGGCAACGGCAGCGGGACGTTGTTCTCCAACACCACTCCAGGCGTCCGCGCGACCGTGTACGCTGGGAACGACATCGCCGGAGGCGTGTCGAACACGTCCTTCACCATCGCGTGGGACACGATCCCAGGCGAGTATCGCATCGGTGTCCGCAACGATTGTGTCGGAGTCAATCCGGCCGATCGGTTCCTCAACCTCGCCTCGACGTACGAGGCGATCGTGAGCGGGGCGTGCACCCTCTCTCCAATCGGATCTGCGCGCGGCTTCATCTCCCACCCCCTGTGACGTGACCTCGAACCGGTTGGAGCGCCACGGCGTTCCAACCGGTTCCTCGTTTCGAGCGAGCGCAGATGAAGACCAAAGACCGAAATCGCGTACCCTCGAGGATCGTCATCGCGGTCTTGCTTTGTGCGTGCGCTCTGCTGGCGGTGCTCATGCTCAGTTGGAAGAACGGCATGCGGGCACTGACGCAGCCGGGCAGGGGCTCGATCTGGTCGAAGTTGAGCGCGAGCGATGGCGCCGGAAAGCTTCGGTTCGTACGAGCAGACAACTCGCAGACCTCCGAGTCGACCTCGAGCAAGGTTCAGGGCACGATCCGAGGCGCCGACGGGAAGCCGATCGCGCACGCGACGGTCTGCGCCTCGTGCTACGGCTGCGACATCCTGCTCGTGGCCTCGGGTCCGAAGTGCGTGAGGACCGACGCGAACGGCAGATACACGTTGGAGGGGCTCACGGCGGGCGACTACCTCATCTCGGTTGCGGCGAACGGTCACGCTCCGACCGTCGCGAACAAGGCACGCGCTCTCACGATCGGAAAGAAGGGCGGCCCATCCGACTTCGACGTCGACAGCCAGCTCGAGGAAGGCGGCGCGCCGGTGACCGGCGTGGTGATGGATGCCCTCGGCGGCCCGGTCCCAGACGCAACCGTGCGCGCCTTCTTCGCGCCGCCAAACTCGCCCGTGATCGCGCAATCGACCGTCAGTGACGCCCAGGGAGCATTCTCGCTGGCAGGCCCCGCCGGCCCCTTGGAGTTGATGGCGTATGCCGAAGGTTATGCCCCATCCAACGCCGACAGGACTGCGCCTTGCAGCGGCGTACAGCTGATCATCACGCCCGCATCGACTATCCGCGGCAAGGTGTTGACAGCGGTCGAGGGCGTCCCAGTCGCGGGAGCACGTGTGCTCGCCGAGGGGCCCGCGTGGTCTCGCCAGCAAGCCACGACCGATCAAGCGGGTCTGTTCGAGATCGCCGGGCTGCGCCCTGGCGTGTACAGGTTGCGCGCGACCGGGGACAAATGGATCGGCGAGTACCCCGAGAGCGTATCGCTGGATCTGGTCGACACCGTCGACAACGTGGTGTTGTTCGTGAACGGAGCGGTCCGCGTCGAGGGTCAGCTGCTCCTCTCGGACCAGAGCCCATGCACGTACGGCAAGGTTCGTCTCGCCCCCCCGCCCAATGTGTTCTCAGTGCCGATGCTCGAGGCCAGCCCCAATGTCGAGGGCAGCGTCCTCTTCGAGGCCGTTCCCGCCGGAACGTACGTGGTCAGCGCATTCTGCGACGGATCGGGAAGTCAAAAGCTCGCCCCACTCGAGGTCGGAGCCGAAGACCTCACAGGTGTCCGCTGGCAGCTCCAGCCGCGTCTGAGTATCGAGGGTCGCGTCGTCGACGCGGACGGCAACCCGGTGAGCGGGCTCCAGATGCTCTTGGTGAGCGCGATCAGTCAGTTCATGGACTCTCCGGCGTCGGGACGAGTGGCCCAGGCTCTGGCGATCGACGCAGACGGACACTTTGCGGTGAAAGGCCTGCTGGAGGGGAGCTACACGATCGAGGGCGAGTATCTCGAGGCACCCGTCAACGTGGTCCTGTCCCAGGCCAACAGCCCGGTCAGCCTCAAGCTTGTCGTCAATGTCATGGGCCAGATCGCAGTCACCGTGTCAGATCCCCGAGGTGAACCGGTCGACGGGCTGACCGTCCACGCGACGGGTTCGGCGCTGAAGGATGCCACCAAATCCGTCCACACGGCGACGGCGATGGGAGCCGGAAAATATCAGCTGGGGCCGCTCGCTGCAGGTTCGTACATCGTGGAGACGAGCGACGGCGTCAATCCGCCCGTGCGCGCCGGAGGACCGGCCGGCAGCGTGAACGTGGTGGCGCGCGAGACCGCGGCCTTGAACATCACGTTCGGTGGCTACGGCGCTGCAATTGCCGGTCAGGTGCTCGACGAAGCCGGCACGCCACTCGAGAGCATCTTCGTGTCGGCCGTCGCGACCGACCTCGGCGACCATCCGATCGGAGCCTTCAATCAGGCGACACGCGAAAAGGAGTCGCTCGACCGCCTGACCGACGCCGAGGGCAATTTCGTGCTGGACGGACTTTCGGAGGGCGGCGTGTTCGTCGTGGTCGCCAGGCGCGCTCAAGGCGGTCAGAGCACGCTCGAGAACGTCAAAGCCGGGTCGAACGTGCGGGTCGTGTTGCCGTCGGTCGGCAACCTGTCGGGCAACGCCGTGAACGCCGAAGGGAGGCCGGTCGACCGGTTCTCGATCCTGTTCGTCAACGCGGAGACCAAGGAGCAGCGCAGTCAATCGTTTGCTCGTCCCGATGGAGGCTGGTCGATCCAGAACGTATCGCCCGGACCGCTTCGCATCTCCGCGCGAGGCCTGACGGGCGGCGAGGCCATGGCGGAGCTGATCCTCGAACCGAACGAGGACCGCAAAGCGATTCAGCTGGTGCTTGGACCTGCGAAGACCGGGACGCCTGCGGGCCCCGAGCAAAAATAGATCGCTCGAAGGCCGCCGCGAGCGAGGACTTCCCGTCTGGCGCAACCTGCGGCATCAATCCCGAGCCGCCAAATGCTGAACGCTGACCTTGCCCGCTCGAGCGTGCGGTCCCAGCCGCCGATCACGCGCCCAGGCCACGCCGTCGCTTGCCGTGTGCGCGTCGCCCCCGATTCGCTCGGCTCGAACGCGCAGCGGGGTGCGCGCTTCGCGGTCGAGACGCTGCAACGCGCTGGCGATGCCTCAGTGATGCGGGGGCCAGTCGGCCTGGCGATCCGGAGGCTCGTCACTGACTCGTCACACATGCGGACGGTGCTGGACACTCGTCAGCCATGCAGCAAGAAGGAGCGTCCTGATGAGGCTTGCCGCCTGGGTTTATGTCGGGGTTGGGCTGTGGGTCGGGTGCGGTTCGGACCCGCAAAAGCATGAAAACGGTGTGGAAAGCGCACCGGCCGGTGCGGGTGGGATCGCGCCTGCTGCCGCCGGGACCACCGGTACAGGGGGCATGGCTGGGGCGACGGCCGTTGGAAACATGCAGGGCACCGGGCCCCTCCCGACTTCAGGTATCGGGGGAGGGGGCGGCGCCGGCGGGGCGGGCAGCGGCGGTCTCGCAGCTGCCGGCAGCGCTGGCACTGCGCCGGCCGGCAGCGGCGGAGCCGCGGGCGGCGCAGGCGCCGCAGCCGGAGGCATGGGCGGCATGCAGGCGGTCCCGACCGAGAAGTTCAGCTTCTTCGTGACCAGCCTGGCGGGCATGCAGAAGCTGTCGACGAACGAACAGGGTTTCGGTGGCGACCTGCGCTACGGGCAGGCGACCGGGCTCGCGGGCGCCGACAAGATTTGTACGGACCTCGCCGAAGCGTCGATGCCCGGTGCCGGTGCCAAGGGCTGGCGCGCGTTCCTCAGCACCGCGGCAGGCGGTGCCAACGACGGCCCCGTCCATGCCCGCGGTCGCATCGGAAGTGGCCCGTGGTACGACCGCAACGCGCGCCTGGTCGCGATGAACATCGAGGACCTCATCCAGGAACGACCCGTCGGCGCCGATTCCGCGATCGTCGACGACCTACCGAACGAGAACGGAATTCCGAATCAGAAGGACGCCGATGAGAGCGCGAACGACAACCACGACACCGTGACCGGCTCGAATGCGATGGGCATGTTCGACAACACGACCACGTGCGATGACTGGACGAGCACCGAGACGCCCACCGCCGGTACCGGCGGAAGCGGGGGCGGTGGTCGCGGCGGCATGAGTCGTAGCAACGGCCCGCGCATCGGGCACTCGTGGCCTGCGCAGAGCGGGATGCACTGGATCTCGGCGCACCGAGCTCCGGGTTGCGCGCCGAGCGTCTCGCTGGAGCAGATGGGCGCGGGGTCGGGCACCGGCATCGGCAACGGTGGCGGCTACGGAGGCATCTACTGCTTTGCGCTCATGCCGTAGGGCACACTGCCTCGCTACGCCCGATGAGCCGCAGCGCGCGCGCCGGCCTACCACGAAGCGTTCGGGGCTGCGTTGCACGTGCACGGCCGTGCGATAGTCGCCCGCATGCGAATGCGCGCGAGATCGTGGGCCGTGGTGGTGCTGCTGCCGTTGCTGTTGCAGGCGTGCTCGGACGACGACGCGCCGGCCGATCCGGCGCACGACGGCGGTGATCCGGACGGCGGAGGTGCGGCGGGACGCGACGGGGGCGGACGCGGGGGCGGCAACGGCGGGAGCTCTGGCGGCGGCGCGTCGGGCCGCGGCGGTGCGGGCGGCAGCCAGTCTGCCGGTAGCGGCGGGCGCGGCGGCAGCGCTGGAGCCGGCGGCAGCGCTGGAGCCGGCGGCTCGAGCGCGGGTGGCTCGGACGCGCCCGCGCAGATCGATGGGCTGACGCTGCGGCTGGAGCAGGCCACGCCCGAGCAGATCGGCCTGCATGCGCTGGTCGACGCGCCGCTCGACGACGGCACGCAGCTGCGCGCGCGCTATCGCGCGACGGGCGAAACGGAGTGGAAGAGCGCGCATCCGCTGCTGCGCATTCACCCGGACTGGATCGCGGGCGGCGCGCCCGAACCGCCGGTCGACAGCTTTGCGGGATCGATCTTCGACCTGACGCCAGGGCGCGAGTACGAGGTCGAGCTGACGCTCGCCGAGCCAAACCAGCCCGAACGTACGCTCGGCGTGACCACGGCCACGCGCGCGCTGCCGGCAGCCGCGCCGGCGCCGACCGCGACCGCAGCCGTGGGCGACGACCTGCAGGCGAAGCTGAATGCGCTGCAAGCGGGCGACGTGCTCGAGCTCGCCGACGGCACCTATGAGGTCAGCGACCTGTACCTGGAAGCGTCGGGCACCGAGGCCGCGCCGATCTACGTGCGTGGGCAGTCGCGCGCCGGCGTGGTGCTGCGCGACCTCACCGGCCGCGTGCTGCAGGTGCGCGAGGCCGCGCACGTGGTGATCGAGAACCTCACGCTCGAAGGGTCGATGACCGACTCGGGCGTCGATGCGAGCTCGGTCGCGATCCAGTTTTGGGATGGCGGCGAAGCGCAGCATTTCATCACGCTGCGCGATCTCGACGCGCGCGGCGTGGACCAGGGCGTCGTCGGCTACGGGGCGCTGCGCGGGGTGCTCGTCTATCACTGCTCGCTGCGCGGCAACAACGTCTGGACGCAGGAGTTTGTCGAGACCAATCGCACCTGGAACGATGACGGCATCACCCTGCCCGGCACCGGCAACTGCGCGTTCGAGAACACGCTGCACGGATTCGGCGATGCGTTCGCGGTGCGCGACGGCACGCACTCGGCCGCGATCCACTTCTACCGCAATCGCGTGACGATGACCGGCGACGACAGCTTCGAGGGCGACTACGGCACGCGCAACCTCGCCTTCTACGACAACTGGATCGACAACGCCTCGACCTTGCTCTCGCTCGATCCGCTGTGGGGTGGTCCGCTGTATTGCTTCCGCAACATCGCGATCAACACCGTGCGCGGCCCGTTCAAGCTCAACAACGACAACTCGGGCTTCCTGATCTACAACAACACGATCGTCCGCACCGAGGGCACGACCAGCTGGGGCTGGGTGCAGTTCAACAACGGCGAGCTGCGCAACTACGCCTTTCGCAACAACCTGCTGATCTATCGCGGCAGCGGCGATCTGCTCGCGATCGAGTCGCCCGCCAACGCGCCGATCGACTGGTCGAACAACGCCTGGTTTCCCGACCGCGCCGTGTGGTGGACGAGCAGCGGCGGCTCGTTCGACTCGATCGCAGCCGCGCGCGGCGGGCTGCCGGCCACGCAGCCGCTCTTCGGCAGCTCGGGCACGCGCCACGCCGACGACGTGATCACGGTCAGCGACCCGTTCACGACCCCGGTCGCGCTCGGCGCCAACCACCTGACCGAAGTCGCGACCGCCGCTCCTCCCTTACTCGCTCCCGGCACCACACCCAAGGCCGCCGGCACTCCCCTCGCCAACATCACCGACGGCCACACCGGCACTCACCCCGACATCGGCGCCACCATCGAAGGCCGCTCCACTCCCCAGTACGGAGCTCCCCGCTGACGTGAGCGTCGTGTATTCTGGTGTGAATCCAGGCGAGGTGGGCATGCGGCAGCGAGGGGCGATGTTCGCGTGCGTTTGGCTCGTGCTGTGGAACCCCGGGTGCGCCGTGGACGCGGAATCAGCGCCGGCGGTCGGTGCAAGCCCGGCGCTCCACGATGGCGACGCGCCCAAGAGCTCGGAGCGCCGACTGATGACGCCTGCGCTGCGCGCGGCGTGGTTGCGGGTGCGGCAAGAGCTCGTGGTGACCGAGAACGGGAAGCTCACCGCGAGCGACGGCGAGAACTACGACTTCTTCGGCAACGCCGTGGCCATCTCGGGCGACCTGGCTGTCGTGGGAGCCGACGTCGAGGACGGCGCGGGCGTCGCCCGCGGCGCGGCGTACGTCTTCGAGCGCAACCTCGGCGGGGCCGACAGCTGGGGCGAGCGCAAGAAGCTCACCGCGAGCGACGCCGCGGACGACGACCACTTCGGCGGCGACGTGGCCATCGCGGGCGACCTCGCCGTCGTGGGGGCCAACGTCGAGGACGGTGCGGGCGTCGCCCGCGGCGCGGTGTACGTCTTCGAGCGCGACCTCGGCGGAGCCGACAACTGGGGTGAACGCAAGAAGCTCACCGCGAGCGACGCCGCGGACAACGACTACTTCGGCGGCGCCGTGGCCATCTCGGGTGACCTCGCCATCGTGGGGGCCCGCGCGGAGGACGGCGCGGGCGACGCCCGCGGCGCGGCGTACGTCTTCGAGCGCAACCTCGGCGGGGCGGAAAACTGGGGTGAGCGCAAGAAGCTCACCGCGAGCGACGCCGCGAACGCCGACCACTTCGGCAGCGCCGTGGCGATCTCGGGCGACCTCGCCGTCGTGGGGGGCTCGGACAAAGCCGGTGTGACCTCCTTGGAGGGCGCGGCGTACGTCTTCGAGCGCGCCCTCGGGGGCGCGGACAACTGGGGCGAGCGCAAGAAGCTCACCGCGAGCGATGCGTGGAACGGCGACTTCTTCGGCGGCGCCGTGGCGATCTCGGGCGAGTTCGCGGTCGTGGGGTCCTTCTTCAAGAACACCGCGCGCGGGGCGGCGTACGTCTTCGAGCGCAACCTCGGCGGGGCCGACAGCTGGAGCGAGCGCAAGAAGCTGATCGCGAGCGACGCGCAGCAAGACGACCGCTTCGGCGCGCACGTGGCGATCTCGGGCGACCTCGCCGTCGTGGGGGCCGGCAGCGAGGACGGCGCGGGCGAGGGCCGCGGGGCGGCGTACGTGTTCGAGCGCGACCTCGGCGGGGCGGACAACTGGGGTGAGCGCAAGAAGCTCACCGCGAGCGACGCCGCGGACAGCGACAACTTCGGCGGAGGCGGCGTGGCGATCTCGGGCGACCTCACCATCGTGGGGGCCGACCGCCAGGCCGGCGCGGGCATTCTCCGCGGTGCGGTTTACGTGTTCGGACACGAGGATGGTCTCGGCGTGGCTTGTTCCGGGCAGGCCCACTGTGCGAGTGGGTACTGCGTCGACGGCGTGTGCTGCGACACGACGTGCGCGGGCGGCGAGAACGATTGCGTGGCGTGCAGCGTGGCGGCCGGCGCGGAGGTCGACGGGGCGTGCGGACCGCGCACGGACGGCTCCGCTTGCGACGACGGCTCGTCTTGCAACGGTGCCGACGAGTGCTTGGCAGGATCGTGCGATTCCCATGCGCGTGAGTGTACGGTCCCCACCAGCCAAGAAGACGCCGGCGCGACCGATGCCGGAGGCCCCGACGCGGGCGGTGACGGCACGGGTGACGAGACCGCGACCGATGCCGGAGGCATCGGCGCGGGCAGCGATGGCACGGGCGCCGACACCCCAGGCAGCGCCACCGACGGCGATACCGGCGCCGCGCACGCAGGCGCCAACGGCGGCGACGGGGGCAGCACCATGGACAACGCGAGCAGCCACGGCGGCTGCGGCTGCCGCATCGCGGGGCGTCCGCCGCACGCGCCCTGGATGAACGTGCCGGGGCTCCTCGCGCTCGCCTTCGCGATCGTCGGCGCCTCACGCGTGCGGCGCCGACCAGGGCATCCGAGAGCACTTCGTGTGGCTCGAGCGCACCTGAGCCCGCTGGCCAAGAAAGTTTCGTAGCGGCCGGGGGGCCCGGTCACATACGGACCGGAGGTGCACGATGAGGCATGCAACGAATTTGTGCGGCCGTAAGGCTGCCCTTGCGATTGCGGCGCTGATGGCGGCGTTGAGCGGCTGTAAGGGCAACGACGTGTGGGTCGGGCAAACGCAAGAGGGACTGAACCTCGACGTCTGCAGCGGCGACGGAACCCAGTGTGGCGCCAACGCAGCGACCGGAACGCTGACCGCGTCCGCCATTCGTAGCTGCGCAGGCGAGCTCAAGCCACAGCTCGAGGTCGACTTCACCGTCGACCCTCGCGAAGGCGTGTGCGGCAGCTCAGATGCAAGTTCGTGTGTTGACGCGAACCCACTGGAGCTCGCGGTAGGACCCGATGGCAGCAGTTGGGTCCTGGGCCTCACGCGAACGCAGAGCGCCGGCACCGTCGAGATGCTCTGGGTAAATCACTTCGCTGCCGATGGTACAGCGCTGGGCGTGACCGACCTGGCTTCGGGCATTCCCTTTAACGGTGGCTCGGTGCAGCACCAAGCCGAGATGGCGGTGGACGCACGCGGTC
>Ga0190265_10003982_pt1 | contig 10176 bp, 6 predicted proteins | sample Popmic124T_FD_133135 | JGI IMG/M metagenome (GOLD analysis project Ga0190265, IMG submission 133135) | Populus adjacent soil microbial communities from riparian zone of Indian Creek, Utah, USA - 124 T | ecosystem: Environmental > Terrestrial > Soil > Riparian zone | place: USA: Utah | collected...
GCGAGCGCCGCGAAGATCATCGCCATAATAATGCTCGCATTCGCGCTCATAAGTTTTTCACCTCGCACAAACGCTCAACTACGCCAGGTCATCATCGCGCCCGGCTTTGAGTTCAACATATTTGCCGACACGAGAAACGTGCCCGATTTCGCCGTAAGCGCATTTGCGGGACCGACTGCGATGACGTTTGATTCGCGCGGGCGGCTGTTCGTGGCGACGCTTTCAGGAAAGATTCTGATACTGCTCGACAATGACGACGATGGCCGTCTGGACGAAATAAAAACCTACGCGTCGGGCATAACTCAGCCGCTAGGAATAGAGTTTCGCGCCGACGGCGATCTGTTTGTCACAAGCAACAGGTTCGGAGGCGCGGGGCGCATAATGAGGCTTCGCGACCTTGACGGCGACGACGTAGCGGAAGAGATTTCAACCGTCATAGACGGCTTGCCGAGCGAAGGGGATCATCAGACGGACCGGCTCAAGTTCGGGCCTGACGGCTTGCTCTACTTCGGCCAGGGGTCCTCGACAGACAACGGCGTGCCCAGATCGGGCCGCCCGCCTGAGCGCCAGTTCAACGCCACGATCCTGCGGATAGATGTCGATAATCCTGTAATCGATCAGTATGCTTTTGGGCTTCGCAACCCGTTCGGGATGGCATTTCATCCCGAAAACGGCGAGCTGTTTTCGACCGACGGCGGGTCTGGAGAGATATGCCAGTTGGGTGATTGCGGCGGCGTAGACCTCGCCCCGCCCGAAGAGATCAACTGGGTAGTTGCGAGCGGCAACTACGGCTATCCGCAATGCGAAGGGCCGCCCACTGCGGCCAACCCCGCCTGCCAGGGAGTTCGCGGCCCCGTCGCTCAATTTCAGCGGCACCTGACGCCGACATCAATCGTTTTTTACACGGGTCCGCAGGCCGGCGAATTCAAGAATCAGATGCTCGTGACGCTCTTTAAGAATCTGGCTAACGCGGAGAACATAGGCGGCGACCTCAGACGGCTCAAGCTCGAAGGCGACGCCTCGACGGGATTCACAGTGACCGACAATCAGTTCATCGCGCAATTCGATCCCATAGACCCTTTCGACGGTCCGGTGGAAACGGCCATCGACCCGATAAGCGGCGACATCTATGTTGCGCGGTTAGACACGGTAACGCATCGCGACTTAAACGAACATCACCATATCATCTATCGCATACATCGCGAGGGGAGCGACCAGCTTCTCTTCATCGGTCCGGTCCAGCCTTCGTCTTTCAAGGCAGGGTCGGGCGACGTGACGATCAAGCTTATTGGCCGCCACATCGATATCAACACCGTGCCCCTCGTGTTCGCCGACGGAACGCCGCTCGCCACGCGCCAGGGGGCGAACCGTTTCGAGCTTATCGCCGACCTGCCGAGGTTTTTCACGATGAGCGAGCGCACGCTCACCATAGAAGTCAGGACGCTGACAGGCGCGCGGTCGAACCAGCAGACTTTATCGATAACGAGAGGCGACCCTGACCCGGACCCTGTGAAATCGCCTCAGATAACTTCGACGTTCGTCTTTAAGAAGAAGAGAAGCAAGGTGATCAATCCGGTAACTGCCGTATCAAACGCCAAGAAATTCAGGCTCGTAGTCGCCGGGACGGACTTTGACCCGGGCGCGCAATTGCTCGTAAACGGCGTCTCGGTCGCGCTCGACAGCTCAAGCGCAACCGAGCTGGTAGGAAGGTTTCCGAAGACGATGCTGGCCGCGCCCGGCGAGCTAAATGTCCAGGTGCGTAATTCTACTGGTAAGACATCAGCCGTCGTGAAGATAACTATTGTCAGCGCCCAGTGAACAGGGCGCGATTATTTGAGAACTATAGCGATTTGCAAATGAACCTCATGAAAGTTTAGAGGCGTGCTATGCCCGCCGAGTCGCTCGAACGGCGAGCATAGCACGCCTCTAAACCCTCGCACGCTATTGCAAACAACTATAAATTTTTAGTTCTCAAATAATCGCGGTAGAAGACTGGGAATTCGTGAACCGTGCGGAAGCCGCAAGACTCGTAGAGATGATACGCGCTCGCGTTTGCGCTGGTCACGGCGAGTGATATGGTTTCGTACCCCCGCCGCTCAAGCTCGCTCATTACCATGTTAATCATCCTACGACCAAGACCTCTTCCCCGGTAAGCGGGCAGTATTGAAATCTGTCCTATGTGCCCTGCGCCCTCTGCGATCTCAGAAGCCATCAGCACGCCGACGCGTCTTCCCGTCGCGCGGTCGACGGCGACTCGCGTCACGTCCGGCAGAAACTCGCCGCACCAGACATGCTCGGTCAATATGGTCAGAAGCTCTGCGCAGCCTTCTTCGGTCTGATACTGGCTGTTGATTCGGCTGTCGTGCTCGCCTCTATAAGAACGATGTATGATCTTTGCGGCGCTCGCAAAATCGTCTTCCCTCCAACCCCTGATCGACAGATCAGGCAAGCCCCGGCTCAGGCTTCCGGTCGCCGCAGCTAAATCGATAGCCAAATCGTTTTCGCCGTCGGGCAAAAGGCGGGCCGTCATGTAGAGGCGGTCAAGCCGCTCAAATCCTCGCGCGAGAAATAGCTCTGTCGCAGCCGCGTTGCCGACCCCCACGCACTGGCTCTCGACGCGGCGCAGCCGGGGCGTGCGATCAACCTTATTCAATATAGCCTGGGCCAGATGCTTATCCGTACCAAGCCCGCGCCAGGGTTTCGAGACGTAGATGTCGCCTATCGAGCAGCGATTATCTTCTACGACATAAAACGTGAAGCCCACGGTCGCGCCCTGCTGCACGGCGACAAAGCCCGTCAGTTCGCGCTGTCTCACCACATCGAGTATCAGCCTGCTCGGACCCTCATAGTCCCACCTGAACAACTCAAGCCACTCGGCGCACTGCTCGTCAAAAAGCGATTCCACGGCTGGGAAATCCGCCTCCGCAAGCGGTATGATTCGCAATTCCTGGTTTGTCAGGGCAACTGTCGCCATAGCCTTCTACCATTAGAAAGAGCGTCGAGGCTACAGGTTGTTCAACGCTCTCATGAGGATTATAAAAGCGGCTCAACAGGAGAGCAATTCCATAAGCTTCGACCGCGAACTCTAATTTGATAACGAAATGGGTTTCAAGCTGAGGAGGTAGTAATGTTCAGCTATAAGATTGATGAAGAGACGGAGATCAGATTGCTGGTCGAGCAGCACGCAGGGCAGATGTTCGCGCTGACAAACAGGAATCGAGATCACTTGCGAGAATGGCTCTCCTGGGTTGATGGCGCGAGGACTGTGGAAGACACGCGAAAGTTTATCAAAGGCTCGCTTGAGCAGTTCGCGGCCAACGAAGGATTTTCCGCCGGTCTTTGGTACAGGGGTGAGCTTGTCGGGGCAATCGGGTTTCACAGGATCGATTGGCCGAACCGCAGGGCAGAGATCGGCTACTGGATAAGCGCCGACTGCCAGGGAAAAGGCATAGTCACGCGCGCGGCGCGCGCCCTGATCGATTACACATTTGACGAGCTTGGCTTGAATCGCGCGGAGATACACTGCGCAGAGGGCAACCGACAGAGCCGCGCCGTTGCCGAGCGGCTGGGCTTTCGGCAGGAGGGCGTCTTGCGCGCATCCGCGCTGCTTTATGATCGTTATGTCGATATGGTGATCTACGGAATGCTGAAAGAGGAATGGCCTGCAAGTCCGTAGCTCGTTGCGACAGACTACGGACCGCTGACGGGCTACCCGGTTCGCTTGATTATCATAAGCGTCATGTCGTCGACGGGAGCGGTCGTGCCGACGAAGCGCGAAAGGGCTTCGTCTATGCGGTCGCGGATTCCAGACACGGGGCGGTTAAGGTTATTGCGAACCACATCGATAAGGCGCGATTCGCCGAATTCATCTTCCTTATCATTAACCGATTCAGTTATACCGTCGCTGTAGATGACCAGCACATCGCCCGCCTGAAACTCCACTATGTCTTCCTGGTAAGTGGCGTCTTGCATCAACCCTATCGGGAGGCCCCCTTTGTCGAGCTGGACAATTTCGCCCGACGGGCGGAAGAGCAGAGGCGTGTTATGTCCTCCGTTCGAGTAACGAAGCGCGCCCGTATCGGGGTTAAGCTCGCCGTAAAAAAGGGTGAGGTATTTATTCGGGGGCGAGTTTTCGTAGATGTAGCGATTGATGTCGCTCATCACTTCGTAAATCGAAGAGCGAGTCTGTGATTGCGCTCGCACAGCCGCGTGAAGCGAACTCATTAACAGCGCCGCCCCGGTCCCCTTGCCTGAAACGTCGCCGACCGCGACCACGAGCCTGTTATCGCGGCTGCGCTGTATGAAGTCATAGTAATCGCCGCCTATCTCGCGGCAGGGGAAAGAGACGCCCGTCATGTCCCAGTGTTCGATCTTGGGCGGGGCCACGGGTTGCAGCCTCATCTGGATTTCGGACGCGACTTTAAGCTCTTCTTCCATGCGCCGCTTCTCTAATCGCTCCTCAAGCAATCGCTCGTGCTCGATTTTGATAGAGGCTACGGAAGCGATGGTCGTCAACACCTTGAGGTCTTCTTCCGTGAACCGGTTGTTGAAAGGGTTGTCGACGTAGATCATCCCGAACGTCTCTTCGCCGGAAAAAAGCGGCACGGCCATCACGGACCTTATCTGAGATAGCACGACCGAGTTTTGAGACTGAAAGCGCGGGTCGTGCATCGCGTCGCTCGTCAGTATCGATGCGCCTTCGCTCAGAACGCGGCTCGTGATCGAGCGGCTGATCTGGACCTGCGACGCAGTTGGCAGGGCGTCGCGCGACGCGCCGCGCGCTATCTTGCATGTCAAATCGTCGCCCTCTTTTAGAAAGAGGAACCCGCGCTCTGCCGGGATGGCCTGAAAGACCAGATCGATTGTCATCCTCAACGTGTCTTCAAGCGAAGTGCGCGGCAGGAGCGCGATTCCCACTTGAGAGACTATGCTGAGTAGGTCGCGCACCGCCGACTCAGGCGCAAGCACAGCCCTTGATCCTGACGGCAGCCGCATCTCGCCGGAGATCGCGCCCGATTGTATCGAAGAGAGCAGGTCGGATGTCGAACGGTTCGAGATGGGCGAAGTGATCGTGTCAGCCGGAAGCGCGGCAGCCGCCGGGCCTGACAAAAAGACCGTCGCGCCCGACAGCATCGCTTGATCGCCCGACGCGTACTCGATCTCCGTCTCGCCTATGCGGACCAGGTCGCCGACATCAAGCTTGACCGTCCCGTTGACGCGCTGGCCGTTGAGATAGGTCCCGTTGGCGCTCCCCATATCGACGAGCCACACGCGGTCGCCTTCGCTGCGCAGCTCCGCGTGAAGCCGAGAGGCGAACGGATCGCCTATGCAAATGTCATTACGCGACGAGCGGCCTATGGTCAGCTTGAGCTTGTCGAGCTTGACCACGGAAGGCTCATAATCTTTTGGTCTGACGATGAAAGTAGACATGTAACACCAGGAGTCAGGAGTCAGGAGTCAGGAGTCAGGAGTCAGGAGTCAGAAGTCAGAATACCTATGACAGCGATTCTGACTTCTGACTCCTGACTTCTGGATTCTGTCTCACCTAGACATAACAACAATGGTACGGGCGAGCTTATCGTGCCAACCCTGCTGGCGCGGGTCCCACAGCATCCATAGAAAGCCTAGAAAGAACGCGGCTACAGATAACGGATACCCGACCAGGTGGCGCACCGCCGCATTCTTTGTAGTGAAGGGGCGGCCATCAACTCGCGCTATGCGAATGCCAAGAATGCGCATGCCTGCGCTTTGACCTTCGCGGCCCGCCAGCACGACAAAGTTCAATACGAAAAGCAATATGGTCAGCACCATCACCATCACAAGATCGCGGTTAGAGCCTACGACGGAGCGGCGGCTGACAGCCGTCACCACGAACGTGAATGTCATAATGGCGATCAGCGTTATCAAGAAATCGAACATCCACGCGCCGTAGCGCAGCCCGAACCCTGCTTGCTCAAACGCGCCGACGAGCGAGTGCGTGGGCGGCGCGTAGCGGCGGTCCCGGACCGCCCCGGACCCATTAGTAGACCTTCCAGCGCCGACGGAGTCCGCCGTTTTCGCGCGGCTACGATCTACCGAGACAAGCTCGCCTGTTTGCCCCGCCCGCGCGGCTTGCTCGGACATACGGGCTGTGGCCTTCGCCCTCGGCTTGTCGGTCTCTTCTCCCGCCGCAGGCTCTTCGACGGCGACTGCGCTCGACCGCCTGCGCGGGGTTGAAGCTTTGCCGCACTGCGAACAGAATTTAGACCGCTCGCTGAGCTTCATCCCGCAATATGGACAAAATCTCATAAAAGTCCGTTGTCCGTTGTCGGCTGTCTGTTGTTTGTCGCAAGCAGCATAAAATGCAGCATAGAATTGCAGCAATGAATTGACGACAAACAACCGGCAGCCGACAACGGACAAATTACTACCTTATCTCACACAACCATGAATTTCAAAGTTGTCCCCCCGAGCTTCACCTCGTCCCCGGCTGAAAGCACGCGCGGCGATTTCGTGTTCAGCCGTATCGAGCCTCCGTTTATAGAATTGACTATCGTCCCGTTTACAGAGCCGAGGTCCTCTATAAGAAACTGCTCGCCCTGACGATATATCCTCGCGTGGCGGCGAGAGACCTTCGTCTCAGGGTCGTGCATGGTGAGGTCAATTTCGGGGAATATGCCTGTGTGAGGATCTGTGCGGCCTATCAACACGCTCTCTTTATCGATCACAAACGGCTTTACCATGTCGCTCGTGCCGACGACGATCAATTGAGCCGTGACGCGCGCCACGCCCTGCCCTATGTAGCCGCCAGCGGCTGCGGCTGCGCCGATAGGCTGGCGCGACCCGCAGTGAGCGCAATAGACATCCTCAGCGCCTATCTTCTCGCCGCAGTGACCGCAAAAGACCCACGAGGCCGCAGCCGCGCCGGGCGCGGACGACCCTGGTCCCGACCCGTGCGCGGGCTGGACCGGAGAACTGCCGCGCGAATCGCGCGGGCGGTAAGGGCTTATCGCGTCCGGCCCCGGAAGCGACGAGCGACCAGGCCCTTCGGGCCGGCTCGACTCGCCCGCCGTGCGCGCAGCCAACCGCGCGCGGTGCTCGTCGAGCGCGCGCTTCAGCTCCATAGCCGAAGCCTGGCGGTCTTCGGGCTTGTGAGCCACTGTCTTTATCAATATCCGCTCCATCTCAGGCGAGATGGAAGGGTTGATCTGGCAGGGGCGCGGGTTCTTGCTGAAATCGAATATGAGCAGCGGATTATCCTGCGGGTCGGACCCCGTCAGCATGTGAAACATAGTCGCGCCGAGCGAGTATATGTCCGAGCGCGGCTCGACCTTGCCCGCGAAAAGCTCAGGCGGGGCGTAGCCCATAGTGCCGATGGCCGTGACCCCTTTTTCCGTGGGACGAACCACACGCGCTATGCCGAAATCGACCAGCATGACGCGGCCCGCCGCGTCGTCAAGCATCAGGTTGGCGGGCTTGAGGTCGCGGTAGATTATGGGCGGCTTCTGCGAGTGTATGTAGTAGAGCACATCGCAGATTTGATACGCCCACTCCGTGACCTTCTCCTCATCGACTACGCCGCCGTGCATGCGCATCTGCTCGGCGAGGTCGCCGCCGCCTATCCACTCCATTACCAGGTAGTACCTGCCGCCCTCTATAAAGTTGTCGTAGATGGTCGGGATCGATGGATGTTTGAGTTGAGCCAGCACCGCCGCCTCGCGACGGAAATCCTCCACGGCCTTTGCGCGCTGCGTCTGGTCGGCGAACAGCTCTATCATCTCTTTGACGGCGCACAAGCGGTCGGCCAATCGTTTGTCGCGCGCCTGGTAGACCGATCCCATGCCGCCGCCGCCGACGCGCTGGACTATCAAGTATCTGTCGAGCAAAAGAGTCCCCGGCTCTAGCTGATGGCTGGGCGTCTTTTTCGGGTTCTTCGACTCAGGCATACTATCCTCGTCGCGTCCACTGCGCGCTTCTATAACGATGGGTGGAGCGATGGCGGGCTGAGGCGTTTGCCCCGCGCCGCACTCTCCACAAAATGGGTCTCCCGGCTGCACCTGAGAGCCGCATTCTGGACAGAACATAACAACTATTTTTAGTTTCTGGTCTCCGGTTTCTGGTTTCCGGTCTTGGATTCGGGATTTGATGATTCAACATAACAGACGGATTTGAATTCATACGCTATAAACCAGAAACTAGAAACTAGGAACTAGAAACCTTATCTTAGAATTTGAAACTTCAAAAACGTCTTGCCGACGATTATCTCGTCGCCGCTTTGCAGCATGTGTCGTTTGCCGGGCAGCAGCCGCCGGCCACGATTAACGAACGTCCCGTTCGTAGAGCCGAGGTCTTCGATAAAATACTGCCCGTTATGATTTATGATGCGGGCGTGACGGCGCGAAATCTTAGCCTCAGGGTCGTCTTCGTCAAGGTCCACGTCGGGGAATATCCCGCTGTCTGCGTCCCACCGCCCTATGTTCGTCTCAATGCCTGTGATCGGAAATTCTTTGCCTATGCGCCCGCCTCGCTCTATCAGCAGCCTCGCGTTTATGCGAACGTTGCTTGCCGCATCCGCGCTCGCGCCCGGCTGCTCGGATTGCAGCGAGTCCGTGCGCCCGCGCGAAGAGAGCACAAAAGTCTTTGAGGGGCTTTGCGGCGGCGGCGGAATGCTGTCGGCGCGGGGCGGGTCATTCGGTCGCCGTTCGTTTGTGCTGCGGCTGACAGACGGGCGCTCTGCGGACTCTTCGCGGCGGCGTGAGAGCAGCCTGGGCGGCGGGTCGTTATTCCCTTCCGCAGGACGGGCGTCGCGCTCGCGTGCGTTGCGCGCGGGCATGGCCGGTTTGGGCATGCTCGTGGAGGTCGTAAACGAGGGCGGAGCCGGCGGCACGCCTTCGATGGTGTGCGACGAGACGGGGTCGTTACCCACCGCGCTCGGCGGACGGTAAGCAGGCGGCTCCGATTGATTGCGCGCGATCGATGCGGGCGGCGCGGCGAGGTCTAGCCTTGTGCCGCACTCATCGCAATACTCGCTGCCATCAATGTTATTAGTTCCACAGTTGTTGCACCTGATCATAATAGGCTGGGCCTCCCACTGCCCGCGATGCCAGAAGCGGAATCCACACGGGTTAGATTCCCGCCAAAGGCATTCGTCCAGCGGCAACTCGATTATACTCTACACATATCAACAGTAGCAATTCTCCCCCCACCGCGCTCGCCCGCCCCGTACCTGAAACGACACCTCTCCGTTTCGACTCCAAGCCTTTGAGTTTCATCTGAAAGAAGAATTGAGCCTGTGCTGAAACGGTTCGTCCTTTCGGACCGATAATAAAGTTACAAAACCTAATTTTCAACCCTTAAACGGACTGACAGGCGACGAGAAGATCGTGAGCCGTAAGCCGCGACAAGTGACAAGAGCTGACTCAAAGCTTTTATCTTGTCACCAGTCACGCGGATTACTTGTCATGGTTTTTTCATGGCTTCGATCAGTATCGCCGCAACTTCGGGCCGGGAGAACTCGCGAGGCGGCATCTCGCCTGAGGCCAGCATCTCGCGCACCCTGGTTCCAGACAACTGGACGTGCTCAGAGGAATCGTGCGGGCAGGTCTTATTTGACGCCATCGAGTCGCAACGACGGCAGTAAAACGAATGATCGAAAAACATGGGCGTTATCGCTAACGCCTCGGCGTCGAACTCGTTGAAGATGTAATGCGCGTCGTAAGTGCCGTAATAGTTGCCAACGCCCGCGTGATCGCGCCCCACTATAAAATGAGTGCAGCCGTAATTCTTTCTGATTATCGCGTGAAATACGGCTTCGCGCGGCCCCGCGTAGCGCATCGCCGCAGGGTTTACGGCAAGCAAAGTTCGCGTCCTTGGGAAATAATGCTCTAGCATCTGCTCGTAGCAGCGCATGCGAACATCGGGCGGGATGTCGTCGGATTTCGTCTCGCCCACCAGCGGGTGCAGCAGCAACCCGTCGACTACTTCAAGCGCGCACTTGATTATGTACTCGTGAGCGCGATGTATGGGGTTGCGAGTCTGGAAGGCGACCACGCGATGCCAACCCTTCTTTTTGAAAGCCTCGCGCGTCTCCGCAGGGTCGAGCCTGTAAACGGGAAAGGCCGGACCGGGCGGGCGGTTGAGCAGGCTTATGGGGCCGCCAAGCAGCCACTCGCCCTGGTCGTAAAGAGCGCGCACGCC
>Ga0190265_10003983_pt1 | contig 10175 bp, 8 predicted proteins | sample Popmic124T_FD_133135 | JGI IMG/M metagenome (GOLD analysis project Ga0190265, IMG submission 133135) | Populus adjacent soil microbial communities from riparian zone of Indian Creek, Utah, USA - 124 T | ecosystem: Environmental > Terrestrial > Soil > Riparian zone | place: USA: Utah | collected...
ATGACCTCTGTGTCGCGTTTGAGTGCTCTTTGACCGAGAGAGGGCGAATCAGAGGGCCCCGACCGCCTAGTTCGCACCCTCGGGCATTGGGAGATGCAAAATGCGACAACGAGGGCATTCAAAGCCAGGCTCGAACGAGATTCGATGCGTTAAATGGCGCTGGCCAGGAAACGAAGCGCCTCGACTCTTAGGAAGCGGTGATGAAGGTGCCAACAGCATCGGACACTTCACGGCACCGCGGAAGCGTCCTCGAGTTTCTGCTGACCCTCACAATCGAAATGACGGAGAGAGCAGAATGCGGATCGGTTTCGCTAGTGGACCATAGGCGCCTGTACACGCTTATTTCCACAGACGCAAGAAGTAGGAGCGTCGACGCGATTCACAATCAGGCGGGCGAAGGTCCTGCCCTCAGCGCCACAAGTCCGATTACTCCGGGGACATATCTTCTTGCCGACCCGACAGACAGTACGGTTTGGCCAAGGTTTGCTCGTCTGGTCACCGCTGCCGAGAACGTCGGCGGCATCCTCGCGACAGTTCTCAGGATAGACAATCGTTCTCGCGGGGTACTTACTCTGGTCGCGGGTCGAACCAACATGATGATGGGCGGAGACAAACCTTCCAGCGCCCTATTGGGAGCCATTTCAGCCGCGGTGAGAGCGGACCGTGAGGTGCTTCGCAGAAGAGATCGCATCTCCTATCTCGAACGCGACCGCGCGATAGCCAAGGGCGAGATCATCAATCTGCACAGAGCTCTGGAAGCGCGAGACCCTATGGATCAAGCGAGGGCGATCATCATGGACCATGAGAGGGGTGGGCAAGTCGAGGCGTTCCGGCCCACGAAAGGCCGTGACGGTTTGGAGTGAGCCTCGCGCTCCAAACCACGGGACCGCCTCCGACCGCCGGTAAGGTTCAAACTGGAACTTCCTGTTCCTCAGGCTCTTGAGGTTCGCCTTCCATGGCTCTCCAAGTCACCGCGAGCTCCCCGTCCACGACCGTTATCACCACAACGGAGCCTTCTCCGACTTCGCCAGACAGCAAAGCCCTGGCGATTCTCGTCTCGACCTCATGCTGGATGAAACGACGGAGTGGTCGGGCACCATAGACGGGGTCATAACCCCTCTCGACGATGAGATCGATGGCTTGCGCCGTCAACTCGAGAAAGACCTGACGGTCGACAAGGCGTCTCCTAAGTTCATCCGCTTGCAGGGTCACTATCTGTTTTAGCTCGTCCCGTCGAAGGGGCTTGAACAAGACAACATCGTCTACGCGGTTGAGGAACTCTGGTCGGAAGTGGGACCGAAGTTCCGCCATGACTAGGTTGCGTGCGTCCTCACGGATAGCACCGTCCGGAGTCACGCCGTCCAGAAGGAACGGGCTGCCAATATTGCTGGTCATGATCACGACGGTATTTCGGAAGTCGACGGTACGGCCCTGCGAATCCGTCATTCGACCGTCGTCGAGGAGTTGCAGAAGAGTGTTGAAAACGTCGGAATGGGCCTTTTCGATCTCGTCGAGCAATATCACTGAATAGGGCTTGCGCCGTACCGCCTCGGTCAACTGGCCGCCCTCTTCATACCCCACATAGCCAGGTGGAGCTCCGACCAGCCGGCTCACGGTGTGGCGCTCCTGATACTCGGACATGTCCAGGCGAACCATCGCATCCTCGGAATCGAAGAGCGCTTCGGCCAGGGCCCTTGAGAGCTCTGTCTTTCCCACCCCGGTTGGACCGAGGAAGATGAACGAGCCGATGGGACGTTTGGGATCCTTTACTCCGGCGCGTGCGCGAATAATGGCGTCGGTCACCAACTTGACCGCTTCGTCCTGGCCGACGACTCGTTGATGTAGAACGTCGTCGAGCCGCAACAGCTTCTCTCGCTCGCTCTCGACCAGCCGCCCGACGGGGATCCCGGTCCAGCGGGCTACGACCTCGGCCACCTCCTCTTCGGTAACCTCTTCCCGCAGCAGACGGTTTTGGTCCTGCTTGCTCCTCAGCCCTTCTTCCTCAGTGTGTAGCCGCCGCTCGAGATCGGGCAGCTTGCCGTGTCGCAACTCGGCAACCGTGTTGAGATCGTACCGGCGCTCGGCTTCCTCAATCTCGCGGCGCATCTCCTCGATCTCACGACGCAATTCCCCAAGCCTGCGGATGCCTTGTCGCTCGGCTTCCCACTGAGCGGTCATTGCATCGGCCTGCGCTCGTAAATCGGCCAGCTCACGCTGCAACGACTTGAGTCGCCCCTTGCTTGCGGGGTCGTTCTCCTTGCTTAGGGCCGCCTCTTCGATCTCGAGTTGCATTACACGTCTCGTGATCTGATCGAGTTCCTCCGGCATCGAATCGATCTCGGTCCTGATCACCGCACACGCCTCGTCCACGAGATCGATGGCTTTGTCTGGGAGGAATCGATCGGTGATGTAACGATGAGACAGCACCGCCGCCGAGACGATTGCAGCATCCTGGATCCTGACCCCGTGGTGGACCTCGAAGCGTTCTCGAAGTCCTCGCAGAATGGAGATGGTGTCCTCGACCGAAGGCTCGTCGATGACGACGGGTTGGAAGCGTCGCTCCAACGCTGCGTCCTTCTCGATGTGTTTGCGATATTCGTCGAGGGTTGTCGCACCGATGCAGTGCAGCTCACCTCGCGCGAGCATGGGTTTGAGCATGTTTCCAGCGTCCATCGCGCCTTCGGCCGCGCCGGCCCCCACAACGGTGTGCAGCTCGTCGATAAAGAGAATGATCCTTCCCTCGGACGACTTGATCTCGGCTAGGACGGCCTTCAGTCGCTCCTCGAACTCGCCGCGATATTTCGCTCCGGCCACCAGGGCGCCCATGTCGAGTGCGAAGATGGTGCGCTCCTTCAGTCCTTCGGGGACGTCTCCGCGCACGATGCGCTGGGCGAGGCCTTCGACAATGGCCGTCTTCCCAACGCCCGGGTCGCCGACGAGTACCGGATTGTTCTTGGTCCGCCGCGAGAGAATCTGGATCACGCGGCGGATCTCTGAATCGCGACCGATAACGGGGTCTAGCCGGTTGTTTCGTGCATCAGCCACGAGGTCGCGACCGTACTTTTCGAGAGCCTCGTACGACGACTCGGGTGTAGCACTCGAGACCCGTTGGTTCCCACGAATCTCGGTCAGTACTTGGAGGAGCTTCTCGCGCGTAAGCCCCTTCTCCTTGAAGATGGCCTCGATCGTCCCGTCCTCCATCAGCACCAGGAGCGCATGCTCGACTGATACGTATTCGTCATTCAGCCGGTCAGCCTCCGACTTGGCTTTGTCCAGTAACGCGCTCAGCTCCCGCGAGATGTAGACCTGTCCGGGTGCTGCCCCGGGTCCCGACGCTCGTGGTCGTCGGCCAAGGAGAGACTCGGCAGCTGATTTGATCGCTGAAACGTCGATTTCCGCTCGCACTAGCAGCCCAGACGCGAGCCCCTCGGGCTGATCGAGAAGAGCAAGGAGCAGGTGAGGCCCGTCGACCTCGGTATGACCGAAGCGCAGTGCCTTGGTCTGTGCGTCATGCAGGGCTTCCTGCATCTTCTGGGTCAGAAGGTTCGGGTCCACCTGGTCACCTCATTTAGTCGATTGATCGTTGTGCGATCTCAAACGAGCAAGATCTGCTTCGAGCTCGGCTATCCGTTCAAGCAACTGAGAAACCAGAACTGCCCCCGAATAGTTGATTCCGAGATCCCTCCGGAGCCGAATTGCGCGCCGAAGAGTCGCCCCAGCGCCCGGCACGTAGCGGGGGGGGCGTGCGCTCGCGTCTATCGGCTCGAGTAAACCGAGGTGCACGAAGCGGCGGGCCACGTCTGGGTGAATGCCCGCCTCTCGCGCCAAAGTGTCGAGAGTGACTCCGTTAGCGTGTGAGTTGAATGAGCAAAGCACCAGAGCCGTGGTGATGCGATCAATCGTCATCGCGGGGCCGTGGATTGAAGTCCGACACCTCGGCCAGTCTTTCGAACAGCTCGCGCTCCTGGTCGCTCGGACGACGAGGGACGTGAATCATGACCGTGGCATAAAGGTCGCCCGGCGGTCCGTTTTGGTTGGGCATCCCCTGGCCGCGAAGACGAAGCCGGCGCCCGCTTGAAGAGCCCGCCGGCACTCGCAGGTTCGCCCTCCCGGCCAGGGTCTCGATGGTCACGTTCGCACCGAGCGCGCCCTCCCACGGTGTCACCGGCAGGTCCGTATGAAGATCACGCCCTTCAGCTCGAAACCGAGGGTGTGACTTCAACCGAACGCGCAGAAAGAGGTCTCCCGAGGGACCGCCCTGCGTCCCAGGGGCGCCCTGCCCCGCTAGGCGAATCCGCTGTCCATCCGCAACCCCTGGAAGGACATTCACGTCGAGCGTGCGTCCGTCGATCGTTATCTTTCGCCGGCCTCCGCGAGCGGCCTCCTCCAAGGACAACTCGAGAACTGCCTCTGTGTCCGATCCCTGCGTCGAGAACCCCTGGGATCTACTCCACCTCCGGTTCTGCGCGCCAAAGAGAGACTCGAAGAAGTCACTGAAGCTGCTCTCGCCGAAGCCGCCGCCGGAATCGACACGCACGTCTCGATAACTCGATGGTCCTCGACCAAACCCGTTGAAGCCCTGGGGCGGCACTTGCTCGCCACCCCTCCAGTTCTGTCCGAGGCGGTCGTAGCGTTCCCGTTTCTCGGGGTCACGCAGAACCTCGTACGCCTCCGATATCTGCTTGAAGCGTTCCTCCGCGCCCTCCTCCTTGCTGATATCGGGGTGGTACTTGCGGGCGAGCTTGCGATAGGCCCTGCGAATATCTTCGTAGCTCGCGTTGCGGTCGACTCCCAGCACGGAGTAGTAGTCGACGAATGTTGCCCGGTTCACGAAACGGCTTTGCGAGGCTGAGCGACGATCACCTCGGCTGGTCTCAGCACCCGATCGCCCAGGGCATAACCAGCGCGCACGAGCTCAACCACCGTCTGGCTCGGCAGGTCCTCCCTCTCGTGCACCCCGACCGCCTGATGCAGTTCTGGATCGAACCGATCGCCGACGGCACCAGAACGTCTGACGCCCTGGCGGCGCATAACCCCTTCTATCTGATCTAGAACCGCTCGCAGCCCCCCGTAGAGCTGGTTGCCGTCGTCCACATGCGTGAGAGCGCGCTCGATACTGTCAAGGACCTCCAACCATTCCCGCAGCAGAGCTTCTCTTTGCTCAATCGACCGACGTTCGATCTCCCTGCGCGAGCGTTTGCGGTAGTTGTCCAGGTCGGCGACTGCTCGCTGATGGCGAAGGTCCAACTCGGCGAGCTCCTTCGCCAGCGCCTCTGCCTCAGAGCCTTTGTCCTCGTCGGCCCATGGAGGTTGCGGGCGGGACTCCTCAGCCTCCTCTTCTTCCGTCTCCCTGCGCCGTCCGCCATGTTCATTCACTGGTGAAGTCAGCATCGATCACGTCGTCGTCTCGGGATGATTGCGGCTGTTGCTCTTCGTCTCCTGTAGCAGCCCCACTGGCTTCCGCACCTGCCCCCGCCGACGTCTGCAGGGAATGAATCACCTGCTGGAGGTCGGCTGCGAGAGGTCGAACGCGGTCAAGGCCCGCGTTCTCCTTGATCGCTTCGCGAGCTTCGGCAGCGAGTTGCTCTGCTCGAGCTTTCTCGTGGGGAGGAGCATTATTTCCCAGCTGTTCGATCAGTTGATCAGCGCGATAGGCAAGCATGTCAAGTTCGTTGCGCGCATCGATTTCCTCTCGGCGCCGGCGATCTTCTCGCGTGTGCTCCTCGGCTTCGCGGACCATCCTGTCGATCTCGGACTGGTCGAGATTGGTGCTCTCCTCGATGGTCACCCTCTGTTCCGCGCCGGTGTCCCGGTCGCGTGCAGTCACATTCAGGATGCCGTTGGCATCGATATCGAACGTCACCTCGATCTGCGGCTCACCCCGCGGGGCCGGGCGTATCCCCTCGAGACGGAAGCGGGCGAGCTGACGGTTGTCTGCCGCCAACTCACGTTCGCCCTGAAGCACCACGATATCGACGGCTGTCTGGTTGTCTTCCGCGGTGGTGAAGACCTCTGATCGCTGGGCTGGAATGGTCGTGTTGCGCTCGATGACCTTCGTCATGACTCCTCCCAGGGTCTCCAACCCAAGCGATAGCGGAGTCACGTCAAGCAGCACCACATCCTCGACATCGCCCTTGAGTACTCCAGCCTGAAGAGCGGCACCGATGGCGACGACCTCGTCGGGGTTGACGGACATATTGGGTTCCTTGCCCCCCGTTAGACGACGCACCAGTTCCTGCACTGCGGGGATGCGAGTGGAGCCCCCAACGAGAATGACTTCGTCTATGTCGTCGGAGGTCACCTTGGCGTCCGAGAGTGCCTGTTCCACAGGGCCTCGGCAGCGTTCGATGAGGTCCTGCGTCAGTTGTTCGAATTTGGATCGAGTCAGCCTGGTCGTCAGGTGCTTGGGTCCTGAGGCGTCCGCTGTGATGAATGGGAGGTTGATCTCGGTCTGCGTTGTTGACGACAACTCGATCTTTGCCTTTTCGGCGGCCTCGTAAAGTCGTTGGAGAGCCTGGGGGTCTTGTCGAAGGTCGATTCCCTGGTTGCGCTTGAACTCCTCAGCCAGCCAGTCGACGACTCGTTTGTCGAAATCGTCACCACCGAGGTGGCCATCTCCGGAAGTGGCGCGCACCTCGACGACGCCGTCACCAACTTCGAGCAAAGAGACATCGAATGTACCCCCGCCTAGGTCGAATACCGAGATCGTTTCGTGACCTTTCTTGTCCAATCCATAGGCCAGAGCCGCTGCTGTCGGCTCATTGATGATTCGAAGAACTTCAAGTCCTGCGATCTTTCCGGCGTCTTTGGTCGCTTGTCGCTGGGCGTCGTTGAAGTATGCGGGGACGGTGATCACTGCCTCGTTGATCTTCTCCTGCATGTACTTTCCGGCGTCGATAGCGAGCTTGCGCAAAATCAGCGCGGCGATCTCCTCGGGGGAGTATTGCTTGCCGCGGATTTCAAATCGGACGGCGTCGCTCGGTCCGGCCACAACCTTGTAGGAGACGATCTTCGACTCCTCGTCTACCTCTCCCCACTTGCGGCCGATGAAACGCTTGACTGAAGTGACCGTTGCTTCTGGATTCAGAATCGCTTGCCGGCGAGCTACTTGGCCCACCAGTCTTTGGCCGTCCTCGGTGAACGCAACCGTCGATGGAGTGACACGCCCTCCTTCGGCATTCGGGATAACCTCCGCTTGCCCGCCCTCCATCATGGCCGCCACCGCCGAGTTAGTCGTACCCAGGTCGATTCCAACAGCCTTGGTCATAATCAAGACTCCTTAAGTTCTTGCGGGACTGTTAGAGCACTCAGCAGGGGTTCTGGTTGGTGTCGTTGTCGTACAGGGTTGGCGAGACCGCGCAGGGAGCGGCGGTCCCGCCATGCCCTGGGTGGAGCGCAGAGGCCAATCGCGGGTGTGGCCCCGACTTCGCGCTGCGAGTTTCATTTGATGTGAAGACATGACGATGCTCGAAGCGGACTTGAACGCGCATCAATCGGGCAACGCCGACGACGAGCGCCATCAGCAGTCCATATCTTGGTCCTCACACCGTCATCGAATCCCGTCATCCAACGGTCTGGAATGACCTCGATGTCGCCTTTCCATCCCGTCTGAATTCTCTGTTTCGTTCGGACATTGAGCCGTTAAGAGAGTGACCTGAACGGGATGAAGGAATCATGTCCAGGTCATTCACCGACTAACACCCCACGCGGTTCCATGGGTGCGTCGTCCTTCCCCGGCTCCGACGACCGAGTGAATCAGAGGACCGAATGAATTACAGCCACCCGAAGAAATCCCGGTCTGACGGCTCGAGCCAGTCGGCCCTCGGCCCTCCCTCCCCCCGGGCCCTGGGCCGGCTCGGCCAACATCTGAACAGAGCGCGTCTGCGGACCGAACTGTTGAAGCAAACGCATAGCTGATGGAGGAGCAAAGACAGTATGAAGCAGGGCACTCACTACGACGAAGGAGTCACCTCCCTTGCCGCTCCGATGCGCCGCGTCGCCACCTTCGAGACGTACGAGGCGGCGGAAGACATCGTTGATTACCTCTCAGACAGGGGTTTTCCAGTCAAGAACGTCCAGATCGTGGGCAGAGGGCTCGGTCTGGTCGAGCAGGTATCGGGGCGTTTCGGAAACAAAGAAGCAGCGCTCAGGGGTGCGACGTCCGGCGCCTTGGTCGGCGCTCTATTTGGCTGGATCTTCGACCTCTTCGACTGGATCGATCCTCTCATCACCGGATTGCTGCATGCCCTTTACGGCCTGATATTCGGAGCGATTCTCGGAACACTCATGGCATGGATATCCCACTCGGCTCTCGGTGGCCGTCGAGACTTCGGATCCCAAGGAAGCCTTGCGCCCGGCCACTACGACCTCTTGGTGAGTGCCGATCTCACGGATCGGGCGATCGATCAACTGATGGAGCGCCCTAACGGGTCCGGATCGGTTACAGGCTAATGGAACTTCACCCGACTGCCCGGGACAAGGGGAGACTGTCGGTCACGATTATGCCGTTGCACCTCAATCGCGACAGATCATTTAGGCCGCGCTCCTCAGACCTGTGACGAAGCGAGTGAGAGAGCCGAAAACCACGCGCGAGGCGGCCCCGTCGAGCATCACCGATCGAACTGACGCTAACGAATCGATCACAAGACAGGAACGACTCGAGTTGCTGTACAAACTGGACGCTTTCAAGGACAACGACTCACGGGTTCGCCGCTATCAACACTCATCCACTACCGAAGAACGGCAACTGTTGCGAGAGCGAATAGTCCAAGATCACATGGGTCTCATCAGTTACCTCGTTCACAGGTTCCCGAATCGCGGGGAGGCGAGCGATGACCTCATTCAAGTAGGTGTCGTTGGTCTCCTGGGAGCACTCGAACGATTCGACTCGAGCCTAGGAATCAGGTTCATCTCGTTTGCTCGACCAACAATTATCGGTGAGCTGAGACGGCACTTTCGTGATAAGACATGGGCGATTCGGCTTCCCCGTAGCCTCAAAGAGAGAAGTCTCGAGGCTGTGTCAACGGAAACGTCCCTTTGTCAAGAGCTTCGGCGTTGCCCAACCGCCGTTGAGATTGGCGAGCGGATCGGCGCCTCCGAGGACCAAGTGATCGAGGCTCTCAGGGTTGCCCGCTGCTACAACGTCCTGTCGCTCGATCGACATGTTGAACATGACAACGGTGAGACGACAACCATCGGAGAGTTGCGCGGCGAAGTCGACGGTCGATTGGCCGAAATCGAGGAACTTGTCGCGGTGGAACCCGCGACGAACGAGCTGCCGGATCAAGACAAACGCCTCCTATTCATGCGTTTCTATCAGGGTATGACTCAGAACGATATAGCCCTCGAACTTGGAGTCTCGCAGATGCAGGTGTCGCGCAACCTCGCTCGCATTCTAAACAGAATTCGCTCGCTCGTCGTCTAGAACGAACGGTTGAGTGGCTGTCATTGTGACCTGTGTCGATGCCATGGCTGAGCGGTTGGTAAGTCGCAGACTATGCCCCAACGCTCATAATGAGATCAGCGCGACGCATAGAACTTGATGGTTCCCTGGAGTTCGATTCCGCGCAGCGTGAGCTGTTCGAAGCCCTTTGAGTTGAGGACCCTACGCGCCACCTCCCCCACGGCCAGACGCAGAGTGGCACCCACCTCGCCGCAATGTTCGGCTTCAGTCGTCAAGACATCAAAGATCGTGGCATCGGCGTAGGTGACCCTTTGGAGATCGATGTCCAAGCTGGTAACGCCCTCAGCGAGGCAACGCTCGATTGCCTCTGCGAGCCGGGCTGCTTGGGCGGCCATGAGAGCTCCAGAGCATTCAATTGCACGCACGTCATCCGATCCGTGGACGTTGATGCCAAAGTCGTAGGCTATTTCTCCAAAGGAGACGGTTAGTCCAAGCTCAATCTCATGTTGGAGGCACAGGTCGGCCTTTGACGACAGGACTTCTAATACCGCCGGGTCCGCACGGGCGACTCCTCGAAGATCGATTTCCAATTTGGTCGCGTCTTCCTCGACGCAAACGTCGATCGCCTCCGCCAGCCTATCCGCCCCTCGGACCGTCAGAGCGCCGGCGCATTGGATCGTGCACCCTTGGTTGTGTCGTCGAACGTCGATGACGAGATCACTGTTCGCCGACTCACTGGAGCCCAGGCCATCATCGGGCGACGGGAGCCGCA
>Ga0190265_10003984_pt1 | contig 10174 bp, 9 predicted proteins | sample Popmic124T_FD_133135 | JGI IMG/M metagenome (GOLD analysis project Ga0190265, IMG submission 133135) | Populus adjacent soil microbial communities from riparian zone of Indian Creek, Utah, USA - 124 T | ecosystem: Environmental > Terrestrial > Soil > Riparian zone | place: USA: Utah | collected...
ATGGGCGGGTTTTCCGTGGAGGACTACTTGCCCAAGCCGATCAACGGCGGCGAGTTGCTCGAATCGCTGAAGCGCGCAGCGGTTACGCCCGAGAAGCGCGGCGTCATCCTCGTCGTCGACGACGACCCGGCAGCCCGCCGATTGATGGGAGCAACCCTCGAGCAGCTCGGCTACCAGATCGAGTGCAGCGCGAGCGGAGAGGAAGCGTTGTCATTCGTGGATCAAAAGCCACCCATTGCCATCATCTTGGACCTCGTCATGCCGGGGATCGGCGGGCTGGAGTTCCTCACCCGTTTCCGAAACAACCCCAAGAACCGGATGATCCCCGTGATCATTTGGACGATGAAGGACTTGACCAACGATGATCACCACCGCCTGGGCGAGCTCGCACAGAAGGTGGTCGCCAAAGGACAGTGGACCCCGACGTCTTTGGTCGACGACCTGCGCGCGCTTCTTTCGAACCGGCGCGAAAAACGCGAAGGCGGGGCGCGATGACGACGAAACGGATTCTCGTGGTCGATGACAATGCGACCAACCTCAAACTCTTCACTTATTTGCTGGGCTCGCCGGCGCACGAAGTGCGCACTGCGACCGACGCGCGTGAAGCGCTCGACGTCCTCGCCTCGTTCCGGCCGGATCTCATCCTCATGGACATTCAATTGCCGGATATCGACGGGCTGGAGCTGACGCGGCAGTTGCGAGAGAGCCCACTCACTCGCGATACGACCATCGTCGCCGTAACCGCCTACGCGATGAAGGGCGACGAGGAGAGGGCACGCGCGGCCGGGGTCGACGGATACATCAGCAAGCCCATCGAGAAAGAGGCGTTCCGTCGCAAGGTCGCCGAATATCTGGGGCAACGGGGGGAGGTGCGTCGTGAATGATGCGTTGAAAAATTCGAGCCAACCAGCTCGCCTTATCGTGGAGAAGTACGAGAAGCACGAAGTGTCCGCTCATCCGTTCTTCGTCGAACTGAGCCAGCGGCCCGTCGACCTGTCGGCTATCTGGATCCTCATGGCCAACCTTCGCGCCGGGATCTCCGGAGACTTCGTGCGCTGGGTCGCCACCACGATCGCGCGAATCGATGATCGTCGCATCGCCTGCCTCATCGCCAAACAGCTCGACGACGAGCTGGGCAAGGGCGATTTTTCGCGAATCCATAGCGTCCTTCTCGATCAGTTCGTGGCGGGCCTGGAGAGGTGGCGACCTCGGAACGTCACGGAAGAGACCGTGGGCGCGGGCCGCCGAATGGCGCAGCGGGCCGGGGCGCTGTTCCACGCGCCCGACCCTTACGAAGGCGTAGGCGCGCTGATGGCGGGCGAGATTTTTGCCAAGAAGATGGATCACTGCTTGGGCGACGAGATTCGGCGGCAAGACGCAGTTTCATCGAAGGCGCTCACTTGGCTCATTCTGCACGAAGCGCTGGAAGTGGATCACGCGGACGATTCTTTGGAGCTCGCCGTGCTGATCCCCGATCAAGGACCCTCACTGGCTTCGACTTGGCGAGGGGCAACCGCGCAGTGGAACGTCCTGTGGGAGTTTCTGGATGACGTGCAGAAGATCGCCCACGCGCGTTAGGACCGGCGTAAAGAGGAGGGCATCATGAGAGCATACGAGCTTTCGGGAATCGGCCTCGAGCGAATCGCGGCAGTCGAGAGGGCCGAGCCCACGGTTGGTCGTCACGACGTTCTGGTTCGCTTGCGTGCCGCAGGGCTGAATGCGCGTGACCAACAGATCGTGATGGGGCATTACCCTGTCGGAAAGCCGTTCCCGCTCGTTCCCCTTTCGGACGGCATCGGCGAAGTGATGGCGGTGGGAAACGAGGTCACCCGTGTGAAAGTGGGCGACCGCGTGGCGGGCATTTTTGCACAGCGATGGCTCAGCGGGCCGCGCACACGAGCGACTTGGTCTTCTGCGCTGGGAGGCGACTTGGATGGAACGCTCCGAGAGTTGATGGTGCTGGACCAAGACGGCCTGGTGGCCGTTCCACCGCATCTAACGGACGAGGAGGCCGCTACGCTGCCGACGGCCGGAGTCACCGCATGGCAAGCGCTCGTGACGTGCGGGGGCGTCAGGCCAGGGGACAACGTCCTCGTTCAGGGGACGGGGGGCGTCGCGCTTTTTGCTCTGCAGTTTGCACGGATGTGTGGCGCCCGGGTCATCGTGACTTCCGCGAGCGCTGCCAAACGAGAACGAGCCAAACAGTTGGGGGCTGCCGATGTGGTGGATCGGAACAACGCCGACTGGGTCGCGCGCGTGCGGGACTTGACGCGTGACGAAGGCGTCGATCACGTCATCGATTTGAGCGGAGATCTGGCCGCTTCTCTGGCCTGTCTGCGCATCGGCGGAACCATCAGCCATATCGGTTATCTCGGGGGCGTGCGGATCGAAGCCGACATCTTCCCGCTGCTTCTTTCGAATGCGCGCCTGCAGGGCATTTCGGTGGGTCCCCGGTCCACCTTCGAAGAAATGAATCGCGCCATCGCCCTCCATCGCATGCGCCCCGTTGTGGCCAGTGTCATTCCCTTCGAGCGGGCTCCCGAGGCGTTCGCGGCTCTGTCCAGCAAGGAGCGCTTCGGCAAGGTGGTCATCAAGTTCTGAGCGAGCGGGGCCGGCGTTCGGCCTCGGGTCGAGTCCTTGCACGATTGGTAGGGAAAGGCGGGCAACTGAGCCCACCGCACCGACATTTTGCGGTGACGATCGGGACAGACCCCAATTTCACCATGGTCCGAGGTCGTCAGCGACGTGACGGCCTTGGCTGCGTTCAAATCGAATCCTCTTATCTGTTGCCAATTACCCCGACACCGTCTTACGAAAGATGGTTGGGGGGATAACGCGTATGCCCGGTTCCGCTTCGCGCGAGCGGCGCGCCGCCATTGGACGGCACCTGCTGCTCCTCTGCAGTCTGGTGGCTCTTCTTGCGGCTGCGAGCGGCTACGCGTGGATCCAGACTCCGCTACGTGAAGCCGTCGCCTTGGGCAAGCACTTGGCGAGAAATGTCGGGCGAATCATGACGCTCGACGAAGTGCTGACGATGTCGGCGAAAATGGCTGCTGCGTCGCGCGACCCCGCCTATGAGCGCCGCTACAACGCCAACGTCGACGAGCTCGACGCCCTCATCAAGGCGACCACCAGTCTCATCCCCGATTCGGAGGCGATCGCCGCAGTTCACTCGACTGACGAGGCCAACCAGCGCCTGGTCGACATGGAGACGAAGTCCTTCGAGCTCGACCACGAAGGGCGATTCGACGAAGCCCTGAAGATGCTCGAGAGCGAGGCGTACCGCTCCGACAAACTGGCCTATTCGAGCGGCATGCAGCGTGCGTTCTCCATCCTCGAACGCCTAACCGCCGAGCGCGCCGCCACGGTCGAGCGCCAGGCACTCCTTCTGCAGATAGGTGCCGCGGCTTCACTTCTTCTGGCGATCGTCGCCTGGATGCTCGAGCAACGCGATCGGCGGCGGCAAGCCGCGGCGTACGCGGCCAACCTCGAGGGGATCGTGGCGCAGCGAACCGAGGAGCTCAGCCGGCGCAATCGGTCGATGCGGCTCGTCCTCGATACCATCCAGGAGGGTCTGGTGAGCTTGAACGCCGAAGGGTGGATGGCTTCCGAGCGATCGGCGATCGTCGATCGCTGGTTCGGTCCAGCGCCGGAGCGCGTGAAATTCTCGGACTACGTTCGACCGTACGAAGCGATTTTCGCCGATAGTCTCGAGCTCGGTCTCGAACAGTTTCGCGACGGCCTCATCACCGTCGAAATGTGCCTCGATCAGATGCCCAAGCGGTTTCGTGCGCTCGAACGAACCATCGGAGTCGAATACGAAGTCGTTCTGATCGATGGGACATTCAGTGGACTCCTCGTCGTAATGACCGACATCACGGCCGAGCTCGAGGCGGCCCGCGCCGAGCAAGAGCAGCGCGACCTCTTGCGCGTCTTCGAATGCATCGGCCGCGATCGCACCGGATTCGTGCACTTCCTCGAGGAAGCCGAGCAAATCGTAGGGGACTTGCGGGGAGACGCGCAGCTCCCGATGACGCGCGCTCTCCGTCTTCTTCACACCTTGAAGGGAAATGCAGCGCAGTTCGGCGCCTCGCGTGTGGCCGGCGTCTGCCACGACATCGAAACGCGTCTCACCGAGCAGGGCGAGCTTTCGCCGTCCGACCGCGACTGGCTCGACATGACCTGGCGCAGCTTCATGGAGCGCGTCAGCCGCATGGTGACCGATCGCAGCGAGACTCATCTCGAGGTCGAGAGAGTGGAATTCCAGCAGGTCGTTCAGCTAGTTCGACGGCGGCAGCACCACGACGACATCCTTCGCGCCCTGTCGAATTGGGAGCTCGATCCGGTTCTGCCGCGACTCGAACGCCTGGCCGACTATGCTCGCGCACTGGCGGAAAGGCTCGGTAAGGCCGAGATCGACGTCGAATGCGACGCGCAAGCCTTGCGGGTGGATAGCGCAACCTGGGGCCCTTTTTGGTCGGTGTGCGTGCACCTGGTGCGCAACGCGGTCGATCACGGGATCGAGCCGAGCGAAGTCCGCACCGCGGCCGGTAAGTCACCGCGCGGCAACGTTCTCCTCAGCGCTCTACTGGACGAAGGTGAGTTCATCATCGAAATTTCAGACGACGGCGCCGGTATCGATTGGGCGGCGGTCATCGCCCAGGCCGCAGCCCGCGGGTTGCCGGTCACCACCGAAGTGGAACGGGTGGAGGCGCTTTTTGCCGACGGGGTGTCGACGCGCGATAGCGCGACCGATGTCTCGGGCCGCGGCGTGGGCATGGCGGCCGTACGCGACGAGGTGCGGCGTCTCGGCGGGACGATCAGCGTCGATTCGAATCTCCATCGCGGGACGACATGCGTCATGCGTTTTCCAGCGCGCGCCATGCTGCGCGCCGTGCCATCGATGCGGCCGAGCAACAACCCCGTAGCCAAGGCGGTGTCATCATGAGATCGAGCGAGAGAGCACGCGGCGTTCGCACGGCCGTCACCGGCCATGTGCTCGGCGCTTTGGTCGGCGCGAGCGCCATCGCCACACCGGCCATCGCACGGGGCGCCAACGCGGAAAGTCCGACCGAGACTCGAAGCGAAGAACCGATAGCGGGTCTGGGCCGACCCCCGCCGAGCGCGGGCACGCCGACGAGAGCTAGCGATGGCACGCCCGCGGTAGTCAACCCCGACTCCGGAAATACGCCGAAGCCGGCGGCGCCCGCCGCGCCGCCCTCCTTCTACGTCGCGGCATTCGTCGCCACGACCCTCGTCTATCGACCGTACGGCGGCGGTCCGGTGCAGGGTCCGCAAGGGGATGCGTCACCCATCGTGGGCTTTGGTTACTACGTGACTGAGCAGATTGCCCTCGAGCTCGACCTTGGGGCGACTTTCGCGGCGGGCGGGTATGTCGCCACGTCGCTGACCCCCGGCGTGGTATGGGCGTTCCATCCCAACGTTTATGCGGCGGGACGCGTCATCGTGCCCGTTCATCCCGACCTCAACGCCGTCCTTTATCCCGGCGTAGGCGGCACCTATGCGTTTGGCGCTTTCTCCCCGTTCGTGGAGATGAACTTGCTCAGCACCGTCGGCCGTGGCGAGCCCGACCTCGGTCTCGGTGGCAGCGCTGGCGGTCTGTATTCGTTCTGAAGAAACATGGCGCACGCAGCCAGCGCAGCCACGTCTCCGAGCCCTGATATGTCTCCCTATGCGTAATCCGGAGAACGTCTGAAATGCCTGTCAGCATATTGGCGGGGTAGAGATTGACCCGCGCCAGACATTCGCGCGCCGCGCTCAAGGTTTCGTTTCCTGTCGCCGTTACGAATGGCGTGGCCATCCATGATGACCCTGCCTTGGCGACGATTCTGACGACGCTGGGGGCGCAGGGCGGGGAACCATTGCCGATGTTGGAGCTCATCCTTTCGAGCGTGGGCGACGGGGTTGCTATCTGCAACCAAGACGGAAGATCGCTCTATTTCAATACGGCGGCCCGGGCGATCCTCGGACTGGCTCCCGGCGATGCCGCTGCGGACATTCGAACGCACGGCGCAAGCCTCTACTACCTGCACGAATTCACACCCGTGCCGGAGGACGAGCTCCCGCTCGTGCGAGCCCTGCGCGGTGAAGATACGTTGGACGTCGAGCTTTTTGCGCGAGGCCCCGGTCTGCCCGATGGGGCTCTCATCTGCGTCAATGCGCGGCCGATTCGCGGTCGCGACGGTCACGTCGTGGGGGGGATCGCCATCCTCGGCGACGTCGGAGCTCGTAAGCGCGCGGAAGAAGAGCTGCGGACCGCCAACGCCAAACTCGGCGAATGGGTCGGCGAGCTCGAGCGGCGCGCTCAGGTCACCCTCTTGATGAACGAGATGGCGGAGCTGCTGCAGAGCTGCCGCACCATGGACGAGTTCTCCGTGGTGGTGTCGCGGTTCGCGGAGCGTATCTTCGAGCGCGAGCAAGGCGCGGTCTTCGTGGTGAGCTCATCGCGCTCGGCGCTCGAGGTCGTGACGCAATGGGGCGGCGTTCAGGTGCCAGAGCGAGTCTTCCCGCCGCACGGCTGTTGGGCGCTCCGGCGCGGTCGTATCCACCGCAGCGGTGGCGCCAACTTGGGTCCCCAGTGCGAGCACTCCAGCTCCGCCGCGGCCAGCGGCGAGTACACCTGCGTACCGATGATGGGTCAAGGTGAGGCGCTCGGAATTCTCCATATCGGCAGGACCGCGCCCGGCAAAGCGGGCGCTTCCGAGCTGTCCGCGCTCGTCGAGGAGTCTCGGCTGCGCACCACCATCGCCGTCGCCGAGCACGTCGCGCTGGCCCTCGCCAACCTCAAGCTGCGCGAGACGCTGCGCATGCAGGCCATCCGCGACCCGCTGACCGGCCTCTTCAATCGCCGTCACATGGAAGAGTCGCTGGAGCGCGAGCTGGTTCGCGCCGAGCGGTCACACACCTCGGTCGCGGCCATCATGATCGACATCGATCACTTCAAGCGCTTCAACGACACCTTCGGGCATGCCGCCGCCGACTTTGCTCTGCGCAACACTTCCGAGCTCATCCGCGCGAGCATCCGCGCCGACGACATCGCTTGTCGATACGGCGGCGAAGAATTGGTCGTCATCTTGCCCGACACCTCGCTGAGCGAAGGAATCGATCGCGCCGAGGTTCTGCGAGGGGCCATCAGCGGGCAGCAGCTTCGGTTCAACGGCGTTGGCCTGGGCGCCATCACCGCCTCCTTCGGCGTCGCCGCGTCGCCCGTCCATGGCAGCACGAGCGACAGCCTGCTTCGGAATGCCGACGAGGCGCTCTACGAAGCCAAGCGGCGAGGGCGCAATCAAGTCTGCGCCAAACCAGAACCCGATCAACGCGCCGCCAACGACGGTCCGGCCGGCGCGCGTCCGGCGGTCTCCACCGAGCCAATGGAGGCCCATTGAACGTACGTCCGATCCAGCTCCGTAGAAGGGACTTCTGGGGCAACGTAAGATCGTGTTGTCGAAGGGGGAAGGGTAAATGTAATGGAAGCATCTGAAATCGACGCGATTCGAGAGATTGTCATCGAGGCCTCTCGTCATGTCTTTCCGAGCTGCGGTATCGCCGTCGGCGAGGCATGCGACCCGCCCGAAAACGGCGCGGAGGATGCCAAGCAATTGGTGGCATTCATGGGCTTCGCGGGACCGATTCTGCGTGGCACCCTCGCGCTGGTAGCTCCCATCGAGCTGATGCGTTCGAGTTATCCGTTGCCGCTGAGCGACAATGCCCGTTGGGAATTCGACGTGTTCGACTGGTCCGGCGAAGTCGCCAATCGGCTCCTCGCCAACATCAAGAACGGACTCGCCGCGCGCGGCGTCGAGATCGAAGCGAGCACGCCGCGGGTGATGCTGGCCGAGCATTTGCACGTCACGCGTTCCGTGAAGGGCACGGTTTGCTCCAGCTGTTTCGCGAGCGGCGCATCGTGGGTGAAGATCTGGTTCGACGCGATGGCGCCGGACAACCAACAGGTGCTTCGGGAACCGCAGGGACCGAGCGCGACGCCCCCCGAGGGCGATGTACTCCTCTTCTAAGGCGGAAGGTGAAGCAAGATGGCTAAGAAGGTATTGATTGTCGATGATTCACGCACGGTGCGGCAACAGCTCGGCATCGTGCTGACGGAGGCAGGCTACGAAGTGGTCGAAGCTTCGGACGGTCTCGACGGCGCCGAGAAGATTGCGACCAGCAACGACTTGGCCATGGTCATCTGCGACGTCAACATGCCCCGCATGAATGGCATCGAGATGCTCACTTTTCTCAAGCAGGACCCGCGGCACGCGAACCTACTCGTGCTCATGCTCACGACCGAGGGTCAACCCGCGCTGATCGCGCGGGCCAAAGCCGCCGGCGCACGTGGTTGGATAGTAAAACCCTTCAAGCCCGACCTGCTGCTTGGAACCGTGCGCAAGCTGGTCGGGGCGGCATAACGCTCGCCCGTTCCGGCGAGCTTTCAGGTGCCCATGCGATCGGCTGCCCCCGCGCACGCATTGATCGAGCGTGACTTTCAAGCCCTCGTCGATCAATGCTCGATGGCGGTCATCGTGCAAAAGGGCGAGCGGGTCGTCTATTGCAACCGAGCGGCGCTCGACTGCCTGGGTTTCGACATGGGCAACGATCCGACGGGACGGCCGGTTGCCGACCTATTGGAAGCAAGCAGCTACGAAACGCTAGCCTCCAATTTCCGTAAAGCGAGTCCCGACGACGACCAGTTTTTTTGCGGCGATCTGAAGCTCCGTCGGTGCTCGGGTACGCTCATCGACGCCGAGGTGTACCACGCCGGCATTCGCTTCCAAGGGGGCGAAGCGACGATGATCAACTTTCGCGACGTGACCGCGACCAAACGAATGGAGAGCGAGCTCAGGGCCGCGCAGAAGCTGGAAGCCGTCGGCCGCTTGGCGGCGGGCATCGCGCACGAGATCAATACGCCAATTCAATACATCGGCGACAGTGCACAATACATCGCTACGATGATGAATGACCTTCTGTTGCTGGTTGCCAAATCGCGAACGCTGATCGAAAGGTTGGCCGAGCAAACGGGCAATTCGTCGTGGCTCGCCGAATTGGCAACCGACGAAGAGGCGGCCGATCTCGATTACGCGCGCTCCGAAGGTCCGCGGTCGGTCGCACGCATCGTCGATGGAGTGAGGCGCGTGGCGCGTATCGTCCACGCCATGAAAGCCTTTTCCCACCCCGGTGCCGAGACTCCGATGCCGATGGACGTCATCAAAATGCTGGAGGATACGATCGTCATTGCCGGTCACGAGCTCCGAGATACGGCGGAGGTAAGCACCGAGTTCGAGAAGCTCCCGCCGGTGCATTGCTACCCGGGTGACCTCAACCAAGCGTTCTTGAATCTCATCGTCAACGCCGCCCATGCCGTGGCCGATCGACGTTCACCCACCGAGCAGGGAATGGTGCAGGTAAGCGCGAAGCAGGATGGCGCTCACGTCGAGATTCGCATTGCGGACAACGGGTGCGGCATGGCACCCGCCGTAAAAGCGCGCCTTTTCGAGCCGTTCTTCACCACCAAGGAGGTAGGACGAGGAACTGGACAAGGCCTTTCCGTGGTCCGGGCGGCGGTGGACAAGCACGATGGCTCGGTGCGATTCGAAAGCGAAGTCGGAATGGGTACGACCTGTATCCTTCGGTTGCCGGAAGACGGGCCGGTCGCCACGAAGTCGGCTCAATGACGCGCGGCAAGGCGCACCGACGCTGGCGCGGGCGTGCTCGGGCCTTGGTCGGCTAGATCTTTGGCCAAGCGGACCGCCGTGTCGAGGTCGGCCGCGATGAGGAGCCCGCGATGCTTCTCGGTCAATCGCGCCTTGTCGAAGACCTCGTGCGGCTTGGGTAGAGGTCCGGCGAGGACGACCCACCGCTTCGTTCGCAGCACGGAGGAAACCGCGTTCTCGAGGGCGACGAGGCCGGTGGCGTCGATGGCGGGAACCCGCCCGAGATGGATGATGAGGACGCGGAAGCCGCCGGTGCGGCCGGCGTTGAGGGCGCTCATCGCTTTCTGCGCGGCGCCGAAGAAGAGCGGTCCGTTGATTTCGTAGAGAACGACTCCGGCGGGGAGCGTCGTTTGAGCTCCCTCCTGCGACGAGTCGAGCTGGATGCGTGACTCGGTGAGCTCCGACATCCGCCGCATGAAAAGGATGGCAGCCAGGACGAAGCCGAC
>Ga0190265_10003985_pt1 | contig 10173 bp, 9 predicted proteins | sample Popmic124T_FD_133135 | JGI IMG/M metagenome (GOLD analysis project Ga0190265, IMG submission 133135) | Populus adjacent soil microbial communities from riparian zone of Indian Creek, Utah, USA - 124 T | ecosystem: Environmental > Terrestrial > Soil > Riparian zone | place: USA: Utah | collected...
AAGATTGGGCGCGAGCTTTATGACGCTGGCGTAGTGCCCGAACTCGGTGAGGACCTCACCGTTCGTGGGAAAAGAGAAGGTGGGCCGAAGGTGACGCTCGACCGCCGAGAGCGCCTCGGACTGGCCCTTGACTCCGGCATCCTCGTAGCTGGGCACATCCACCGGCTCACCCTAAGGGAAGCGAGGTGAGGCGAGCCGCGTCAGAGCGTCACCGACCCGGGCTCTGCCGCCGTCTCGGGCTCCTCGGCGTCCCCGGTCCGCTCGGCTCGGTAGTTCGGCAGCGTCACGGTCCAAGCCAGAAGGAGTGCCGCGGGAACGGCCGCGGCGAAAAACGCCAGCCCGAAGCCCCCTAACTCGGCGAGGAAACCGACCGTCGTCGGAGCCAGGAGGTACCCGAGGTCGCCGGCCATCTGGTTGACCCCTACCGCCGACCCCGAGCCGCCCTTCTGCTGGGCGCCATGACTTCTGATCGAATCGGCCAGAAGCCCTCCCGCGGCGGTGCTCCCGGCCGCCACACCGGCCCCTGCCGCGACCATGAGCGGAAAGTAGGCCCACGGCGCCTGCTCGATCTGCCCGACGAGGGCGATGGCCACAGCAGTCACGACAAGCGAGGGAACGAGCACCGCCTTGCGTCCCAACCGGTCCGCCGCGCTCCCGGCCGCGAAGAGGACGAGAACCTCGCCGATTGCGAGCAGCGTCACCGCCGCGCCGATTGCAAACTTGCTGAAGCCGAGCTCCTCCGATGCGAAGACTGGACCAATGGTCTGGGCGGGTCCGGCGAGCACCCACCAACCGACAAACGTCGCCGCCAGCGCGAGGACGTATCGACGGTCGCGCAGCAAAGGCGCAGCCTTCCTGAGTGATTCGAGCGGGCTCGAGCGAGGAGCCGTTCGATCGACCGCCTGCCCCGCCATGACGAAGTAAGCGATCACGGCGGCGACCAGGAGCCCAGTGCCGTAGACATGGAACGTCGCGGCGTCACCGTAGGACTTGGCGAGGATCCCACCCACGAGAGGACCGACGCTGATGCCTACGAGGAACGAGGAGCGGAACTGCCCGGTGGCTCTACCCATCGCCTCAGGCTCGATCGTTCGAATGATTCGGTTCATGAGACCCGCGATGAAAAGTGCGGAGCCCGCTCCACCGAAACCCCGGGCGGCGACGAGCTGAGGAAAGGTCGCCGAAAGGCCCGATGCAAAGGACGACGCCGCGACAATCAACAGCCCCGCCATGACGCTGAAGCGGTCACCGAACCGATCCACGACCAAGCCCCCGACGAGTCCGAAGAGGAAGCGAGTAAGGCCGAACACAAAGAACACCAGGCCGACCGCGGCGAGGCTGACGTCAAAGCTCCGGGCGAAGTTCGGCAGAATCGGAACAACCAAGCCATAGCCGAGGGCGACGGTTACCGAGATCGCCAATAGCTTGCGAAACGCGGGATTGCTCAGGGGTGAGGGGGCCGGTTGCTTGGGCGCCGCGTTGTCGGAGTGTTGCACGTGGTCCTTTTCTCTAGGTGCTCCAAAATATTTGGCAGCCGCCGGGCCGGCTGCTAGCGCTGGATCAGTTCGACGAGGAGGCCGTGGTTCGACTTCGGATGGACGAAGGCGACCATGTGCCCCCTTCCCCCCAACCGAGGTTCGTCGTCGATCATTTCAACGCCCTGGGCCTTGAGCGAGGCCATGGTTGCCACGAGGTCGTCGACCTCGTATGCGATGTGGTGCAGCCCCTCCCCTCGGCGTTCCAGGAACCTACCGACCGTCGTATCGGGGTCGGCTGCGCCCAGCAACTGAAGGTACGAATCCCCGAGCTGGAGCATGACCTCTTCGACACCCTGATCCGCGACGCGTTCTCGGTGGGACACCTCGAGACCCCACACGTCGGAGTAGTGAGCTACGGCGGCGTCGAGGTCGTCGACAGCAAGGGCAACGTGTTCGATCTTCTTTAGCATCGACGCATCTTATGCACCGGTCGATCAGTTTCGGTGGAAGCCCAGCCTCTTTCCGGTCTTCGCGCCGTTTTGTCGCCATACAACCGTGTACGCACCAGGACCCTCGTTGGGAAAGTTCGTGCCCCACCTCAGACGGGTGACGAAGACGCTATCGTCGTTGCGGTCGCGGAAACGATCCGCCACACACGTCCGTGTGTTGGTCGGCGCCTTGACGCAGACGTTGACCGTTCCTCGGTGGGCAAAGCTTCGAAACTGAAGGATGCGTACTCTGTTGCGATTCCTGGCCGTGGACTGGCAGAAGTCGCCGGTTTGGGAGCAGAAGCTGTTTGGCCGGTGGTCCGCCAGCGCCCCACTCGAAAACAATCCGACTATCAGTGCCGCTCCAAGCGACAGGATTACTGCCCGTTTCATGCGGAGCTCCCTTCGCTCTCTGATTCGCCGCCCTATGCAGCCAACCGGGTCGCGCGCTCCAAAGCCTCGCGCACCGGAGGGGGCGGGGGGAAGATGGCCCTGAACGCCTTTAAGACTGCGGTTGTCGAACCTCTTACGACCGGCGTTGCGGGTGCCACCCACGGGATCCCGTAGAGGTCGCGAATGTGTCCGGGCAGTATCGCCACCGCGGCTGTCGCGGGAATGGCCCAGAGAGGCCTCAGCGCGAGATGCATCGGAGGGGAAAGCACGTAGCGCATCCCCTCTCGCGCCGCTGGTGTCAGCGCAACCTGTGCAGTGGTGACGAAGTGGTCCACCTCTGCGTAGGTGTGGGGCACATCGTGAGCGTCAAGCCCAACGAGTTTTGCGTGCCGAACCATTTCACTTACGTACTGGTCGGCTTGAGCCGTTGTTACCCGGCCCCCGTAGGCCCGGTAGCCGGCTAGAAAGGAATGGACCTCGACGTTGTGAACCCAGAGCAACAGGTCTGGATCGTCGGCTCGGTAACTCCGACCCGTGACCGGATCGATGCCGCTGATTCGCCGGTGGATCGAGCGCAGTCTCGTCGCTGCTTCGTTGGCGCGGCGCGTGTCGCCGAAGGTTGTGATCGTCAGGTACTGGGACGTCCGGTTCAGCCGCCCCCAGGGATCCTCTCGATAGTCGCTGTGCTGAGAGACGGCCGCCATTGCGACGGGGTTCAGCGCCTGAATTAGAAGCCCCCGAAGTCCTCCGATGAGGGAAGCGGGATGGGCATGCACCCGCCACACCATGCTCTGTGGACCGAACAGTCCCACGTCCTCCATCGCCCCATACTCACCGATTCTGAGCGCGCGTACTCCCGCCAGACGGGCGCTCAGGCACATAGAAAGCGGTTGCGGCCTTAGACTGAAGCAACAATCAAGCTCACTCGCAAAGGGAGTTCCATGGCCAATTCCGTCATCGTCTCGGCCGCTCGTACAGCGATAGGCAAGTTTGGTGGGGCCGTCTCGACGGTTCCCGCAACCGATCTCGGAGCCCACGCGATCAAGGGTGCGCTCGAGCGCGCGGGGGTCTCGGGTGAACAGATCGACTACGTGATCATGGGCCAGGTGCTTCAAGCAGGCACCGGGCAGATAACCGCACGTCAGGCGGCGATCAAGGCCGGCGTCCCCAAGAGCGTTCCCGCAATCACGATCAACAAGGTGTGCCTGTCGGGCCTCAACGCCATTGCTCTTGCGGACCAACTCATCCGGGCGGGTGAGGTGAGCGCGGTCATCGCAGGCGGGATGGAGTCGATGGATCTCGCGCCCTACATGCTGCCGAAGGCGCGCACCGGTTACCGCATGGGTGACGGCAAGCTCGTCGATTCGATGATCTACGACGGACTGTGGGATGCATTCAACAACAAGCACATGGGCGATCAGTCCGACGACGTCAACACGGAGTTCTCGATCGGACGCGAAGAGCAGGATGCGTGGGCCGCGCGCAGCCACGAGCGCGCCGCAAAGGCGATCGACGAGGGCAAGTTCGCCGAGGAGATCGTGCCCCTGGAGGTCCCTGGCGAGCGGCAGCGAGCGGGGCGGGCGGGAGGAAAAGGGAAGGGCGATCCGGTCGTGTTCGACACGGACGAGGGGGTTCGGAAGGGAACCACGGTCGAGTCGCTATCGAAACTACGCCCCGCGTTCCAAACCGATGGCACCATCACCGCGGGCAATGCATCGCAGGTGTCGAACGGTGGCGCTGCCCTCATCGTGATGAGCGCCGAGCGCGCTCAGGAGCTGGGCCTGACCCCAATCGCAGAGATCGTCGCTCACGGCATGTCCGCCGACGAGCCTCCCTACCTCCACACGGTTCCGGCGCTGGCGATTCAATCGGCGTTGAAGAAGGCGGGCTTGTCGGTCAACGAACTCGATCTACTCGAGATCAACGAGGCCTTCGCGGCGGTAGCCGTCCACTCGACGAAGATGCTGTTCAACGGCTCTCGCGAGGGCGAAGAGAAGGTCAACGTCAACGGTGGCGCGGTCGCGCTCGGCCACCCGATCGGATGCACGGGGGCCCGGCTCGCGGTCTCGCTCATCCACGAGCTCAAGCGGCGCGGCGGCGGAAACGGTGTGGCCGCGTTGTGCGGGGGTGGGGGCCAGGGCGACGCGGTGATCTTCAAGGTGAGCGGCTGAGGCAACGGCCGCACGAGACATCGGAAATCGCAAAGGCTAGTCGCTGAACTTGCGGAAGACTCGCATGCTGTCGATGTGACGCGCGCGCAACTCCGGGTTGGCGACTCCTAGGCCATCCTCCGGCGCCAGGACGCGGATACCGATCTTGCCCCGGTGAAGGTTCTGGTGCACCTGGTACGCGGCCTCGCCGACCTCGGTCAGAGGATAGGTTTCCGACAGGATGGGATGGATCTTGCCCAGATAGGCGAGCCGATTCGCCTCCCACGCCTCCTTGTAGTTGGCGAAGTGACTTCCAATGATCTTCTTGAGATGCATCCAGAGGTAACGGTTGTCGTACTCGTGCATGTAACCGGAGGTCGACGCACACGTCACGATCGTTCCGCCCTTCTTGGTGACGAACACGCTCGTACCGAAAGTGCTACGGCCGGGATGCTCGAACACGATGTCGGGGTCCTCGCCCGCGAGCTCGCGCACCCTCTTGCCGAACCGACGCTGCTCCTTGGCGTTCTGTTTGCCTTCGCTCCAGAACTCGTAGGCATCGGCCTTGCGATCGATTACATGCTCGACCCCCGTCGCGTTCAGGATCTCGGCTTTCTCTTTGGATGACACGACTCCGATGGGCACACCACCGCCGTTGAGCACGTACTGACACGCGAAACCACCGAGGCCACCGGTCGCACCCCAGATGAGCACCACGTCGCCCTGTTTCATGTTGGCGCCGTGGCTGCCGACGAGCATCCGATACGAGGTCGACGACACGAGCCCCAGGCAGGCGGCCTCCTCCCAGGTCATGTGGGTCGGCTTGGGCATGAGCTGGTTGGCTTTGACCATCGCTATCTCGCTCATCCCACCGAAGTTGCTCTCGAAGCCCCAGATGCGCTGGTTCGGATCGATCATCGAGTCGTTGTGTCCCTCGGGGGCCTCCATGTCCACGTAGTTGCAGTGCACCGTGACCTCGTCGCCCACCTTCCAACGGGTGACCCCCGGACCGGTGCGCAACACGACGCCCGAGGCGTCCGAACCAACGATGTGGTAGTCGAGATCGTGACGAGCCCCCAGGTCGCTTTCCTGACCGTAGCGCTCGAGGAACAAGAAGGTGGACAGGGGCTCGAAGGTCGAGGTCCACACCGTGTTGAAGTTGATCGCCGATGCCATTACGGCGACGAGACATTCGTTCGGACCCAGGGGTGGGAGGTCGACCTCGTCGACATGCAATGACTTGCGCGGGTCCTTCGTGCTCGATTCGAGGCCCTCGAACATGTCCTGCTCGTCCTTGCGGACGAACGCTGCAGTCACGGTTTCGGGCAGGTCGAGGGCCGCGAGCTCCTCACCGGGGGCGCCGGCCAGGATGGCGTTCCTGATTGCGTCGATCGATCCAGCCACTGTGTCCGATTCCTTTCTCGGTCGCTGCCCCACGCCGAACCGAAGACTACCTAGTTCTTAGACCGCCCGGTCAAGTTGCGTTTTGAACGGCATGGGGTAAGCAGGGTGTGACCTATCAACCACTCGAGGGGGAGTGATCATGCGGCGGCTCTTCGTCGTTATCTGCGCGTTGTGTTTGCTGACGACCGGACTGGTGCCGGCGACAGCAGATGAGGGCTCGAGGTATCGCGAGCCAATCAGCTCTCGCAAGGGAGTGGTGGCGACCGAGGCTCCGGCTGCATCCGAGGTCGGCGTCAAGGTGCTCGACGAGGGTGGCAACGCCGTCGATGCGGCCGTGACGATGATGATCGCGATGACCGCGGCGCGCCCCCAGTCCTGCGGCATTGGCGGGGGAGGTTTCCTCGTCTACCGAAGCGACAAGGGCAAGGTCCGCACGCTGGACTTTCGCGAGACCGCCCCGGCCGCGATGAGGCCGGACACCTTTCAGACTCCCGGCCCCCACCAGACTTTCACAGGGCACTTGACGGTGGGCGTCCCGGGGATTCTGAGAGGAGCCGAGCAGGCCCTTCGCAAGTTCGGGACGATCTCGATGGACGAGGCCCTGAAGCCTGCCGAGCGACTCGCGGCCAAGGGCATCGAGGTCCTGCCGTCGCTCAGTGCGGCCATGGCCGCGAATGCCGAGCGTCTCAAGCTTTTTCCACCAGCGGCGCGCATCTACCTGAAGAACTCGACTGCGCCGTACGCGCCCGGCGACATCCTGCGAAACCCGGAGCTTGCCCAGACCCTGAAGCTACTTCGCAAGCGGGGAATCGATGAGTTCTACGATGGCGCGATCGCGGAGCTCATCGACGAGGACATGCGCGCGGCGGGCGAGGTGCCGGGTGACCGCGGGATCCTCCGGCACGAGGACCTCGAGCGTTACAAGGCCAAGTGGCGCAAGCCGGTAACCGGCAAATACAACGGGCACTCGATCATCGGCATGCCGCCGCCCACCTCCGGCGGAATCGCAACCATTCAGATGCTCAATCTCCTCGAAGGGTTCGACATCGCGGGGGCGGGACAATCGAGCGCGGATCACCTGCACTTCACCGCCGAGGCCCAGAAGATCGCCTTCGCGGACCGCGCGGCTCATGTTGCCGATCCTGACTTCGAGGACGTGCCGACCAAAGAGCTCATTTCGAAGGACTACGCCGACGAGCGACGCGACGAGATCGATCCGGATGTGGCGAAGTCGTATCCACCCGGTGTGTTCGATGCGCCGAAAGCAGATAACTCCGGCAACCCCAACGGGCACACGACGCACATTTCGGTAATCGATCGCGATGGCAACGCAGTCGCGCTGACGTGCACCATCGAGGCGGAGTTCGGGAGCGCAGTCGTGGCGCCCGGGACCGGTTTCCTCCTCAATAACGAGATGACCGACTTCGGAGCGCCGGGCACGGCGAACGAGCCCGAGCCGTTCAAGCGACCGCGCTCGTCGATGTCTCCGACGATCGTGGTCCGCAAGGGCGAACCGGTGCTGATCACCGGAGGTGCCGGGGGAGTCCGCATCATCATGGGCGTGCTCAACGCGATCGTTGGGCTGGTCGACTTCGACCTGAACATCGGCCAGGCTCTCGACGCGGAGCGCGTTGAGGCGGCGGGCGGAGTCACGGGCCCACCGTTCCCGCTCGAGCTCGAGGACGGACGCGTCGACGAGGACGTCGAGGTCGAGCTCGGCTTGCGCGGCCACACCATCACTCCGAACAACGAGACTGAGTACCTGATCCGGCCGCGCATGAATGCAACCGGTGTGGATCCCGCGACCGGGAGGAATCTGGGAGTGAGCGACCCCCGCACGGACAACGGCGCTCGAGCCCAGGAGTAGCGTCTGGGGGCGTCGCCGAGTGTTGTGCCCCTAGTACCCTGGAGCGCATGGACGGACAGGGACTCAACTTTCATCTGACGGAAGAGCAAGAGGCCTTCCGGGCTTCGATTCGTCAGCTCGTGGAGGACAAGCTCGCACCCCGCGCGGCCGAGATCGACGAGGCCGACGAGTATCCGTGGGATTTCGACGAGCTGCTCGTTCGCAACGGATTCGCCGGTGTCTCCTACCCGGAGGAGCATGGGGGAGCGGGTGGTGGCGCCGTCGAGCTCTGCCTTCTTGTCGAGGAGATCTCGCGCTGGAGCGCGGGCACGTCCTTGATCCCGGCTGTGAACAAGCTGGGGGCGATCCCGGTGCTCCTGGCCGGGAGCGACGAGCAGAAGCGGCTCGTCTGCGAGGGCATTACGAACGGCGATCACCGCATGAGCTACTGCCTCACGGAGCCCGGCTCCGGCAGCGACGCGGGGGCCATGAAGAGCCGTGCTGTCCGAGACGGCGACGGCTGGGTCTTGAACGGGACCAAGCGTTTCATCACGGGGGCCGGGGCGAGCGACCTCTACACGTACTTCGCGGTCACCGACCCTGAAGGCACCAAGAACAAGAACATCTCCTGCTTCCTGCTCAACAAGGACATGGATGGTTTCGAGCTCGGCAAGAAGGAAGACAAGATGGGGATTCGCGGTTCGCCGACGCGCGAGGTCATCCTCAGTGATGTGCGAGCGCCGCACTCGACCATTGTGGGCGAGATCAACGGTGGCTTCGCACTCGCGATGCGCACTCTCGATTTCTCTCGTCCGACAGTCGCAGCCCAGGCTCTAGGCATCGCACAGGGCGCGTTCGATTTTGCAGCGGGCTACGTCAACGAACGTCAGCAGTTCGGCAAGCCCATCGCAGCTTTTCAGGGCATGCAGTTCATGTTCGCCGACATGGCGATGAAGATCGAGACCGCGCGCATGGCCGTATATCGTGCCGCGACCGCCGTGGACGAAGCCGACTCGAACGTCAGCTACTGGGCCGCGATAGCAAAGTGCTACGCGAGCGATGTGGCCATGTCCGTGACCACGGACTGCGTGCAGGCGTTGGGTGGCTACGGCTATGTGAAGGAATATCCAGTCGAACGACTCATGCGCGATGCGAAGATCACTCAGATCTACGAGGGCACGAATCAGATCCAGCGAGTGGTTATTGCGCGCCAAGTGCTGGGGAAGCACTAGATGTCGTCCGTTCGGCTCGAGCCTCCCTCCTCGCCTCCGACCGTCGGCGATGAGTCGAATGGCGGCGGAGGCCGTGGCTGGGTCGAGTTGTTCCGGGCTGCGAACGACATCGACGCGGCGCTTCTCATCGGCATGCTTGCCGACCGAGGCATCGAGACGCACACCATCAAAGATCGCTCCCAGGCCAACTCATGGCTCTACGGGGGCTCCAACCCATGGGCTCCGGTGCTCGTCTACGTACGACGGAATCATTTGATCGACGCCCGCATCGTTTTGGCTGAGATCTCGCTGGCCACGGCTGATGTGCCCCCCGCCCGCACGGACGAGTGTGCGCGCCGGAGGGTTCCGCGGATGTGGTGGGCGACTGCGCTGGCGCTCGGGCTAGCACTGTCCACCCTCGCTTTACTCCAGATCACCGAGCAGGAACGTTTCTGTCAGCTGCCCGTGCTGTGTGGGGAGTCAGGCGCTCCGTAACGGCGCGGCGTGTGGAGATTCGGCAAATGACGATTCGTAAGGGTCGGAACGCCTCCATAATCGGTACACGCATGGTCCCCGGGGGACAGCGGCGCGCCGCGGGGCTGGTCCTAAGAACACTGGGTTAGTTATGAATTTTCGTCGAAAGAAGAAGAACGAGACTCCGGCGGCGCGTTACAGCGACGTCTTCAGGAGCGCGCGCGAGCGCGAGCGAAAGCACTTCCGTCACAGATGGCAGTGGATCCTGCTGGCGGTCATCGTGGTGATCGGTGGGATCGCCGGTTACCTCGCCTACTACTACTTCTCGCTACAGGGGGACGTTCAGACGGACGTTGAGGGAGTCGAGCCGACCGAGCGTCGGGAGGATCCCTTCAACGTGCTCCTGGTCGGCTCCGACTCGCGCGAGGGACTGACCGAGAAGCAGAAGCTCGAGCTTGGCGCCGGAGACGTCGAGGGGGGTGGCGAGGCGGAGCGCGCGGACACGCTCATCCTTGCGCACATCGACCCGGAGACCAGCAGGGTCACGATGGTTCAGTTCCCGCGCGACCTGTGGGTTCCGGTTGGCAAGGGCAAGGGCAAGATCAATGCCGCGCTCATGGGGGGGCCGGAGCGGATCGTCAGAACCGTCGAGGACCTGACCGGTCTTTCCATCAACCACTACGTGCAGGTGAACATCGCGGGCTTCCGCGACCTCATCGAGGCGATCGG
>Ga0190265_10003986_pt1 | contig 10171 bp, 7 predicted proteins | sample Popmic124T_FD_133135 | JGI IMG/M metagenome (GOLD analysis project Ga0190265, IMG submission 133135) | Populus adjacent soil microbial communities from riparian zone of Indian Creek, Utah, USA - 124 T | ecosystem: Environmental > Terrestrial > Soil > Riparian zone | place: USA: Utah | collected...
AATCGAGAGGGCCATGGCGATGTTGCGCATCTGCGCCATCGCGATCGTGCGCTTGGCTTCCTCCCGGGCCTTCAGCAGCGTTTCGGCAACCAACTCCGTCAACGCCGCCAGGCTTTCGTGGTCGGCAACTTCGCCACCTTCTTTCGAGTCCGGCCGGCCCGGATCCCAGACAATCTCAAACGTCGCGGTGCGATCCTTGCCGCTCAGCGCCATGCCGAAATTACCCCGCGAGATCAGCGGACCAAATTTCGCTCCGGCGGCGAATGGGATGAACGGCGCCTTTTCCGAGAGCATCTGCAGATCGATCATCGCCGCGAGCTGGTTGGGACTCGCCAGCCGCTTGCTGAAGCGCCTCAGTCGCGGACCGGCCGGCTCGGCTTGCTTGCGATCGAGATTCTTCGCAACGTCGTTGATCGTCTCCGGCGCATCGGCGACGACGAGGAAATCGCGCACGACCGCGAATGAAAACGGCGCGCCTTCACGGTTCGTGTGAATCGGCAGGCCGTCTTTCTCGCTCTTATCCACCGGCAGTTCAAATGCGGCGATGAGGCGATTCAGCTCGGCGTCGAAAATCGCCCGGTCTGCCAGCGGCGCGACGGCGGCCCAGCCGATCGGGCTTTTTCGCGTGAAGTCCACGCGCAGGCCAAAGGCCACCTCATGCACAAGCTGTGCCAGAAACCCGGCATCCCAGTTGACGCCATAATTCGACTTGAATGCCGACATGTCCTCGTGATATTCCTGAGAAATCGTCGGATCGATCAGGTCCGTCAGCGCGTAAAGCCCGTCGGCCGCGCTTTGCGCCGTTGGAAACGCGACGCGGCCCACCATGCAGAAATCCGGCGGGAAAACACCGAGGCACTGCGGATCTGTGCTCGGCCGCGCGAGAACGTGGGCAACACCCTTGCACTCCTCGGCCAGCGACGCCGTGGCGGTGAGACGGACGCAGTTCCGGTCCCAGCCCAAATCGGCGGCGACAAACTCTATGTCGTCGGGCGCCAAGAGTTTCATCATCATCTCGTCCCATGACTGAGGCATGGGGTTGGGAAATGCCCGACGAATCTCTTTTGGATTGATAAGTACACGAACGCCGGAATCTTTGGGCATCGACCGCAGGGAACGACGAAGCCCCGGCAAGGTGAGGAACGACTTCTTCGGGTATTCGCCACGATGCCATGCAAGAACCCGGTTCGTCTTGTTCGAACCGAACGCCAGCCCGTCCTTCCATGCAAATGAGAAGTCATTTGGCGTTCTGTCTCCCTGCTTTCTCCCGATCGCCAGCCCCCCTTCCCTTTTGAGTAGTTTCAGGTCATCGTTGTTCCAACTCGCGGTGATGGCCGGAAACATGCGCTTCTCGAACCAGTCCGCGAAGGTCGCATCGGGACGGTCCAGCGCCATCGCCACCAATATTTCGGTGTTGTGGCTCCAATCGAACTTGGGAGGCGGAACGATACCCATTGCGAAACCGCCAGGGATTTCGCGCAAGGCGTCGAGCATTTCACGGGCACCGGCCTCGTTTTTTGAAATTGATTTGAAAATCGGCTCCAGGAGCGAGGGCGGCAGGACCTGCCGGGGGTTTTCGACGTACACGACGAGGAAGGCATCGGCGGGCATGGCGGAGAGCAGGCGGCCGACCGTTTCGTCGGCATGAACAGCGTTCGAATCGATACAAGCGATCGAGGCGACGACAAAAAGTGCGGCAAGTGCCCTACGATTTATCCAAATCATCGTGTGTATTCTCTATTTCAGCGGTGACCGCTTCCTCACGGTCGCGGCTCTGTTTTACGGCCGCCGCGATTGCTCGCGTTGCTTGGCGGTCGGGAGCGTGTCGAGGCGCTTCATCAACTCTTTGAACAAATCATCTAACGGCTTCATGCGGACCTCCGCGTCTGCATTGTTTCCCTTTTCAAGCATGCTCTGAATGGTCGCGCCGTGGGACTGCTCGAAAGCCGAGGCGCGGGCTTCGATGTCCCGCAGGATTGCATCGGCCGCCGCACGCTGGACTGCGTCAAAGGAGTGCGAATCCGCCCAGTACGTCACCATCCGCCGCCACTTGGAGGCGCGGGGGTTCAGAATCGCCGGCGTGCGCCGCTTTTTGCGAAGCTCCTCGGCGCTCTCGCGCGTGATCTGCGAGAGGCCGCCGTGGGCCGCGTCGCCCGCGCCCGGCTGATAGTCGAAGTCGTAGCCCGTCATCGGATCGGCCGGAACTTCGCTGAGAAAACTGGGCACCAGCGCCGACAGGCTCGTCGGATACGCGCCCTTCTCGGCCCTGTACGCCTCCGTCGCCAGTCTCAATTGAGCGCGGACGGCATTGCTCTGGGCCATCAGCGTGGTTTCATGCACGCGGCCCAGCGAGGGCACCATCGAGCGGGCGATGAAATCCCACGGCGGAATGTTCTCGAACAGCTTCTCCTCCTCGACGATTTCCCCGAAGCCGCCGTCTTTCGGCTTCGTCGCCTCGACCAGCCGATCGTAGTGATCGTTGAAGTGCCGCTTGACGGCCCGATCCGGAATGTAAACCCGCGACAGCGCGGCGAGCAGGCGCTGCCATCCGTTCGGCTCGACCCGCGGCGGCATCACCGCGTAATTGCTGAAGACCATCTCCGGGCCGCCGGGCATGTCCATAACATCGTCGATGAAGCCGCCGGCCCAGGCCTGCTCGGCGCGAACCATTTCCTCGAAGGTGGGCATGTCGCCGCTCAGCGCGTCCATCTCGGCGGCCGCAGCCTTCAGCGTCTCCGCGTCGGCATGCTCGCTTGCGGCGATCTTCTCCAGACTCGACGTCGCCAGGCTGCTGATGGCAATGCCGACGAGGCCCTCGATCAGGGTGTGGCCGCCGCCGACTTGGTTGGCCATGCGCTGCGCCGTGAGCAGGTTTTCGACGGCGGCCGCGGAATTGCCCTGGGTCATCTGGTACGCCGCGTCGGCCGAGAGCAGCCGCGCGAGTTGGCGCGAGGGTCCGAGGCTGGGCAGCAGGGCGGCGATCAGGGAATCGCTCTCGCCGCGAAAGAACGGCATGTAGTGTTGCGGCATTCGCGAGGCGTTGGTGGCCAGGGCGATGGCGGGGCGATTTTGCTCGACCCATTCCGCCAGCCGCGGGCCGGCTTCGCCTTCGGGCCACTGGCCATTTTGAGCGCTTTGGAAGGCGTCGTTGAGTTCGGTAGGCACTGGCGTTAGTGCGTTCATGGCCTGCACGTACACCCACGCGGCGTTTTGTTCGTCGGGAATCTCGGGAACTTCCATTCCCTTGGCCCGCATCAGCTCCGGCGGGAAAATCTCGAACTCCTGGCCCTGAAGCTTGACCTTGCCTTCGTCGGTGAAGACCGGCGGGGTTTGCGCCGTCGCGGTGAGTGACGCGAAGCAGACACCACAAAACATGACCAGACATCTGCTCCCAAGGGGCTGCCGGCCATAGCTCAGGGTTGTGCCAAAGGCGCTACCCTGGGTCGATCGAGATGAGAGCAGGTCAATCCTGAAAGGGTTGAGACATGAATGAGGCACCGGATATTGATGGACATGGTCGTGTACTCGGGAAGGCGACACAACCCCGGTGGGGTTGAACTGTCCAACCTTCGACATCCCAGGGTAGGCCGCTGCTGCGACCAACCCTGGGCTGGAGGTCAAAACGCCGCTGGCGTTATAAGGAGTGTTCATCGAACGCACCCACCAATTGTCGCGTCATTGCGGCTCTCAGCCAACTCAAAATGCCTTAGCCCCCTTCAACGGGCTTTCCCGCTGCTTCTTTTTGGTCGTCCCCGTCGTCCATCAGGTCGAGATGGAAATGATGGATCATGCGGTGGGCGACCGGGGCGAAGAGCACGGCCGCGACCGAGAGGAAGATCACGCCGGCGAAGAGGGCGTAGGCCGTGGCGAAGAGCTTGCCGGCATCGGTCTTGACGGGCATGGGCGGACCCATGCCGGTGAGGATCATGGCCGCGTTGTAGAGCGAGTCGATCCAGCCGAAGCCGTCAATATGGTGATAGCCCAGTACGCCGATGCCGAGGGCGCCGAGGACAATGGCGGCGGCGATCACACCCATGCGCAGCAGGCGGAGGATAAAGCGTTCGAAGGGAATGAGCGGGTGAAAGCGGTGTTCGAACATGGTCAGGTCTTACGAGAGGTCTGCATTCCCGAGAAGTCGTGCAGCCTCAGCTCATATGTATCGTATATGGCAGCGGCGGTTCACAGAAGAGGCTGGCCCTCAAGCACCTCTCTTATTTCTTGTGCCGGACTTGCTGGAGCACCGCCCGCTTCCTAACGGGCGCGGGACTGTTTTGCGCCGCTTCGCGACAGCAGATGGATGCGCGTATGCCCGCGGAGAATCTAGGTTAGAATCCGCCGGCGCGCGAATCCCCGCCCTGATGAGGAAGGCGGGATCGCGCCAGCGAGAGAGACGGCATGGCCCAATCCGCGGCAGACACGCAAGTCGATCATAAAGTCAATCTCGTTCTGCTGGGTCTCCTGACCGGAATGTTGATCTGGTCGGGCATCATGCCCCACGACCGCCTGACCTGGGTCCTGGAGATCGCGCCGGTCATCATCGGCCTCGCGGTGTTCACGGCCACCTACAAGCGCTATCGCTACACGCGGCTGTCCTATCTGGTCATGTTTCTGGCCGGCGTGCTCATCTGCATCGGCGGCCATTACACATAAACCGAAGTGCCAATGGGCCTGTGGGCGAAGGAGCAGTTCAACCTGAGCCGCAATCACTGGGACCGGCTGGGCCATTTCATGTCGGGCGTTTTCACGGCGCTGCTGATCCGCGAGATGGTCCTGCGGCGCAGCGGCGTGCGCCGCGGTCGGTGGCTGTTTTTCCTGGTGTCATCGACCTGTCTGGCGATCAGCGCCATGTTCGAGTTCGTGGAATGGGCGGTGGCGGTATTCATCGGCGACGGCTCGACGGCCTATCTGGCGATCCAGGGCGATGAATGGGACGCGCACTGGGACATGCTGCTGGCGTTCATCGGGGCGATGCTGGTGCAGATCGCGCTGGGGCACGTGCAGGACCGGCAATTGCGCCGGCGGGGGCTGGCGCTGAATCGGTGATCAACTGCGATCCGGTGATGGATGCGAAAGGACGAGGGGTGCCACATGTCTTCACGTTCGATGCTTTGGATCTCCTGCAGTACGGGTTTCATCCTGGCGACGGCGCCATTGCTGGCGGGCGACTGGCCGTCTTTTCGCGGGCCGAACGGCAATGGGATCGGCGACGGCGATCCGCCCGTGCGCTGGAATGTTGAAACCGGCGAGCACGTCCGATGGAAAACGCCCATTCCGGGCCTGGCTCATTCTTCGCCGATCGTATGGGGCGACCGGGTGTTCGTCACGACGGCGGTGAGTGTCGATGATAAGGCACCCGAAGCCAAGACCGGCTGGCTGGAAGGCAGCGGCGATTCAGCTCCGGACAAGGGCGCGTGGACCTGGAAAGTCTTGTGTCTCAAGAAGTCTGACGGAAGCATCCTGTGGCAAAAAGACGCCCACACCGGCGTGCCGAAAATCAAGCGACACGCCAAGGCGTCTCATGCCAATTCAACGCCGGCCACCGACGGCAAACACGTCGCGGCCTTCTTCGGATCGGAGGGCCTCTATTGCTACGACATCGACGGCAAGCTGCTCTGGAAAAAAGACCTGGGCGTCTTCGAGTCCGGACCTTACAACGCGCCCGGTCTGGAATGGGGATTCGCCAGCTCGCCGATCATTCACGACGGCCAGGTGATCGTCCAGTGCGACGCGCTAAACACCGCCTTCTGGGCCAGCTTCGACGTGAAAACAGGCAGCGAGCTGCGCCGTGTGCCGCGCAAGAAGGAAGTGACGACGTGGTGCACGCCGTCGATTCTTGAGGCCGGCGGCAGGACGCAGCTCATCTGCAACGGATTCAAGCGCATGACCGGCTATGACCTTTCGACTGGGGAGCGTTTGTGGTGGCTTCGCGGCGGAGGCGATTGTCCTGTGCCGACACCGCAAATCGCCGACGGGCTGATCATTCTCACCAACGGGCACGGACGCAGTCCGATCTACGCCATTCGCGCAGACGCTCGTGGTGATCTCACGCCGAAAGATGATGAAGAAAAACTTCCTGACGGTCTTGCGTGGTGGCAGCCGCGCGGCGGCTCGTACATGCCGACGCCGATCGTGGTGAACTCCCGGCTATATGTCGCCAATGACAATGGAATTCTCTCGGCCCACAACTTGAAGAATGGCGACGAGGTCTTTCGCGATCGCATCGAGGGCGGCGGGACCTTTTCCGCCTCGGTCGTGGCGGCCGCAGGGCGGCTCTATTTCGTCAACGAAGATGGTGACGTGTTCGTGCTGGAGGCGGGCGATTCCTTCAAACTGCTGGCAAAAAACGACATGAACGAAGTCTGCATGGCCACGCCCGCAATTTCCGACGGCCTGCTGCTGATTCGAGGCCAGAAGCATCTTTATTGTATTGGCAGGTAAGTCCTCTTCATGCCGCGCCATTTTTCCATGAAGCAGGGCGGTCTTTGGCGCGCAGCTCTTGAAACATGTGCCTCAGCCTGCCGTCGATCGCCGCGAGGGTTTCGTCGCGATCCAGGCCGACCAGTTCCATCGGAGGACCGAACTCAATTCGAACCGGGCGGCGACGGAAGAACTTTCGATGGATTGGCCAGGCGTCGTAGGCGCCGACGATGACGGCCGGAACAACGACCACCTTGGCCCGCTCGATGATCAGGGCGACGCCCCCAAGAAGCGGCGCGATTTCGCCATCCAGCGTGCGGGCGCCCTCCGGGAAGATGTTCATCAGATGCCCCTCCTGCAGGCGCTGGATGGTTTCTTTGACGGCTCGCACGTCGCCCTGTCCCTGTCGAACGGGAAACGCATTCAGAATCGATCGCAGGAACCAGGCGAAAACGCGGTTGCTGAACAGCTCGGACTTCGCGATGAAGTTCAACGGCCGCCGCAAGTGAAGCGGAAGCAGAATGGGATCGAGCAGGCTCTGGTGGTTCGAGACGATGAGGACGCCGCCGTCCGGCGGAATGTGGTGACTGCCGTAGATTTTCAAGTCAAAGAAAAGGACCGCGAACGGCCGTACGAGGGTCTGCAGCAGCTTCCATGAGAGAGACCGTTGGATCTTCATTCCTGCCGCCAGTCGGACGGCAAGATCCCCGCGAGCTGCTTCGAGACGAATTCACATTCGGAGTCGGAGATTCTCGGGACACGTATCATGCGGCGAAATCGATCGGGTCGAATCACATCGGACCCGCTGCACGAGCCGAGCGTGATGACCGCGGCGCTGAAGTCGTTCACGAGGGCGTGGAATATCGCGGCGACCATCGGGACGGGAACGTTCAGTCGCACCACGTTTTCCGCGACCAATTGAGCATAAGCGATCGTCGCCAGACACTGGCCCATCGCGAGTGTCGGCGGCGTGTCGGGGCGCATGGTTCGGCTCACATCACGCTCTCGGGCGAGGAGTTGAAATGCCTTCGCGGCCTGCGCGAACAGGCGGACGTTCCCAATCGTAATTAATGGCCGATAGGCGTTCAGGAAATGGGGAAAGGCGATTGCACTGATTGAGCCGGTCGAGGCCTCGAAGAGGTACGCGTTTTCCTGCGACGTAACCTCGCCGGCGACCAGTGAGGGCAGTACGGCGAGCGCGGTCTGGGAATCGGCAAAATAGCGTGGAATGAACTGCGTGGTCAGGCCCAGGTTGATGTGCGTGCTGCCCTCCAGGCCCGGGATAAGCTGCACGTCGCGCAGCGCCATTTCAAAATACGTCTCGGACTCGAATCCGCGCGCGCCGATGCACTCAGACAGCAGCGCCATGACCTTGACGCCTTCCGTACTGAGCTTGGCCTTTTGCACGGCGGTGAACAGCAGATAACGCCGGTCCTCAGCGCTCGATGCGTGGACATAATCCAGCGCCCGGTAGGCGTACAGCTTCATCCCCGTCAACCGCGCGTAGGCCTGCGCCATCGTCGCGCGAATGTGCGGCATCTCGATGGCGGGCTTTCCGTAGAGCATGCGGCCGCGCAGGTGTGCGGCGGCCTCTGCGAAGGCGTGCTCGCAGATTCCGATCGAGCCGAATCCCAGAAAGAACTTGCCCAAGGTGACGGTTCCAAAGATCGCGTCCCACGCCTGCCGACCTTCGGCGATCATGTCGCTCTCGGGAAATTCGTGATCTTTCACTTCGAATTCGCCGACAAACGCCGAACGCACGCCCATCGTGCGGATTTTTCGCGCGCCGCCGATTCCCTTCGACTCGTTCGGCCGCAGTGCAAACAGGACGATCGGCGCCCGTCTCGAATGACCGGTGCCGCGGGCATTTTCCTTCCGCGCGAGTATCGAGATGATCGAGGCCGAGTTTGAATTTCCGATGTAGTACTTCGCGCCGCCGGCCACGAAGCGGCCGGGACCGGCTTCGGTGATCGTGAACTCGTTGCCGAGGAGATCAGACCCGTGATTTCGCTCGGAAACGCCGAACGCGAGCAGCCCACCCGCTTCGAGCGCTGCAATGGCTTCTCGTTTCAAATTCGCATTGCCGCCCAGTAGAATCGCACACAACCCCAGGAACGTGACCTGCAGGCTGTATCCATGCGCCGGGCTGAAGTAGCCGCAGACCTCGAGAAAACGGGTGTATCGCAAGAGATCAAACTCGGTCCCGAGGCGCGAATGCTCGCGCGGCGAGAGCAGCCGCGCGTAAAGCTGATGGGTCCCCTGGTATGCGATCCAGTCCTCGTACCACTGCTCGTGCCGATCCTCCTCTTTGATGGACGCCAGCCCTTTGCTTTCGAAAAACTCCACCAGTTTTCGAACCAGCGGCTCGCGCAGATAAACATCAGCGCCAGCCGAAGGTCGCCCGCCGGAAAAAGCGTGCGGGTAAATCGCCTCGGCCGCTGTTGCAGTGTCGGAGTCGGAACTGCCCTGCTGTTGCGATTCGAGACGGGCCAAGTTCATTACTCCACGGGCGCAGTCTCCGCGCTCCACTCTGGCTCCGGCTCTTTCACGATATCAAGGGGGAACAAACGGAGTTCGGGCTGCCCGGATTATTCGATTTAAGGGTCGGGTACCGCCGTTAGATTATAGCGGATCGCATCCAGTGTTTCACCAATCAGTGCCGATGAAATGCAAGGAGGGACCAGCCTCGTATGTACGCGCTTGCTTTCCCCCCGGCGAACCCTACAATCCCATCGGAGTTTTGTATTCAAGGTTGTCGGAAGACTAATCAAAGGGCAGCCCGCACGCGGCAGGAGGCCTGTTAACGAGTAAGCCGACCTGGCCTCATGCCTTAGGGCGTTTGGCCACGTCGGCTTTTTCTGTGAGATAAACCAGTGCAGAAGACAGCTCAAACAGACATGATGTTCGGCGAACCGCTCAACCGCTTGACCGCGGGAGTGGCACTCCCTTCGGTAAAATTCAACTCACCCGATAGTTTCCGCCGGGCGCTTCGGCAGCGGGTCGATGCGTACTTTGCGACCACCGGCCGCAAACCGCGCGACTGCAGGCAGATGTACGCCAAGTCGGCGATTATCCTTTCTTCTTGTGCCGCGCTGTACGTCCTGCTGGTATTCGTCGTCAGCTCATGGTGGCTGACGATCCCTCTGACGGTTCTGCTGGGCCTGGCGCTCGCGGTGGCGGCGTTCAATATCCAGCACGACGGCGGACACGGCGCCTACTCGGATCACCGATGGGTCAACAAGGTTGCGTCCCTGACACTGGACCTGCTGGGCGGCAGCTCGTACATGTGGGCCCGAAAACACAACGCGATTCATCACAGCTACACGAATCTCACCGGGCACGACGATGACATCAACCTCGGCTTTCTGGGACGATTGTCGCCGCACCAGAAGCACCTGAGGTTTCACCGGCTCCAGCACTTTTACATGTGGGTTTTGTATGGTTTCCTGCCGGTCAAGTGGCACCTCTATGACGACTTTCACAACCTGCTCACCGGGCGCATCGCCGGGCACCGCTTTCCGCGGCCCAAGGGATGGGACCTGGCGACTTTCATCGGCGGCAAGGTCGTGTTCTTCTCACTGGCTTTCGGGGTGCCCATTCTGCTGCACCCCTGGTGGTGCGTGCTGGCGGCCTACGGGATCGCGTCGTTTGTCCAAGGCGTCGCATTGAGCGTCGTGTTCCAGATGGCCCACTGCGTGGAGGAAGCTGAGTTTCCGGAGCCGAGTCCCGATACCGGCCGGGTCGAATCCAGTTG
>Ga0190265_10003987_pt1 | contig 10170 bp, 10 predicted proteins | sample Popmic124T_FD_133135 | JGI IMG/M metagenome (GOLD analysis project Ga0190265, IMG submission 133135) | Populus adjacent soil microbial communities from riparian zone of Indian Creek, Utah, USA - 124 T | ecosystem: Environmental > Terrestrial > Soil > Riparian zone | place: USA: Utah | collected...
GACGGCGCTGCGCTCGGTGCTGGGCAAGGCCGAACTCGACCAGCTGCTGGCCGAGCGCGAGCGGCTCAACGAAGAGCTGCAGAAGATCATCGACGAGTCGACCGAGCCCTGGGGCGTGAAGGTCACCGCGGTCGAGATCAAGGACGTCGAGATCCCGGAACAGATGCAGCGGGCGATGGCGCGGCAGGCCGAGGCCGAGCGCGAGCGCCGGGCCAAGATAATCAATTCAGAGGGCGAGTTCCAGGCGGCGCAGAAGCTCACCGACGCGGCCGACATCATCAGCACCAACCCCGCCTCGCTGCAACTGCGCTACCTGCAGACGCTGCTGGAGATCGGCAGCAACCAGAACACGACGATCGTCTTCCCGCTGCCGATGGACGTGATCGAGCCGTTCATCAAAGCCGCCGGCCAGAGCCCGAGCGGCGGGCGGGCATCGCAGCCGCCGCAGCCGCCCGCCAGTTGAGCGCGCCTGAGATCCGCCTCGACCAGCTGACCGGGCTGCGGACGATCCTCGCGCCGGGTCGAGCCGACCGACCGGAGGGGTTCAGGCGAGCGGCGGGCGGGGAGAAGGGCGCGAACGGCTGTCCTTTCTGCGAGGGACGTGAGGACCGCACGCCGCCGGAGGTCTATGCGGTGCGACCGGGGGGCGGGGAGCCGGACACGCCGGGCTGGACCAGCCGCGTCGTGCCGAACCTGTACCCGGCCCTTGGGGTCGAGGGTGATGAGGCGAGGAACGGATCGCCCGGCGGCGAGACGGCAGACGGGTCGACCCCGGTGGGCGGCCGCAGCGCCGCGACCGCGACCGGCTCGACGAGCAGCGAGGCCGGCGCCTTTGCCAGTGCCGGCGACCCGTTGCTGGAGTCGCGACGGGCGGGCGAGCCGAACCTCTTCGTCTCGCGGCCCGCGACCGGCGGTCACGAGGTGATCGTCAACGCCCCCGAGCACGTCACGGCGATGGCCGAGCTGAGCGAGGAGCGTTTCGCTGGGGCGGTGGCGACCTGGCGCGAGCGAATGCGCGCCCACTCAGAGGCCGCCTACGTGCAGCTAGTCGTCAACGAGGGAGCGGGGGCCGGCGCCTCCCTGCCCCACACGCACGCACAGCTCTATGCGCTCCCCTTCGTCCCCACCGCCGTGGCACGCGAGCGCGAGCGTACCGGCGCCTACGCCGAGCGCACCACGGGCGGCGGCCTGCTCGCCGACGTCCTGGTCGAGGAGGTGCGACGCCGCGAGCGGCTCGTCGCGATCGACGACGAGGCCGTGCTGATCTGCCCCTGGGCCTCGCGCTCGCCCTACGAGCTGCGGGTCGTGCCGCGCAGCCCGGTGCCGAGCTTTGCCGACGACACGACGGGTGTCGCGATGCTGCACACGGCTCTCCGCCTGTTGGCCGATCGCTTCGACGGCTCGCCGGAGCTGAACCTCTGGATCCGCACCGCGCCCCGCGGCACCGAGCACTTCCACTGGCACGTCGACATCGCCCCACGGTTGACGACCAAGGCAGGCTTCGAGCTCGGCACCGGTGTCGACATCAACATCTATCCGCCGGAGCGGGCGGCTGCGGACCTTCGGGGGGCGCTCGGGTGAGGGACGGGCACCTGCCCGTCCCTCCCATAGTCTGCCGCTGTGCCGCCCAATCCGCGACCGATTCCCAGGTTCATCGCCGACAGTACGCAGGAGGGGATTCCGCACGGACGATTTGCCGAGCGGCTGAGCGAAGAGTTCCGGCAGGTTTGCGAAACGATCGAAGACCTGCCCGGCGGCGTTGAGGTTCCGGAGGAGCCCGAGTGGTTCCCGGAGCGCGCCTGGGCTGGCCGGGTCTGGGTGCCGTGGACGGCGCGTACCGCAAGCCCGGAGGGAACGCTGGAGCTGTTCGGCCACGTCTCCTACGTGCTGCCAGAGGGCGGTGAGCCGGGCGACTTCCGAGCCTCGGCCGACTTCACCGACGTGCTCGCCGAGGACAACCCGGACTGGCGGATCGACATCAACGATGACGTGATCGGCCGCTGGCGAGGCGAGAACGGCCGCACCGGCAAGGTCACCCTGGTCTGGGGCCGGCCCCTCGTCCGCGGCGCCGTCGCCGCCACCGCCGAGCTGGACATGGAGACCGTCGACCAGGAAGCGATCTCCGACGAACGCTTCACGCTGATCGCCCTTGACGCCCTCGAGGCCTACGGCGACGACGTCTTCATGCAGGTCAAGCTCTGGAGCCGCCGCGCCGACGAGCTGGCCAGCGAGAGCCTCTACGCCTGAGGGGAATCGGCCGGCACGCTCGGCTCCCCGAGCGCCTCGCGCAGCTGCCGGACCTGCTCGCGCAGGTCGGCGAGCTCGCGCTCGAGGCGATCGAGCCGGTCCTCTGGCGCGAGCCGGTCCTCTGGCGCGAGCCGATCCGTCCGGGCCGGCCCGGCGAGCGGGGCGTTACCCTCGTCGGCAGCGCCGATCGGCGCCGCGGTGGCAGCCACCATGGGTCCGTCCTCATCCATGCCGCCGAGTCGCTGCAGGTAGCGATCCTCCTTCTGCCCAGGGTGACGTGCAAGTCGTTCGACGTGACCAGCGTCGACCAGGCGGTCGAGCGTCTCCTGTACCGCGCCGAGGTCGGGAAAGGTGTGGAGGCGGTCCGCCCGCTGCTTCAGCTCGCCGGGCGTCTGCGGGCCGCGCAGCATCAGCACGGCGAGCAGGGAAAGCTCAGCGTCGTCGAGCTCGAGCGCATCGTCCAACAGGTGCCGATACTTGCGAGCGCGGCTGCCCGCGCCGCTGGCGAGCCGAGTCCAGCCCCGTAGCGCCAGCCGCCGCAGCGCCTCGACCACCGTCGCCTCTTCGTACTCGACGACGGGATTCCGGTTCGTCGCCTGATTACAGGCAAGCCGCAGCGCGTTCAGCGAGAGCGGGTAGGCGTCCGGCGTGGTGCGCTGCTTCTCCAGCAGGCAACCGACCACCCGGATCTCGACGGCGGTGGGCTCCATCGCCGCAAATGCTATTCGGGTGGCCGCCGGGGATCCCGCGGACGATCGCTCAGGCGCCTGAACCCCACGATGCTGCGTTGACCGAACCGGCTTTCGATCACTCCTGCATCGACTCTCTGAGCGGGGGTGGAGTTTGCTCTGATTGGCGACCTTGCCATCAATGCCTGGGCGTGGTCCGAGGGACGAAGGACGTGGACGTCGTCGTCGCCCAGATCCTGAGGTGGAGGTGGATGCGCTTTGTTGCATGCGATTAACGTGGATCTGGGCAGCCGCTGTCCAAATGAATTGCGGTGTCCGTAAGCCGCTCCGCTACGGTGTCGGCGTGGCATCTCGCGATCTGATTGACAAAGCTGGAGCGGCGCTGGCAGAGGCTGCCGGGGCCAACGCCACGGTCATCCTGTTTGGCTCCTATGCACGCGGTGAGGAGAGAACCGACAGCGACCTCGACTTCCTCGTGATCAAGCCGGAGGTCAGGGATCATTTTGGCGAGTCGGTGCGGTTGGCACGGCTCGTCGGAGAGCTTGGTGTGCCCGCGGACGTGGTGGTTGCCAGCGAGGACCATGTGCGCGAATGGGGGGGGCTTTCCGGCACGATGATCCACGACGCCCTGTCGGAGGGGAAGGTCGTTGGCGGCGGAGCCGCGTAGCGGCGACGATCTCGCCCAGCTGCTGATGGAAAAGGCAGCAGGCGACGAAAAGATCCTCTTCCGTCTTATCGGTGAGGAGGACATTCCCGACGACGGCCTTGGGTTTCACGCCCAGCAAGCCGTTGAGAAGATGATCAAGGCAGTTCTCGCGCATAACGAGGTTGCTTACGAGCGTACGCACAACATCGCGTACCTCCTCCAGCTGCTGGACGGCGCAAACCTTCCCAAGCCCGACCAGGCAGACGACCTTCCAAACCTGAGTCCATGGGCTGCAGAGCTTCGCTATGCGCGCCAGCCCGAAGCTGTGCCGAATCGCGCGGAAATGCGAACCCTAGTCGAGCAGACCAAGGCGTGGGCTGAGGCGGAACTGACCGGCGTTTACGATGAGTCCTCCCGGCCCGATAGCTCAGCTGGGTAAAGCGACTCCCTCCTAAGTGACGAGAAGGAGTCGCAGCTTTCCGCACCGGAGAGCGAAACGCGACCGATGGCATCGATCCGTTTGGATTACGCACGATTACAGTTGATTTGGGCAGCGCTGCCCAATGGAATCGAGGCCTTTGCTGCTCCGCTACCGTTTGCCTATGGCATCGATTCCGCAGGTGGGCAAGCCAGGGCGAGACGCTGCGGCTGAGGCCGAGGCGGTCCGGGCGCAACGGCTACGGGCAGACGCTCAACGCCCGATGAGCGTGAACCTTGCTGAGGGCATCTCACTGAGCCACAAGTTGATGCGGTTCACTGGCTCTGCGCGCCCCAATTGACCGAACCGGCTTTCGATCAACTTCTGCGCCGGCTCTCTGAAGCAGAGGTGGAGTTTGTTCTGATCGGCGGTCTTGCCATCAATGCCTGGGGCGTGGTCCGCGGGACGAAGGACGTGGACGTTGTCGTCGCCCCTGACCCTGAGAATCTCGAGCGCGTCGCTGGGGTTGCCGTTGCCACTCACGGCCACATCCAAACCGGCGAGTCATTCCTCGACACCCCACCGTCTATCGCCGCACATCTCGCAAGCGGTGAGCGCGTGGCCATCGAGACCGAGCTTGGCCAGTTGGACGTCGTCCCGGGACTCGACGGGGTTCCCCCCTACGACGAGCTACGTGCAAGAGCGACCGAGGCAGAGGTTCTCGGCATCAAAGTCTTCGTTTGCTCAGTAGAGGACCTGAGAGCGATGAAGCGAGCAGCAGGAAGAACGCGCGATCAGGCTGACCTCGAGGACCTCGATGCGGCGGGCCATTAGCTCTACGATGGGCCAGCCGGTCCCGATAGCTCAGCTGGATAGAGCGACTCCCTCCTAAGCGCCGCAGAAGAGTCGTGTGGTTCTCGGCTTTGCGGTGCCGAATGCGATGCATCTCTCCGGTCTTTGGATTCCGGCGGATTAGGCACGATTCGATCCCGGTTTGGGCAGCGAGAACGCCCTACTACCCAAAGGAACATTCCGTCCGACGTTCCCGGTTGCATCGCTATGGTTATTGGAGGAACATGGCGAAGCCGCCGGAATGAGGAGCAGATGGCAGTCCAAGATCAAGAGAGCTTCCGCAAGGCCCAGGCCAAGCTGGAACCGAAGGAGGATCTAGCGCCCTACATGGGTAAATGGGTCGCCCTCCGCAACGGCAAGGTCGTCGCCAGCGATCTGAGCGCGAAGGGACTGCGAACCCAACCAGAGGTTCGGCCCACGGACGCGATCATTCCCGTTCCTCGTTCCCGCGCGGGCTACTTCATCGCCTGATCTTGTGGAACGTCCTGGGAGCCTCACCGCTCCGTATAGACCAGGGCCTGATGGGCAGCTGCGGCCGTACCTCCTACTTACGCTGATCGGACTCAAACCCGACCAGGAAGTCGAGATCTCCGGCTTGGTCGACACAGGCGCGGATAGGTCCGTGCTTCCCATCGATTTCGCGGAGGAACTCGGCTATTCCGTCGATGACCTCAAGCCGGTAGACGTAAGTCAAGTTGAGGGCACGGCATCGGCCTGGGTCGCGAAGAAACCATGCGAAGTCTTCGTGGATGGCCTCCCAGACATCAAATTCAAGATCGAACCGCTATTCGTTGCTGGCCTCAATGCGCTCTGGGGTCGAGCCGACCTGATGATGAACTTCAGGATAGGCGTGTCGGAGAAGGACCGGGAGCTGACCCTGGAGCCGAGTTGACCGGCGCGCCCTACGATGAGAGCGAGCCCCGATAGCTCAGCTGGATAGAGCGACTCCCTCCTAAGGAGTAGGCCGCAGGTTCGAATCCTGCTCGGGGCGCTGCGCAAAGCCGCTTATAGCGTCAAATTTGGTGCTGCTATTCCGGATAGATGTTTGTTCCTACCCCGTTCCTACCCATACTCCCACCCGGCACTGTCTGCTCCTATCGCAGGCCGAGCCATGCCTGTAGCCGGGGGATAGAGCTACCCCTTCTGGGGAAGTAGGCCACAGACCAGATCGTCATGGATAGCGACCGTGCAAGCGCTTGTGGGCGCGTTCATAGACGGTGCGAGTGGCCGGGTTGTTGGGGTGGCGCTCACCGAACGCGATGAAGTTCCAGACGAGGCTGCCGTCCGGGTCCTGCGCCAGCTGAAACACAAAGCCGAAGGGCGCTTCGGACGCCCCTTGGTTGCCGAGCGGCACATACAGCTTGTTGCAGCCGGGAAGGCTCGTGCCGCTCTCTCCCTCGGCTTCGCATCTCTGCCAGTTCAGCGTCGCCGTTCCGGCCTCGATTTCTCTCCGGGCACGCTCAGCCTGGTTGCGCGCCAGCGAGCGCTCGTCCAAGCGCTCCACCTCTGCCAGCCACTCCTCGCGGTCGAACCTGATCGGAACGGGCGGCGGGTTGCTGCGCGGCGACATCACGCGGCACGATATTCGCTGGCGGAAAGTGAAACCGCCGAGGCGGTCGAGCGAGGCTAACCCTCGCCGTCAGTCGAGAGGTCGCCGGCGATTCGCTCGAAATCCTCCGCCGAGGCGGGCTTCATTCCTCGCTTCGCGTACAGCTCCGAAACCGGCGTGATCGCTGGCTCAAGCACTAGACCGCCCTCTCGGTCCGCCACGACCTCATACCGGCGCCCGGCGACCTCGATCAACTCGCCCTCCTCAAGGTCGAGCTTCTTCACTGCAGTTGCCATGTGTCCATGGTAGCTGGACGAGACGCCTGTTCAAGCAGCAGCGCTTTCAGTCTCCCATGGAGGTAGCAATGCGACGACTCATCGCGCTTAGGCACACGTTTCTACACTTGGGCCGATCGTATGACAGGGCCGTTTGATTTCACGGAGCGCATCGTCAACCTCCCTCCGGTTGACCTGACTTCCCTCATGCGACGCACTTTTCAGCTGGAGGCAGCCCGCCTGAACCTCCCCTATGGCTCATCAAGCGCCTCGCAGCGCGTCACCGTGGCAGACGAGGGCGAGGACGGCCTTGTGCTCAGCGTCCCGGGGAATCTCGAGACGAGGCTGCCGACTGGAGACACCCTCTTCCAGTTCAAGACGAACCGCGAGCGAGCGACCGTGCAGCGCTTGGTCCTCAAAGAACTGGATGAGAGCCCACGCCCGACGGAAATGCTCGAGAGGGGCGGCAGCTATGTCGTCGTCTGGTCCAAGGATTCCGTCGGCACGGAAAGCGGCGAGCTCCGTGAGGCAATTCGCAAGAAGGTCGGCGAGGGCCACGCGGATCGGGTCAACGTCTGGTCCGTCGGCGTGATCGAGGAGTTGCTCACCACCAATCCTGCCGCCCTGATCGAGCTCGGCATGGTCAGCGGCATGTCCGTCCTCACCTTCGATCGGTGGGCGCCGGGACAGCGTCAGAGCATTCCCAACTACGTGCCCGACCAAGAACGCTCGGGGATGATCGAGCAGCTGCGACGGGTGATTCTCGAGGAGAAGGAAACGTACATCGCCCACGTACACGGAGACGCGGGGGTGGGCAAGACCCGCCTCCTCCTGGAGGCCCTGGACGTGGAGGAGATCAGCCCCCAGGTGATCTACGGAACCCCTGATCAGGTCGGGCCGTTCATCAACTACATCATCTCCCTGCCCGACACCCACTGCATCCTCTTCGTCGACGAGGTCGACCCAACCGAACTCGACCACCTGCGCGGTTCGGTCCAGCCTGCCCTCGGGCGCATCCGCCTGATCACCGCGGGCCTGCCAGGCGGCTACAGATCCGCACAACCGGCTGGAAACATCATCGAACTCGGTCGTCTCAGCGGATCGAAGCTGGTGGAGTTGGTGCAGGAGCAGATCGGTCTTCCCGAGGCGGCGGCCAGGTGGGTCGCCGAGCTCTCCGAAGGCTATCCGCGCCTGGCGATCGAGGTGGCCAAGCTGATCCAGGCCGAGCCGGCGCTCAGCATCGGCGACACCATGGCCGCGCTCGACGTCCAGCTCGTGCTCGACAAGATGCTCCCCGACCCGGAGCTGCAGGAGCGCTTGGGCACTGTCGCCCTCTTCTCGCAGGTCGGGGTGGAAGGGCCGCGCGGGGTTGAGCTCGACGCCGTCGCCGATGCATTCGGGATCGACCGCGCCGTCCTGCGGCAGACCCTCTCCGATGAGGAGGACAGGTTCGTCTCACGGGCCGGCGCCCTTAGGAGCGTCACGCCACGCTTGATCGCGATCTGGCTGGCGTCCAAGGTTCTGAGGAACAAAGGGACCGGGATAGCCGCCGCGATTCAGCGGCTCCCGGAACCTCTCCCGGCGCGTTTCCGTGATCAACTCGTCTACCTGCGCGGTGCACCGACGATCAGGGAGGTCGTTGACGAGCTCCTGAAGAGACCCGAGTTCCAGGAGCCGGCGGCTTTTGACGAAGCCGCCGCAGGATTCCTGCGCGCCGCGGCGGCCGCAAACCCCGAGCAGGTCGCGGGGGTCCTGCGCGACCTTTTCACTGGATTCGATGACGAGGCTCTCCGCGCCGACGACTTTCCGCGCCGCGACATCGTCTGGGCCCTCGAGCAGCTGCTCTGGCCAGAGCTCACCTACGAGACCGCGGTCGACCTACTGTTGCGTCTGGCGGAAACGGAGACTGAGGCGTTCGCCAACAACGCCACCGGCGTCCTCACCGACTCCTTTCAGGTCCACCTTGGGGGAACTGAAGCGCCCTACCAGCGGCGGTTGCACTGGCTGGACTCGAAGCTGGAGGAAGACACGCCCGCTGCCAGGCGCGAGATCCTCGCTGCCTGCCTCGCCTCCGGGCTGCGTGGCCACCAAGTGAGATCGCATGGGTCGCGTCCCGACGAGACCGGGGTTCGTGACTGGCACCCCTCCAATTGGGAGGAGGACATCGCGGCCCGCCGAGGCGCATGGGAGCGTCTCGTCCGCGTGGTTGGCGAGGCGGGCGGGGGGCTGCGGAAGGCAATCTTCCCGAAGTTGTCCGACGGGGTCAGGGAAACGATGGGAAACCACCTCGCGGATGTGGTGCTCGACACCCTTCTCGACGGCGACTGGACCCCGGACGAGCGAGCCAAGTTGACTGCAGGCCTGCGCGATGCTCTGAAGTACGACAAGCCGGATGCCGAGTGGCGAGAGAGAACCGAGCAGGCCATTCGGCGCCTTTCGGGCGAGGGCTTGACGGAGCGGGCTCGGGTCGTGCTTCGCACGCCCATCTGGGACCTCCACGAGGACGACGATTGGGAGAAGACGCCGAGGGCTTTGCGGGATCTGGCCGAGGAAATCGCTTCAGACCTGGCCAACGTGATCGTCGCGCTCGAGGTGACCGAAGAGCTCGAAGACCAGGGCACGGCGTACAGCTTCTGGAGGGAGGTGAGCAAGGTACTCGACCCAAAGGAGCTGGCGCTCCAGACGGCAAAACGTCCAAAGGCGGCGCTGGTCGCTTACCAGGCTGCCCTGAGCATCGCCCAAGAAGACGACCCCGCTTGGATCGACGAGCAGCTCCAAGAGGTGATGACAGACCAGAAGCGGGCACAGATCGGCGTTCAGCTCATTCAGTCGGTCGGCATCACGGACGACCGGGCGGAGCTGCTGCTTAGCGCGGTATCCGACGGCAGGGTGCCCCCCGAGAACCTGACCCAGCTGCTGTATGGGGCATCGGTGCGCCGGCTCTCGCCCGAGCTCGGACTCCGCGTGGTCGAGGCGGCCGCCGACGCCGGCACCCCAGTTGCGCTTGAGCATGCACTTGGAATGCTGCACCAGTACACCGACGTCGACGAGGACTTCCTGGAGGACCCCGAGCGCCGAGCACTGGCAATCCGACTCGCCACCTCCGCGCTCTCCTCCCCGGGAGGGACCAACATGAAGTACCACTACGCGTACGAGCTGGCGAAGCTGCTCCCTATCAAGGACGCGCTGGCGATCCTACGGGCCCGGCTCATAAGTCAGCGGACCCTGCCGGAACCGGCCGAGGTGGAGCTGATGAACAGCGCCTTCGACAAGGAGCCGGAAGCCGCCTCGGGGTGGGCCAGGGACCTTCTCGCGGAAGCCGCCTCCTCCCCATATCCCGAGTGGGCATTCTGGGCAGAGAGCTTCCACCTCCTGACCAGGGCCGCCGGGTCAGGGGGCGCGGACGAGACCTGGGCGTGGTTCAAGGAACATGACGAGTCGGCCCAGATCCGACTTGTGCGCCATCTCGACTTCGGCCTACAGGAGCCCGATGA
>Ga0190265_10003988_pt1 | contig 10167 bp, 8 predicted proteins | sample Popmic124T_FD_133135 | JGI IMG/M metagenome (GOLD analysis project Ga0190265, IMG submission 133135) | Populus adjacent soil microbial communities from riparian zone of Indian Creek, Utah, USA - 124 T | ecosystem: Environmental > Terrestrial > Soil > Riparian zone | place: USA: Utah | collected...
AGCCCGAGTCACGCCATTGCATCTCACCGGAGGGTCACCTGTTGACGTGGTACGCAGCGTTGGACGGTGGCGTGGTTTCCCGGTCGATGTATCGGTTCCGCAGTCAACCCATCGACGATGCCGAGGGCGAGGCATTGCGCGTCGAGTGGGGCGGCGCGCGCGACTGAGTCGGTGTGCTGCACAGGTGACCCGTCCGCAGGGGCCCGTAGCAGGGTGACCCGTAGCAGGATGACAGAGTGTCGATGTGTCAACTCCCGAGATCTCGCTGCAGCTGTACAGCGTCAGGAACCGTCTGACGGAGGATCCGCGCGCCACCCTCGAGGCCGTTCGAAGCATCGGGTTCCGTCACGTCGAGCTGTTCGACTTCGTCGACCGCGCGGACGAGTACGCACGCCTCCTGTCGGAGGTCGGGCTCTCCGCCCCGACGGCCCACGCGTCGTTCGTCGACCCTGAACGCGTGACCCTCGAGCCCGATCGGATCTTCGACGCAGCGGCGCGTGTCGGCGCGAAAACCGTCATCGAGCCATATGTTGCGCCGGCGCGATGGAACGACGGCAGCGAGATCGCGATGACCGCGGATCGCCTGAACGAGCTCGTCCCGCAGGCCGCGGCGCACGACCTCACGATCGGCTACCACAACCACGCGCACGAGCTCGAGCCGCGCATCGATGGGAAGCATGCGCTCGAGTACTTCGCGGACTTGCTGGCCCCCGAAGTGCTGCTCGAAGTCGACCTCTACTGGGCCGCCGCCGGTGGCGCGGATCTCGTCCCCCTCCTGCAGGGGCTCGGTGACCGCGTGCGGTTCGTGCACGTGAAGGACGGAGCGCTTCCCGGCTCCACCGAGGACCAGGTGCCCGCTGGACAGGGCGACGTCCCGCTCGACGCGGCGCTCGACGCCGCATCACACGCGGAACTCGCGGTCGTGGAATTCGACGCCTTCCGGGGAGACATTCTGCAGGGCGTCGCCGACAGCTTCAGCTACCTCACCGCGAAGGGACTTCGATGACCGAGGCTGCTTCGCACGCCGTCGGCGTGGGAATGATCGGCGCCGGCATGATCAGTGATCAGTACCTCAGCGCGCTCGTCCGGTTTCCCGACGTCAGGGTCGTCATGATCGCCGACCTGGACGTCTCGCGGGCCGGGGCGCAGGCGGCCAAGTACGGCGTGCCCAGGTTCGGAACCACGGACCAGCTGCTCGCCGACTCCGACGTGGAGATCGTCGTCAACCTGACGATCCCGGCCGCGCACGCCGCCGTCTCGTCACAAGCATTGCGCGCCGGAAAGCACGTCTGGAGCGAAAAGCCCCTCAGCGTCGACCGCGAGAGCGGCCGCGCCCTGCTCGACGATGCGGAAGCCGCAGGAAGGCTGCTCGCGATCGCACCCGACACGATCATGGGCGCCGGTGTGCAGACCGCCAAACGCGCCATCGACCGTGGCGACATCGGCGTGCCCTTGAGCGTCACCGCCCTTTTCCAGTTCAGGGGGCCGGATTGCTTCCACCCGAACCCAGGATTCCTCTTCCAACCCGGCGCCGGTCCGCTGCTCGACATCGGGCCGTATTACCTGACCACGTTTGCGTACATCTTCGGGTCGATCTCCGACGTCGTGGCCATTGGCCAGCGCTCGCGCGACGTGCGACGCTGCGAGGTCGGCCCGCAGGCCGGCCTCGAGTTCCCGGTGGATGTGCCAACGGAGGTGCGATCGCTGTTGCGATTCGAGTCGGGCGCGACCGGGCAGTTGTTGCTGAGCTGGGACTCGCCGCTGCGCCGGATGGGGTTCCTCGAAGTCACCGGCACCGAAGGAACGATCGCGTTCCCGGACCCGAACCGCTTCGACGGCGACTCCCGCATCATCCACGCCTCGGACGATGAATGGACCGTGTTGCCCGAGCGGGGGGAGGCGGCTGGACGGGGATCCGGCGTCCTGGAACTCGCCCGAGCAAGCCGCGAAGGTCGTCCACCGCTGTTCGACGGCCGCCTCGGCTACCACGTCCTCGACGCGATGTTGTCGCTGGAGGAATCCATCGAACGCAGGGCGTTCGTGCCCGTCGCGAGCACGAGCCCGAGCCTCGCCACGCTGGCCGAGGACTGGAACCCATACGAACAAACTCGTCTCGGCCGTATCGCCTGAAGCGATTTCGGACGCAAGACGCGGAAATGGCACGGGAATCTCCTTGCGATAACACCGATATCCTTTGGAGGAAACCTCAAGCTATTCGGGTGAATCACCGATGAGTCGGGGTGACCGCGCCCGGATCTCCTCGGGTTGGACGCGTCAGTGCGTCGGATCGGTTCGTTCGACCGTCCCGGCGACGACGTTGGGACAGAATCGGCATGATCGCCGGCGCCGGGTCGATGGTTTCACTGCTCTTGGTGTCTGCCGTGTCGATCTCACACGATGCTCTGGTCGGTCACCAGGTGGTCACCGAGCGGTTCCAGAACCGCGCTGTGCTGGCTGGTTCGTTCGTTGCGGGGCACGTCGAGGATCTCGCTGCGCACGCACGCGCGCAGGCGACGCGCCTGTTGTCCGGGACCCAGGTGACCACCGCCGACCTCGAACTGGTCGTCCTCGGGCTCGGTTTCGAGAACGCCGTCCTCTTGGACTCGGAGGGTGGAACACTCGCGGCGTGGCCCGCGATCCGGGAGACGATCGGAGAAGAACTCGCCACTCGGCCCATCTATCTCGCCACGGCCCTCGACGGCCGCACGGGCGTCTCGGGTGTTGCACCTTCGATGACGAGTTCGGAGCCGCTGATCGCCGTTGCCGTTCCGTTCGAGACGGCGAGCGGACGCCGTGTGTTCAGCGGAACGTTCGCCCTCGGCCCAAGCTCGCTCGGCACCTCTTTCGACAATGTCATCGCGCTCGGCCGCGTCTATCTCATCGATGACGACAGCAGGGTTGTGCTGTCGGGCGAGTCGGACGCGACGTCGGCGTCGCTCCACGCGCTCACGAGGTCGGAACTCATTGGTCTCGACCAGTCGGTCGGTTCGTTCGCACGTGCCGGCGTGGTGCTCACGTACGTCCGCGAACCCGTCCCAGGAACAAGATGGCATCTCATTCTCGTCACCCCGAGCGCGGTGTTGTACCAGTCGATCGAGGGGTCGTCGCAGGTGTCGTGGGCGCTGTTCGCTGCGTTCGCGGCCAGCGGCCTGATCGGTCTCGTTCTGTTGTCCCGCCTCGCCCTCGCCCGCTCGATCGCCGCGGCGACGGCCAGACTCGATGCGCTGACGCAGCTGCCCAACCGGCGCGCCGCGGAGGAGCACGTCGACCATGTCGCCTCGGCGGGCGCGCGGCGCGCACGCGCCTATGGCGTCTTGATGATCGACATCGACCGGTTCAAGAGGATCAATGACACGTACGGCCATCAGACGGGCGACGACGTACTCGCCCAGGTCGCCCGCACACTGCGCCGGGTCGCCCGAGGCGAAGACAGCGTCAGCCGCTGGGGTGGCGAAGAGTTCTTGGTGGTCGTCGAAGCGGCATCCGAATCGAGCATCGCGCTCCTGGCCGAACGGTTCCGTGCCGCCGTCGCCGACATGAACATCCACGTCAGCGCCACGAAATCGGTGACGGTCACCATCAGCGTCGGCGCCGCGCTCAGCACCGATCGTGCATCGGCGCGAGCAGTCCACGACGCCGATTCGGCGCTCTACGACGCCAAACTCGGCGGACGGAACCGGGTCGTGATGTATCGAGCGGGACTCGTCCCGCGATCGCGAGCGGCGAGCATCGAGCGCGTCCCTGTCGGACTCTGATCGACGCTACGCCGAGAGGGAGACTCGAGGTCGATGACCGTTGACGAGTTGCACGACTGGCTGGTCGCCAACCACGCCACGGCCGACGAGTTCTCGGTCGAACTCTGGAAGAAGGGCACGGGCGTGCCGTCGGTCAGCTGGAACGATGTCGTCGACGAGTGCCTCTGCGTCGGCTGGATCGACGGCCGCGGCAACCGCATCGACGACGAGCGCTGGACGATCCGCATCACTCCCCGACGTCGAGGCTCGTATTGGAGCGACAAGAACCTGCGGCGTTTCGATGTGCTACGCGCGGCTGGTCGCATCGAGCCGGCCGGCCTCGCCGCCTGGGAGGCACGCGAGCGGGCGACCGAGGGCAGGTACTCCTTCGAGCGCGAGCACGCCGTGCTCACCGACGAGGAATGGGCGACGTTCCCGGACGCGGCCAGGACCTTCTGGGACGAACAGCCACTTGGCTACCGCAAGACCGCCCTGCACTGGGTCACGTCGGCCAAACGCCCCGAGACCCGGGCCAAGCGTCTCGCCGAGCTCGTCGCCGACTCCGGCAACGGCCTCCGCATCAAGCTCCTACGCCGCTAGGACGCACCGTTCGATGGCTGAGCTCGCGCTCGCCGGGCGCGCGAGGCACTCACCCGGCGTACAGCTGGAGCTCGATGCCCACCCGGTCGGCCATCGCGATCGTCGCGTCGAGGTCGGGGTGGCGGACGGCCACGAGGCCGTCGGAGATCACGGTTGTCTGCCAGTCGCGGCGTGGGGCCCCGATCGGGAGGAGGTCGATGTGGACGATGTGCTCGCCGATCTCGGCCAGCAGCCGGGACAGGCCATCGATGTGTTGGATGCGACCGTGGCCCTGGGCCCGCTTGAAGATCAACGCGGTGTTGTACTTGCGCTCGACCTGCTGGCTGAAGCGGCCATGGACGACAATTTCCGCCCAGCCGCGGTACACGTCGATGTCGCACGCCCAGTTCATCGCGTCGGGGAGGCGGGCACCGCCGACGCGAGCTCCGATCTCGCCGAACACGACCTCGCCGTCGGGCTTCAGGTACCACTCCATGTGGGCGAAGCCATCGCCGAGTCCCATTGCCGCGAGCACCTCGTGCCCCATCGCGACGCCGGCCGCCAGCGGCCCGGCACCGGGTTCGCGCAGGGCGATGGTCTGTGGGCTGACCCATTCGAGCTGCTTCATCGCGAGGGGGCGTGGCCGGTACCAGCACACGTTGTAGTAGGCCACCCGCCCGTCGGTGGAGATCGAGTCGAACGTGAACTCCTCGCCGTCGACGAACTCCTCGACGCTCACCTCGGGCACGGTACGTAGCGCTGGCAGTACTGGCTCCAGTGCGGCGGGATCGTCGATGCGGTAGGTGTCCATCGATCCGGCGCCGGAGATCGGCTTGATGATCAGCGGGTAGCCGACCTCCTCGGCGCCGGCGTGCACGTCGGCGATCGTCGCCGCCCGCACCGAGCGCGGTACCCGGATCCCCGCCGCCCGCAGGACCTCTTTCATCGACTCTTTGTCGCGGAACGGGATCGTGCCGGCGACGTCGAGGCCGGGTGCGCCGACGCGCTCTCGGAGTCGGGCGGCGAGGAACATCGTCGCCTCCCACATCGACTCGACGCGGTCGATGTTCGCGCCGCGCAGCATGTCGAGCACTTCGTCCACGGCGCGCTCCTCGTCGTCGAACGACGAGATCTGCACGTAGCGGTTCAGCGCGTGGCGCGCCACGTCGGGCAGTGACGACACCGGCTGGTCACCGACGCCGATCACGTTGGCCCCTTCGGCCGCCAACGCGGCGGTGAACATCGCCATCTCGGTGGGGTAGCCCGGCGAGATCATCAACACGTCCATGTCGCTACTCCAACTCGATCCGCAAGGTGGTGATCAACCGCTCGAGCGCCTGCTCGACGACCGCCGTTTCGCGATGACGGACGATCACGTAGCCGTCGCCCTCGTAGCTCGACGACGTCGGCTGCCCCGCTTCCGGCAGACGAGCCATCACCACCAGGTCGTGCAGTGCCGGATCGAGGTGGTCGATGCCGTGCACAGCGCGGATCCGGCCGCGACCCTGGGGGCGGAGGTAGGCGGCGCCGACCGCCCACTTTCGCTCCGGCGGGTCGAACGTGTCGAACACCATCAACCGCGCCCACGCCTCGTACATGTCGACGTCGTGCGCGAACGACATCAGCGTCGAGAACTGGGCGCCCGGCGGGCGGGCCCCGACCTCGGACACCGCCACGGACCCGTCGGCACGGCGGAACCACTCCATGTGGCTGAGCCCGGTGTGCATGCCGAGGACGCGCAGGGCGTCGACGCCCGCTCGCCGAATCGGGTCGAACTCCGGGCCGCCGATGTCGCGCGGCAGCACCACGCACCACTGGATCCACGGATGCTCGAGCACAGTCAGGGGCGACGGCATGTAGTGGTTGATCGAGTGCCACACCATCTCCCCCGCGATGAGCACACTGTCGAAGGAGAACTCGTCGCCGACCATGAACTCCTCGATCAGCGCCGGGTCGTCGGAGGTGGGCGGTGAGACGGCGAGCCACTGCCCGAACTGCTCCGCCGATTCGGCGCGGAACGTGCCGCGGGCACCGGAACCGGCGGGCGGCTTGACGACGACCGGGAACCCGCACTGCGCGGCGACCGCCCATGCCTCCTCGGCGTTCGTGGCCAGGCCGTGCCGGGCGCACGGCACGCCGGCGGCACGCAGCACGTCCTTCATCCGCGACTTGTCGCGGAAGTTGGCGGCCTCACCGGCATCCATCCCGGAGATGCCGAGTCGCTCGCGGACCTCGGCGAGCGGCACCTGGAGGTCCTCCAGGATGCTCAACGCCCGATCGACCGAACCCATCCGGTGGCTCGCCTCGCTGATGCCAGCCGCCAACTGTCCGGTATCGAGGCAGTCATCGACGCGAACGTACGTGACCAGACCGGCGGCCAGGCCGGCAGGCACCGCGCCGTCCGGTTCGCTGCCGACGAGAGCGACGCGCACCCCCGGAAGACGAGCGGCGGCCTCGACGAACCGCAGCGTGGCCTCCAACAGGTACGGGGCGACGAAGACGACGTTGGGCACCGGCCCCGGACAGTACCCCTCCGCCCGCCTGGCGTGGCCGGCGCCCGCAGTACCATGCCGCGCTCGGAGGCGTCGCCGCCGGACGGGCATGCAGTGGTCCCAAGGGTCGTTATGGAGTGGTCATGAACGTCGTCTTCCTCGAACCGGCCTTCCCGGCCAACCAGCGGGCGTTCGTGCTCGCCCTGGCGGAGGTCGGCGCGACGGTGATCGGGATCGGTGAACGCCCTGCCGACTGGCTCGACGACGAGCTCAAAGGCGCCATGGCCCATTACCACCAGGTGCACTCCGTCGTCGACGAGGGCGCCCTGCTCGACGCCGTGCGCCAGATCCAGGGCGCGGTCTGGGTCGACCGCCTCGAGGCGACGATCGAGGCCCACATCATGGCCGCCGCCCACGTCCGCGAGGCCTGCACGATCCCGGGGACGTCGTCACGCACCGCCTTCCTGTGCCGCGACAAGCCGGCGATGAAGGACGTGCTGCGCGCCGCCGGCGTGGCCTGCGCGGCCTCCACCGGCGCCTCGTCGACCGCCGAGGTCGAGGAGTTCGTCGCCGCCGTCGGGTTCCCGGTGATCCTCAAGCCGCGCGACGCCGCCGGCGCGTCGGGTACGCACCGAGCGGACGACTCCGAGCAGCTGGCGGAGGCGATCCGGGCCACCGGCGTCGACCGCGGCGCGGGGATCGCGGTCGAGGAGTTCATCGAGGGCCACGAAGGCTTCTACGACACCATCTCGATCGACGGACAGGTGGTGCACGAGTTCGTCTCCCACTACTTCCCCAACGTGCTCGACGCGATGCGCCACCGCTGGATCTCACCGCAGTTCATCGCCACCAACCGGGTCGACGAGGCCGGCGTGTACGACGAGGTCAAGGCGCTCGGCCGCACGGTCAACGAGGCGCTCGGCATCGGCACGTCGGCAACGCACATGGAGTGGTTCTTCGGGCCCAAGGGATTGAAGTTCTCCGAGATCGGATGCCGGCCGCCGGGCGTGCGGGCGTGGGACCTGTATGCCGTCGGCAACGACATCGACATCTACCGCGAGTGGGCGATGGCGGTCGTGCACGGTCGACCCTCCCAGCAACTGTCGCGCCGCTTCGCCGCCGGGATCATCGCCCTGCGACCCGACCACGACGGGGCCATCGCCGGCTACGAGGGGTTGGACGCGGTGCAGCAGCAGTTCGGAGAGTGGATCATCGACCATCACCTCCCACCGGACGGGACGCCGACCCAGCCGGTCGAGGCCGGTTACATGGCCAACGCGTGGCTCCGTCTCAAGCACCCCGACTTCGATCACCTGCAGTGGATGCTCGACCAGGTCGGCCAGATGGTCCAGGTCCACGCGCAATGACTGCGTTCCCCGGCCACGCCACAAGCCGCCCGCGCAGCTGCTGGCCGCTCCTCGGCTGGCGCCTCGTCGCTCGCACCGGTAACAGGGTGTTCGAGTGAGCGCTCCGGGCGCGGTCACGCTGCTCGGGCCGCAGCGGCTGGCGCCCACGCTGCCGGACGTGGTGCGAGCGGCGGGCATCGACCTCCAGTCGTCGTCGTGCGCGCCGATGGCCACCATCACCGCTGGGTGGCAGGAGCGCGAGGACGACGACCGCGATCTCGTCGACGCCCTGCTCGGGAACACGGTCAACCTGCGCTTGTACGCACGGGCTGCCGACATCTTCGAGCGCGACACCGAGCTCACCGCCGCCCACAGCGAGCGCGGCCGCCGGCTGCGCGACCTGCAGAGCCTGTACGAACTGCGACTCGGCCACGCCATGGACGCGGTCTACGAACTGGCCGAGCGCCTGGACGGAGGCCAGCTCGTCGACGATGAGATCAGGTCCGCCCTCGACGCCGTACGGGTTCTTGACCAACGCCTGCTCGAACGCAGCGGCGAAGTCATCGACGAGTTCGTCGAGCAATGGCGGCCGGCGGAGCGCGATGTCGTCGCCGCCCACCGCGCCGATGTGGCGACGATCCTCGCCGAGTCGTGCGGCCTGGCGATCGCCGGCGGGCAGGTGCCGACGCTGCTCAACCGGATCCACCTGCTCGGCGTCGCCGACCACGTCGCCGGCCTGCCCGTGTTCGCCTGGTCGGCAGGCGCGATGATCGCCACCGAGCGGATCGTGGTCTTCCACGACGACCCACCCCACGGCCGCCCATACGCCCGGATGTTCGAACACGGGCTCGGCTGGTTCCCCGGCGTGGTGGCGATGCCAGACGCCCGACGCCGCCTGCACCTCGACGACCCGCTGCGCATCGGATTCCTTGCCCGCCGTTTCGCCCCTGCCGTGTGCCTCGGCTTCGACGACGGAGCGCACCTCGTCTCCCCGATCGACGGCGGAAACAGCAGCAGCAGCGAACGCCGTGACGTCATCGTTCGGCGCGGCGTGCTGCACCTCTCCGACGACGGCTCGGTCGACGAGTTGGCGGCGTGAACGAGGTCCGATGAGGTCGATCGCGGCACCAGTCAGATGAGAGCGGTCACATGAGGCCCGAGCTGGAAGCGCTGCGGCGCGACGCCGTCGCCGATCCCACCGCGGTCGACCGCTTCGTCGACGGCCATTCGTTCCCGTTGATCGACGACAGCACCTCGACCTTCGTCTACCGCGGCGAGGCCGACAGTGTGCGCCTCCGCCATTGGGTGTACGGCCTCGCAGCCACACCGGCCTTCACCCGCCTCGACGGCACCGACTTGTGGTACGTCGTGCTCGACGTCCCGCGCGACTCGCGCATCGAGTACAAGATCGAGGTCATCCGCGGCGACCACGTCGAGTCGATCCAGGATCCGCTCAACCCGTTCACGGCTCGCGACCCGTTCGGTGCCAACTCGGTCCTGCAGACCGACGGCTACGAGCGGCCGGCGTGGACGCTCCCCGATCCCGAAGCGCGCAGTGGCACCCTGGTCGCCCACCGCAGCCACAGCCCGGCGCTCGGGCGCGACGTCGATCTCAGTCTCTACCTCCCGGCGCGGTTCCGTCCGACGAGTCGCTACCCGCTGCTGATCGTCCACGACGGCAGCGACTACCTCGACTACAGCTCGATGCAGGTGGTGCTCGACAACCTCATCCACCGCCTCGAGCTGGCTGAGATCCTCGTCGCCTTCAGCAACCCGCAGGACCGCCTGGTCGAGTACGCCGACCATGAACCTCACGCCCGCTACATCACCGACGAGCTCGTGCCCTGGCTGGAGACCGAGTTCCCGCTCGTCGCCACAGCAGGTGGACGGGGTTTGATGGGAGCCAGCTTCGGCGCCGCGGCATCGTTCGCGGTCGCCCGCCGCCACCCCGAGATGTTCGGACGGATGCTGCTGCAGTCCGGATCGTTCGCCTTCTCCGACATCGGCGAGAGCGAG
>Ga0190265_10003989_pt1 | contig 10164 bp, 7 predicted proteins | sample Popmic124T_FD_133135 | JGI IMG/M metagenome (GOLD analysis project Ga0190265, IMG submission 133135) | Populus adjacent soil microbial communities from riparian zone of Indian Creek, Utah, USA - 124 T | ecosystem: Environmental > Terrestrial > Soil > Riparian zone | place: USA: Utah | collected...
CCCGTCAGTAGTCCATCCCGATGGCGCGCCCCTTGTCGCCGACGTCCAACTTCTGTGCCTGCGGCACTTTGCCGAGACCGGGAATGAGCATCATACTGCCGGCGATGGCCACCACGAAGCCGGCGCCGGCCGACAGCGAGACGTCGCTGATGGTGAGCGTCCAGCCGAGCGGCGCCCCCGTCAGCTTCGGATCGTCGCTGAACGAATACTGCGTCTTCGCGATGCACACCGGCAGCTTGCCGTAGCCGAGCGCCTCGAACCGCTCGAGCCGCGATTTGGCGGCCGGCTTGAACGACACCTTCGTCGCGCCGTAGACCTGCGTGGCCACGGTCTCGATCTTCTCGAACAGACTTTGCCCCGGCGAGTAGATGGGTTTCACCTTGCTGGTATCGGACGCCGCCACGGCCGCGACGATTTTTTCGGCGAGCGCCTTCATGCCGTCGCCGCCCTTGGTGTAGCCCTCGGCCAGCGCCGCCTCGACGCCGAGCGTGCGGCAATAGCTGAGGACCCGCTCGAGGTCCTCGTCCTGGTCACCCGGAAATCGGTTCAGCGCAATCACCGGCGGCACGCCCCAGCGCCGCAGGTTGTCCACGTGACGCGCCAGGTTCGGGAAGCCGAGATCGACCGGACCGTCGGGCGATCCGCCCTGCGTGCGCAACGCTTTGAGCGTCACGATCACCGCCGCGGCCGACGGCACGTGGCCGCACATCGGCATCACGATGTCGAAAAACTTCTCGGCGCCGAGATCCGCGGCAAAGCCGGTCTCGTTGACCACGTAGTCCGCGAGGTGCAGGCCCAGCCGCTGCGCGACGACGCTGCTCGTGCCGTGCGCGATGTTCGCAAACGGGCCGCAGTGCACGATCGCCGGCGCGCCTTCGCTGGTCTGCACGAGGTTGGGCATCAGCGCCTCGTTGAGCAGCAGCATCATCGGCCCCACGGCCTTGAGATCGTCGGCGGTGACCGCCTTGCCGTCGTAGCTGAAGCCGACCACGATGCGGCCGAGGCGCTTGCGCAAGTCGGCGCGGCTGTCCGCGAGCGCGAGGATCGCCATGATCTCGGACGCCGCGGTGATCACGAAGCCGGTCTCACGCGCCGGGCCGCTCTCGCGCCCGCCGAGCCCGGTGGCAATGCGGCGCAGCGCGCGATCGTTCATGTCCATGCAGCGCGGCCACAGGATCTCCTTGGGATCGAGCCGCAGGTCGTTGCCGAAATGCAGGTGCGTGTCGATCAGCGCGGCCAGCAGGTTGTGGGCGGTGGTGATGGCGTGGAAATCGCCGGTGAAGTGCAGGTTGATCTTGTCGATCGGTTCGAGCGACGCCTTGCCGCCGCCGGTGGCACCGCCTTTCATGCCAAAGACCGGTCCGAGCGACGGCTCGCGTAAAGCGGCCACGGCATTCAGGCCCAGCTTCACGAGTCCCTGGGTCAGGCCGATCGTGTTGACGGTCTTGCCTTCACCGCTGGTCGTCGGCGTGATCGCCGTCACGAGGATGAGTTTGCCGCGCCGGGTCGGGAAGCGATCGAGCGCTTCCAGGCGGATTTTCGCGATGGCGCGGCCGTAGGGTTCGAGCAGGTCCTCGGTCAGCCCGAGGGCGGTAGCGATGTCGGAAATTGGTCTCATAAGCGAAGCGCCTATCTTAGTCTGCCTCGCTCCGCTTCGGCGGCCTTACGAGATCAAGGCGGGACGCGCGGTGCGATCCCACTGCGTGTCCCATCGCTCGGGCGGATTCTGCGCGAGCCAGGCGCGGGATTTCGCGAGCGGACCGTCGGCCGCGAGCGATCGCGTGGCGACGGCGACCAGGAGGTTGGCGAGATCACCGGGATCGCGGAAGGTAACGCCTTCGTGTCCCGTCTCCATCACTTCGCCGAGCACCTGTGAGTAGTCGTAGGTCGCGACCGGCACACCCGCACCTCGAAGATCGGCAAGCTTCATCGGCAGATCGAGGCCGGACGAGGACTGGTGCAGGCAGAGGCCGAGGTCGGCCATGCCGACAAACGTCGGATAGTCGACCGGCTCGAGCCAGGCCGTCTTCACCGCAATCGCCTTGAAGTTTCGGCGCGCCGCGCGCTGCTCGAAGGTGTCGCGCATCGGACCGCGGCCGGTGAGAAAGACGGCGAGCAGCGGGTGGTCCACTTTGGTGCCGAGGGCGTCGGCCGATCGGGTCAGCGTCCGCTCCGCGCGCTCGAGGGCTTCGAGCAACAAGTCGAAATCTTCGTCCGGCGTCCAACTCGTCGGGCACACCACGATCGGCGGGCGCGTGGCACCGAGATGGTACTCAGCGGAGAGTTTGCTCCACAGCGCCGCCGCCGCTTCCGGCGAGGGTAGCGCGAACGACGCCGCCGGCCGGTCGTACACCACCACCGGCTTCACGCGGTACTCGCGCGCGAGCCAATCGCCCATCGCCTGCGACACCGCCAGGTGGCCGTCGGCGCGTTTCGCCCAGCGCCGCTCGCTGCGCGCAAGCGATTTCACCGCGCGATGGCCGTCGCCGACTTTCACCGCGACGATGGTGTGCGAGAGGTTGTGCCAGTCGATCACGAAGCGCGCGCCGCGCAGGCGCGCGGCCAGCCACGCCACCGAGAGCGACGGCACCGCCGGAGGATTCTGGACGAGGATCACGTCGGGCTTGGGAATGCGCATCAGCGTCGAGAACAGCCGGGCGGCCTGGCCGGCGGCGCGCAGCGCCGATCCCCAGACGAAGCGGCGGATGCCGCCCTTCTCGCGGCCCGCAAACGCCCGATCGCGCAGGCGGTGACAGCGAATCCGCGCGTTGTCCGACACGGCCGGCACCGTCGGCGCCCCTTCGAGGCCGATGAGATCCACCTCGCTGCCCGCGGCCGCGAGCGACACCGCGTGATACTGCATGCGCGGGCTGCGGCCCAGATCTCCGATTACGATAACGGCGGTTCTCATTTGAGCTTGTACCTGTTACTCGGCCTGAGCAGTGCGGCCCTGGCCCTGTTCCTGACCCCGCTGGTTGGACGAGGTTCGACCGTGCTTGGACTGGTAGACGCCCCGGGAGGCAGGAAGGTTCATGTGCAGTCCGTGCCTCGCCTGGGCGGCGTCGCGGTGGTGCTGGCGGCCGCGCTTGCCGTCGCCGTTGTGCCCGCCTTCCTTCCCGGGCCCCGCAATCCCGAAATCTGGGTGGTTATTCAGCCGTTTGCCATCGGCGGCCTCCTGATCTTCCTGGTCGGTCTCGTCGACGATGTCCGTGGCCTTGGACCCCTGCCTAAGCTGCTCGTCGAGGTGCTCGCGGCCACGGTCGTGATGGCTTCCGGATTGTTGATCGAACGCGTCACGATTCTCGGCAACACCTGGATACTCGGATGGCTCGCCTATCCGGTGACGGCGGCCTGGCTGGTCGGCCTCACCAACGCCTTCAACCTGATTGACGGTGTCGACGGACTGGCCCCCGGCATTGCGGCCCTCGCCGGCGCGGCGTGCGGCGCCATCCTGATAGTTCGCGGCCATGCGCCGGAAGCCATGCTGCTCGCGGCGTTCGTGGGCGCAATGCTCGGATTCCTGGTCTACAACTTCGAGCCGGCCTCGATTTTCCTTGGCGACAGCGGCAGCCTCGTCGCCGGTTTTCTGCTCGCGGCCACGGCCATTGCCGGGTGGCAGAAGGGCGCGACCGCCCTGGCCTCGGCGGTGCCGTTGTTGATTTTCGCGCTCCCGATTGCCGACGCGGCCACCACGCTCGTGCGCCGCGTGCTCGCGCGGCCGAGCCACGGCCGATCGCTCACGACGATGGTGCGCCGGGTCGTCGAGCCGGATCGCGAGCACATCCACCATCGGCTGCTCGGCCTCGGGTGGTCGGTGCGCCGCACCGTGATCATTCTTTACGGCGTGACCGCGGTGCTGTCGATCCTGGCGCTGGCCACCGCGCAAGTAGACGCCCGATGAAAGCCGCAGAAGGCGCAGATGCCACTGATCTGAGATCCCGGAAACGCGTGCTGCTGGTGCAGCCGTCGATGCAGCCGCCGGGCGGCGGCAACGGCGTGGCCGCGTGGGTCTTGCAGGCGCTGGTGCCCGGACATCGCGTCACCGTGCTGTCGTGGCGGCCCGTCGAGATCGAGCCGATCAACCGGTTCTTCGGCACGCACCTGCGATCGAGTGATTTCGACACCATCGTGGTGCCGCGCTGGTGGCGCGTGATCCCGGATCATCTGCCGGTGCCGGCGACGCTCATCAAGCTGTCGTTGTTGATGCGCTACACGCGCCGGGTCAGCGCGGGGTTCGACGTGGTGTTCGGCGTCTACAACGAGACCGATTACGGACGCCGCGGCATTCAATACGTCCACTATCCAACCTACTTGCGGCCGCGGCCGGACGTGGACCTCAGGTGGTATCACCCGCCACAGGGTGGATTGAACCTCTACTACCGGCTGGCTGACCGGATCGCCGGCTTCTCGCTCGAGCGCATGAAGCACAATGTCACGCTCGTGAATTCCGATTGGACCGGCGCGCACGTCGCGCGCTTTCTCGGTATCCAGACGCACACCCTCTACCCGCCCGTGGTCGATCCGGCGCCGGGCCTGCCGTGGTCGGAGCGCGGGAACGGATTTCTCGCGATCGGCCGGGTCTCGCCGGAGAAGGAATACGAACGCGTGATGCGAGTGCTCGCGCGCGTCCGCGAACAGGTCCCCGGCATCACGCTGACCATTGTCGGCACCTGGGATCGCCATGCGCGACGCTATCGCGATCAACTGCGCGCGCTGGCGACGTCACTGGGCTCGTGGATCGATTTTCGGCACGACCTCAGCCGCGACGAGGTCCGCGGCCTGATGGCCACGCATCGCTACGGCATTCACGGCATGCGGGAAGAACATTTCGGCATGGCGCCGGCGGAGCTGGCGCGAGCGGGCTGCATTGTGTGGGTGCCGCGCGGCGGCGGCCAGATGGAGATTGTCGGCCACGAGCCGGCGTTGATGTACGACACCGATGACGACGCGGTGGCGAAGATCACCCGGACACTCGGCGACGCCGGCGAGCAGCAGCGTCTGCTCGCGAGGCTGGCCGAGGCCGAGCGGTTTTCCACCGCGCATTTCGTGCAGCAGGTCCGCGACCTCGTCGACAGCTTCGAGGCGTGATGTGAAGGTGCTGCTGGTACAGCGAACGCTCTCGCCGCCTGGCGGCGGCAACGCCGTGGCGGCGTGGCTGCTGGACGCTCTCTGCCGCGACCACGAATTGGGCACGATCACGTCAGCCCCGTGGTCGGCCGCGGAGACGAACGCCTTCTACGGCACCGCCATTCCCGACGGCGGCGTCACACAGCATGTCATTCCGGCGCCGTGGTCGTGGCTGTCGCGGCTGCCCGAGCACCGCGCCAATCGCCTGCGCATGTGTGCGGTGCTGCGCTACGCGCGGCCGCTGGCGAAGCGCTACGACTTGCTGATCACGGCCGACAACTACGGCGCCTTCGCCAAGCCGGGTATGCAGTATCTGCACTTTCCCGCCCCGCTCAATCCAACGCCGTGGCGCCTGCGCCACATCGTCAACCTCTACTTCGCGTTTTGCGACGCCTTCATGGGCCTGAAGTGGACGGACGCGGGCAGGAATCTGACGCTCGCGAACTCGCAATGGACCTCCGTAGGGCTCGAGCGGACGCACGGCGTTAGACCGCTCGTGTTGTATCCACCCGTGGTCAATCCCGGCGAGGGCCTGCCGTGGGAACACCGCTCCGACACGTTCCTCTGCATCGGCCGCTTTCATGGGTCGAAGCGCATCGGGAACGTGATGTCGATCGTCCGGCGGTTGCGCGCGCACGCCATCCCTCACGCGCGGCTGGTGATTGTCGGATCGCCCGTCGATCCTGAGTACTCGGCGCGCATCCGAAACTCCGCCACGCGCGATCGCGACTGGATCGAGTTCCGCGAGGACCTGTCCCGGGCGGAGATCAATCGATTGATCGGCGAATGCCGTTACGGCGTGCAGGCGATGGAACATGAACACTTCGGCATGGCCACCGCGGAGCTGGCGCGCGGCGGCTGCCTCGTGTTCCCGCACGAGAGCGGTGGATCGCCCGAAGTGGTCGGCGGCGAAGCGGCGCTGCTGTGGAAGACCGAGGACGATGCGGTGGCGCGCATCAGCGCGATTGCGCGCGACGCGGCGTTGCGCGATGCCGTGCGCTGGCGGTTGCGGACGCACGCGCGCGGGTTCGACCCCGGCGTGTTCACCGAACGGATCCGGACGCTCGTTGCGCAGTGGCGATCAGGTCAGCTGCCGGAAGCCGGGATCGCGTAGCAGCTCCTGGTAGGTGCCCAGGCCCGCCACGCGGCCGTCGCGCAGGTAGATCAGCTGATCGCACCCGCTCACGGTCGAGAGCCGATGCGCGATGGCGATCACCGTGCGGGTGCCATGCATGTTCGCAATCGCTTCGGTGACTTCGCGTTCGGTCTGGTTGTCGAGCGCCGCGGTGGCCTCGTCGAACACCAGCACCGGCGGGTCGTGATAGAGCGCGCGCGCGATCGCCACCCGCTGCCGTTGCCCGCCCGACAAGCGGACCCCGTTTTCGCCGATCACCGTCTCGAGCATCTTCGGCAGCGCGGCAATCACCTCGTCGAGCCTGGCCTGAGACACCGCGTGCGCGAGCCGCCGCTCGTCGATTGCCCCATCGGGAATGCCGAACGCGATATTGCGCCGCAGCGAATCATCCAGCAGATAGACATCCTGCGAGACGTAGCCAATCTGGCGCTGCCAGGCGCGTTCGCGGCCTTCGAGCGGCTGTCCGTCCACCAGCACGCGGCCGCTGGTCGGCGCGAGCAGGCCGAGCAGCAGGTCGACCAGCGTGCTCTTGCCGGCCCCGGTCGGCCCGACGATGCCGATCGATTGCCCGCGAGCGATCGTGAAAGAGACGTGTTCGAGGGCCGGCGCCGCCGCATCCTCGTAACGGAACGACACGTCCTCGCAGGCGATCGTCGACTGCAACATCGGCGGCGTCGCGTCGAACGTTCTCGCCGGCGGCACCCGCAGGCGCCGCATGTCCTCGTCCATGCTGCGAATCCACGGATGCGCTTCGCGCATGTATCCGACATTCAACATGATGCGGTTGGCGGACGGCACGACGCGAAAACCGGTGTAGGCGAACAACGCCAGCACCGACACGATGTCGCTGCCCGACACGTCGGCGCGCATCACGAGGAACACCACGATCAGCATGCTGAGGATCAGCGTGGCTTCCACGCCGAGACGAGCCAGGCTCGCCGCCCAGGCCCGGCGCTGCTTGGTCACGCCGAGCTCGCGCTTGATGTCGCGGAACCGCTCTTCGAAGAACGGCTGCCGGCCGGTGACCTTGACGTCCTTGATGGCGCCGAGGCTTTGCTGCAGCAGGTGCAGCTGCTGCTGATAGAGCGACCGCTCGCTCTCGCCGATGCGCTCCCACGAGCGGCGCGTCAGCACGATCGGCACCATCACGAGCCCCAGCACGATGGCGACGGTGATCAACGTGACCGGAGGCGCCGAGACGATCAGCACCATCGTCAGGGCCGCAATCGTGACCACCTCGGCGAGGATGTTGACGGCAGAGCCCGCGCACAGCTCGAAGGCGATGTCGGAGGCGCGCGTCATCGGCTCGATCAACGACGCCGAACGCCGCTTCACATGAAAGGGATAGTCGGCGCCGAGGTACCGCGCCAGCAGCCGCTCGGCGGCAACCGCCGACGATCCATAGACCACGCCCTGGCGAATCCACTCCGCCGACGACAGGAATGCGGCGCGCAGGACGTAGAACACGCCGACGCCGAGCGCGAGCAGGGCGACGAGTGTGCGGGGCTCGCCGGGCGGCATCCAGCGCCACAGCTGCGACACCACCGGCGCGGTCCGCACCTGCTCTGGATCGACCACGAGGCGCAGCAACCCGAAGACGGCCAACGCGCCGGCCGCCTCGATCAGCGCGGCAACGCCGGCGATCGGCACGAGCATCAGCCACCGCCAGCGCCAGCGTGCCGGCAACCAGCCGATTACGGATCGCAAGTCTTTCAGCACACGGAACCTGCAACCGATTCTCCCACTTTCCGCAGGAACGGTTCAGCTACACTGCTGTATGCAAGACCTCACGACCGGTTCCCTCACAGGTCATCTCCTCAAAACCACGAGCTTCATGCTGGTCAGCATGGTCTTCCAGACGTTGTACGTGCTCGTGGATCTGTTCTGGGTGGGACGCCTGGGCACCGACGCCATCGCCGCGGTTGGGCTAGCCGGCAACCTGTCGTTCCTCGTCATCGCCATCACGCAGGTGTTGGGCGTCGGCGCCACCACGCTCGTGTCGCATGCCTCCGGCCGGAAGGACCACGAGCGCGCGATCTTTCTGTTCAACCAGTCGCAGGTGCTGTCGATGGTCGCCGGCCTGCTGTTTCTCGGCGTGGCGATGTTGCTGCGCCATCAGTACGCGGCGAGCCAGAGCGCAACCGAAGGCATGCGCATCGCGACCGAGCAATACCTCCTGTGGTTCATTCCGGCCATGGCGCTGCAGTTTGCGATGGTGGCGATGGGCGCGGCCCTGCGCGGCACCGGCAACTTCAAGCCCGGGATGTACGTGCAGACCGGTAGCGTGATCACCAACATGGTGCTGGCGCCGTTCCTGATTTTCGGATGGGGCCCGTTTCCGGAGATGGGCGTGAGCGGCGCCGCGGTGGCCACGTTCGTCTCGATCGTGGTCGGCGTGGTGTGGATCTCGTTCTACTTCATCGACGCCAGGGCCTATTTGCGCTTTCATTTCGGGCACTGGCGGCCGCAGCTGCGCGTGTGGTGGGAGATGTTGAAGATCGGGCTGCCCGCCGGCGCCGAGTTCGCGCTGATGGGCATCTACATGGCGGTGGTCTACGCGATCACCAAGCCGTTTGGCGCCGCGGCGCAGGGCGGATTCACGATTGGCCTGCGCATCGTGCAGTCGGCGTTCCTGCCGGTGGTGGCGCTGGCCTTTGCGGTGGCGCCGGTCGCGGGCCAGAACTTCGCGGCGCACAAAGGCGACCGGGTGCGGGCGGCGTTCAAGGCGGCCGCCGGCATGGCGGCGGGCGCCATGCTGCTGGTGGCTATCCTGATCTTCGCCGCCGGGGCTCAAATGATGCGCATCTTCACGATCGATCCCGAGGTGATTGCCGTTGGGGTCGAATACCTGCGCATCGTCGCGATCACGCTGGTGGCGTCGGGGGTGACGTTCGTGTCGTCGAGCATGTTCCAGGCGATGGGCAATACCATCCCGTCGCTGGCCACGTCGGCACTGCGCCTGGTGGTGAGCATCGTCCCGGTGATCCTGCTGTCGCGGGTGGCGGGGTTCCAGCTGACCTGGATCTGGTACATCAGCGCGGTGGCCGTGTTCCTGCAGCTGGCCGTCAACCTGATCCTCCTCAAGCGCGAATTCAGATTGAAGCTGGCGTAAGAGCAATGGGCAATGGGCAATGGGCAATGAGTAAAACAGTCCGTTTCTCATTGCTCATTGCTCATTGCTCATTGCTATAATCACCCCGCTGCATGAAGCTCGCCGTCCCGAGAGAATGCCGCCCGGGCGAACGCCGGGTTGCGGTCACCCCTGAAAACGTTGCGCGATTGATCAAACTGGGCTTCACCGTGGCCGTCGAACACGACGCCGGCGCGGGGGCCTCGTTTGGCGACGATGACTACCAGGCGGCCGGGGCGGAGATCGTCACGGGCCCGCGGGAGATCTGGCAGGCCGGCGACATCGTGCTGAAAGTGCAGCCGCCGGCGATGCATCCGGTGCTCGGCGTGCACGAGGCGGATTTGATCCGCGAGCGCGGCACGCTGATTTCCTTTCTCTATCCCGGCAAGAACAAGGAGATCGTCGATCGGCTGGCGGCGCGCCACGCGACGGCGATTGCCGTCGATCAGATTCCGCGCATCAGCCGGGCGCAAAAGATGGATGCGCTGTCGTCGATGGCCAACATCGCCGGCTACCGCGCGGTGGTGGAGGCGGCCAGTTTCTACGGGCGCTTCTTCACCGGCCAGATGACCGCCGCCGGCCGCGTGCCGCCGGCGAAGGTGCTGGTGATTGGCGCGGGTGTGGCCGGGCTGGCCGCGATCGGCGCGGCGCGCGGCATGGGCGCCATCGTGCGGGCGTTCGACACGCGCCCGACGGTGAAGGAACAGGTCAAGAGCATGGGCGCGGAGTTCATCGAGCTCAACGTCCAGGAAGATGGTGAAGGCGCGGGCGG
>Ga0190265_10003990_pt1 | contig 10163 bp, 9 predicted proteins | sample Popmic124T_FD_133135 | JGI IMG/M metagenome (GOLD analysis project Ga0190265, IMG submission 133135) | Populus adjacent soil microbial communities from riparian zone of Indian Creek, Utah, USA - 124 T | ecosystem: Environmental > Terrestrial > Soil > Riparian zone | place: USA: Utah | collected...
AGTCGCGGATGACGTCGGCGTACGAATTGGTTGTCATGTGCTTTTCCTTTCTGTGTTGCGTTGAGTTGGAGCCGGCCTTGATTAGCCGAGCCCCTGCGCGAAATTGAGAGTGGCCTCGTCGAGCTTGCCCATGCGGCCGCTCTTGGTCAGGTGGAAGACGGTGAGCATCACCCGGCTGCCGATCTGCAGGACGATCAGCGGACGGTGCGCGCGGCCGGCGAGGTTGACCGCGCAGGTGGCAAAGATCGCCGCGGTCTCCGGGTCGGCGAACGTCCGGACGCTCTCCACCGCCCACCCGTCCTGGGTGGGCTTCCAGGCCGGCATGGCCTGGAGCGTCTCCTGCACCCGCTCCGCCTTCAGATTCAGCACGAGCCTCTCGCGCCGCGGGGGCAAACGGATCGGCTCCACCACCTGGCCCTGACCTGCGTTCTGCGTGTTCATGACAACTTCTCCTTTCAAAAATCCGGAGCCTTCATGGCGCCGGAAGGGTAAGCGTGTACTTCGGTCGACAGCCTCACTCGTTCAGCAGCTCGTTCAGCTCCTTGACCAGGGACGCGAGCCTCTTGCGTTTCGGCCCTGGCAAGCGCGCCCCCAGCGCCGGCCTGCCGGTCAGCAATTCGTCGATTCCAGCGTCGAGAGCACGGGCCAGGCCGACCAGCTCGGGGAGTGGCGGGGCGTTCAGGCCCCGTTCCCAGCGTCCCAGGCGCTCCCGCGACACTCCCACCCGCTCCGCGAGCTGGCGCTGGGACAGGCGCAGTCGTTTGCGCAGGTTCGCCACTCTCTGCCCCAAGTCCGCCACCAAATCAGAAGAGACCCGGCCTTCGTCAGCATCTTTCAAAACTGTTTCCTCCGTAATGATTCTGCAATCCAGCCGCTGCTTCCGTTTTAGCGACCGGCATAGTGTACGCATGGCTCTTCGCTTTGTCTACCCATTTTGCAAAAGATTTTCTGATTACGACGCTTCATTTCTGTATAATGCCTGATCGGTTTTATGTCACTTCAAGACGCTACTCTGATCCCTTTCTGACGACGGAGTTGCACCTCGGGTAGCAGGTATCGGTACCGAACGGGAAGGAATTCATCCTGGTACGTGAGGAATGTGTTGCCAGGTGCCAAACTGAAGCCCCCAAACAGGGGAGGTTGTTACGGCCGTGGGCGACGGAGCCATGGCGGCGCCGCAGGGTCCCGCGACCTTCAGGAGGTCGAGAGATGAGTCAGCGCACCATTCGGCGAGTTTTGACGGCGGGCGCGGTGGCAGGATGCCTCGCGCTGGCGGCCCCGGTCCACGCCGGCCCGAGGCTCGAGGGGCCCGCCCTGGGCCTCATGGCGAGGCTGTGGAGCTGGCTGGCACCGCCACTCCACAGGGCCGCTCCGGCGCCGGGAGGCGGTGCAACGCAGGAGAAGGAAGGGCTAGGGGTTGATCCGAACGGCGGCAGGGGGAGCCTTCCCACCAGCTCGGCCTGCCAGGGCCACTGCGAGGAGGGCCCCGGCGTCGATCCCGACGGCCCGTAGTTTGCGCCTCTGGGGCAGGCCCTGCCCCTGCTTTCACTCCCTTTGATTGGGCAGGGGTCGCCCTGTTACAGGTGTGGCATAATCCCGCTCTCACGAAAAGGAGCGGACCTTTTGAGCGAGCACCCCAGCAGCGAGGAGCTACGGAGCTTGCAGGACGGGACTTTGCTGCCCGGGCGGGCGAGCGCGATCGTCCTCCACCTGGTGGCCGGCTTCGCGGCCTGCCGGGAGGCCATCCCCCCGGCCCTGGGCGTGGTGCTCGGCACGCGGCCGGCGCGGGGCGAGGCGACCCCGGAGGAGGAGGCAGCCTACGGAGAGGCCATCCAGCGGGCCGCCGCACGGCCCCTCCAGCTCGACCGGCTGCTGCGCGGCCAGCGCACCGACGCGGCGGAGCTCGCGAAGCGGATCCTGGCGGAGGGCATGGAGGTCCTGGAGGCGCTCGGACCGGAGCCGCTCGTCGTCTGTGAGGCCCTGCTGCAGACGAGCTGGGCCATCCGCCATGAGAACCCCTCGCTGATGGTGATGCTGGCTCGCTTCGCCATCGTGAAGGCGGACGAGCTCAGCATTCCGGTGTATGGCGAGGCGTTCGTGACCGACTTCCGCTGCCGCGCCTGGGCCGAGTACGGGAACGCCCAGCGCGTGGCGGACCAGCACGACCAGGCCTTGTATTCGCTCGGCCGCGCTCACGAGCTCTACGAGCACGGCTCCGGCGACCGGGGCCTGGAAGCCCGCCTGCTCGACGTCGAGGCCTCCCTGGCCGCCGCCCGCCGGCAGTATGGCGCCGCGTGCATCGCACTCGACCTGGTCTATCGCTTCCACCGCCGCCATGGCGACCTGCACCTCGCGGGGCGCGCGTTGATCAGCAAAGGCCTCTATACGGGATACTCGGGCGAGCCTGGGGAGGCGGCCCGGCTCATCCGCAGCGGCCTCGCGCTGGTGAACGAGACGAGGGAGCCCGGAATCGTGACCACCGGGCTGCACAACCTGCTTTTCGTCCTCGTGGAAGCGGGAGACTACCGGGAGGCGCAGAAGCACCTCCTCCGCTACGGGAGCCGGCTGCGGCAGGAGGCCGGAGGAGAGGTGAGCCGCCTCAAGCTCCGCGGCGTCGAGGGCCGGATCGCCTTCGGCCTCAAGAGGTACAAGCAGGCCGAAGAGATCTTCCGGAGAGTCAGGGCAGCCCTTGAAGAGGAAAACCTACCCTATAAGGCTGCACTCGTAGGGCTCTACCATGCCGAGGCCCTGCTCGCCCTCCACGACCCGGCCGAGGCTCGCGCCGTGCTGCTCGAAGCCATCGCCGTGTTCAAGCGGCTCCACATCGGCCCCGAGGAGATGGTCGCGGTGAACCTGCTGCGGCACTCGCTCGAGCGCCTGGGCTCGGACAAGCTGGCCATCCTGGTCCGCGAGGTGTCTGCCTTCCTGCGGCGGATCGAGGTGGATCCGGCGGCGAAGTTCAACCCGCGGCCCATCTAGAGCACGCGGGCTCTTCCTAACGCCCCGGCTCCGCCTCGTCTTTCGCCATCTCCGCGAGGAACCGGCGGAACATCTTCGCGACCGCCTTCTCCACCTCCTCGGCCGGCAGGGAGGCAGGCTTGGGCACGGCCAGAGGCGCGATTTCCACCGCGCTGAACCTCCGCATCGCTTCCCGGATCTTGCCGGCCGCCTCGGAGGGCGGGCTCGGAGCCTCCGGATAGGCGAAGTACAGGATCTCCGCGGGCTCCAGGCCCATGGCCCTCGCGAGGTCCACGATGTGCTCGTACCGGAGCACCATCATCCCCGAGAAGAGACGGCTCAGATAGCTGGAGCTCAGGCCGAGCTTCCGTTCGAGGTCTCGGTTCGTAAGCCCGAGCAGCTTCATCGCGGTTCGCAGGACGGTGACCATGCGCTGGGTTTCGACTTCGGCTTCAGGTGTCATAACCACGTAGTCTACAGAATTGGCCATGCCAAGCGCAAGCCATTCGGATCTACCCGTAGATTGACAGGACCAGAAGATTCGATGTAGAAATTGTCCATGAGCCGATCGCGTCCATCTTTTACTTCTCGTGTTCCGGAAATCCGCTTGCCGGAGGGAGGCCCCATGATCCAGAAGATCTTCGCTTTGGAATACGTGCGCGATGAGCCCGATGTGAAGGTGCTGAGAGTGCCCGGCTCCCTGAGCCCGGCCCTGCACCTGCGGGAAGGCACGCAAGTTGTCGTGCGGGCCTCGCGGGGCTGCCTGCTGGTGCTTCCCGAGGTGGACACCAAGGGGCTGCGGGCTCGGGTCGCCGAGCTCGCCGCGGAGCTCGAAGCGGTGCAGGGCCGGATCCTGGAGATCGCCCACACCCTGCCCGACCTGCCGGGCGGCCTGCTCGGCGGTGAAGATCCCCTGAGCGAAGAGCTCGAGATCCTCGGCACGCTGGAGTGCGTGGTGGGCGACGACATCCAGCCCGCGATCCAGAAGCTGCGCCTGGCGGCAGTTCCACCCGGCGAGACCGAAGCCCCGCGGCCCTGAGCGCGCTCTCCGCCCCAGGGAGCGAGGGTTCCGCCCCACAGGACAAGACCACTCCCTCAGGGGGCCGGACCTCCGGCCCAAGGGGCCGAGAGCCCGCCCCGCAGGTAGAGGGCACCGCCCCATGGGGCGAGAGCCCGATCCCAAGGGGCCAGACCCACGCTCCCCGGGGCCGCACCCTGGCCCCACGGAGCGCTGCAGCAAACCCCCGGGGCGGCACCATGGACCCGGAGGACGAGACCTCCGCCCTTCGGGGCCGAGACACCGCCCCTCGGGGCAGACAAGCCACCTCTCGGGGCGGAGAAGCGTTGTTCTTTGACAACTGAATCGTAGGACCACCAGCGGGCCGAGCGCGGCGGCCCGCTGGTGCCTTCCATGGGAGCGGCCCATGCTCGCCAGTGCGCGAGTAATGCAAAACGTAGTAGATTTTCAAGGACTCAGCGAATGTTCCACCCTCGGAGAATTTATGCGCACATTCTGTAGAAATTACTGGAGCTTGGAGGATCGGGGCTTTCCATCGATGCCGACCCGCTGTGTACTGGGCCTGATCTCCGCATTTCTCGGCCTCCATGGCCTGGGGGCCGGTCCGGCCCTCGCCCTGGCGGAGGCTCCGCACGCCTCCGTCGAGATCTCTTTTGCATTTCGGATTTCCACGAAGCTGCCGGTGAAGGGAACCCTCCTTCTCAGGCCTGCGAATGAGGAGAGGGAACCCTTACAGTTGGTCGTCGGCTCTCCAGCACCTCTTTCCTTGTCGCTGCCTGCAGGCACGGAATGGGAAGTCTCGGCCGATCTCCCGGGATTCTGGGTGTCTCGCAAGGCCCTCTCCGTCGGGGCTCCGGAGCAACTGTCCCGCCTCTCGCTGGAGCTCTGGCAGCTCGGAACCCTTTCCGGTGTGGTGAGGGTCAAGGAGAAGCAGCTCCCTCTTCCGCGAGAGGTCCTGGTGCAGACCCTCGTGCCCCCGGCTCTCGTGAAGCGGACGGCGGCTCCCAACGGCGCGCTCAAGTGCCCGGTGGACAAGAAGGGGGCCTGGAGCTGCCCGCTGCCGGTTTCGACCTTCGACCTGGTGATTTCGGCCGAGGGGTTGACCCCTCACTACCGGTGGGGAGTGAAGGTTCCGGCCGACAAGGCCCTCTCCCTGGGGACGATCGAGCTCGAACGCGGCGCCTCGGTCGCGGGCTGGGTGGCGGTCGAGGGAGGAGCGATCGAACAGGGCTGCGTCGCCAGGCTGAGCCTGGTCGTGGGGAGCGGTGCGAGCCTGGAAAGCGCCGAGAAGCTCGGGCGCGCCTCCTTCGAGCGAGAGGTGCGCAAGGACGGCTTCTTCCAATTGGTGGGCCTGGCCCCTGGTACGTATGCACTGGAAGCCCGGCAGGAGGGCTACCCGCCGGTCCGGCTGTCCCCGATCCGGGTGAACGCCGGCGCCGAGACCTTCCTTCAGGAACTGATCGTGCTCAAGCACTCCATCGATCTGCGGTTCGCGATCGAGCCTCCCCTGGACTGGCTGGGCCGTCCGTGGAGCGCCCAGGTTTCCAGGATCGGCGAGACCCGGCCCAGCCCGGTCGTCTTCGAGGGTGCGGCAGGCGAGGGAGGGCTGTTCAGCATCCCTGGCCAATCCCCGGGAAGCTTCAGGGTCAGCGTCCGGGACTCCGCTGGGAACCGCCTCCATTCCGAGGAGCATCGAGTCGATCAGCCGAGCTCCTCGCCTCATCCGATTGAGGTCAAGTTCGTAGCGGTCGAAGGCAAGGTACGGTTGGGAACGGAGCCTCTCGCCGCGACCCTCTGGTTCGGTGGGCGCTCAGGTGCCATTTCCTCCAAGATGGAGGCGGACGAGGAGGGCTGGTTCCATGGTGTCCTGCCCCGGGAGGGCTTGTGGCGGATCCAGCTCAAGGCGGCGGAGCCTGAATTTTCGACCTGGACGCACGCCGAAGTCGAGGCGGGACCTTCCGGCAAAGCCAGCCTGGACATCGTCCTCCCGGACACCCATATTTTCGGGAAGGTGGTGGATGAAAAGGGCAAGCCCGTTCCCGGTGCCGAAGTGGCTCTCGGTAGCGAGAGCTTCGACCAATTTGGTGCTACCGATTCCGCGGGAAGCTTCGAGATGCGCGGCCTCTCCGAAGGGCAAGCCTGGCTTGCCGCGGAAACATCGTCACGGATGAGCGACCGAACGTTTGTAACCCTCGTGGAGGGGCGGGCCGTGGGACCGATCGAGCTTCGGCTCCGGGACACCCGGCAGGTGACGGGCCGGGTCGTTTCACCTCAGGGACCGGTAGCAGGGGCCAACGTGATCGTCCTGGGCGGAACCCCCAAAGGCGGCTTTGCCGCCGCGACGACCGGCACGGACGGCTCTTTCGCAGTAAGACTGGCCGAGAACGGGAGAGCTCTCGCCATCGTTTCGGCACCCGGCTTCGCCCTTCGCGCATTCCAGACGGAAGCGTCCGAAGGGAAACCCCTTGCCCTGCAGGTCAGCGAGGAAGGGGGGAGCCTCGAAATCACCGTCCCGTTGCCTGACGACGAATTCATGCGCGAGGACCTGGTCCTCACCTCCTTTCAGAATGGCATCTTCGTCCCCGGAGCCGCCTTGAGCCGATGGTCCTATGACCAGGGCCAGAGCCGGGAGCGCGGGGAGGGGCCCTGGCGGATCCCCAACATGGCGCCGGGCGAATACCGGGTCTGCCTGCTCCCGCGGCAGCTCCAGGCCTTTCTCCCAGCGGGCGGCTACGTACCCGCGGGAGCCGCCTGCGATTCCGGGCTCCTCGCACCCGGAGCGACCCTGTCACTGAAGCCGGCCCGCCCCAAATAAGTACTCACCATATCCTCAGATGCCATGTTGCCCGGCCGACGCCAGCGCCTCGTTCAGGAACGCGAGCTGTAGGCGCATCTGGTCGCGCAGCGGCATGGGGCGGACGCCGCTCCTCGCGGCTTCGGCGCGGACCTCGTCCGGCTCCTTGCCGAGCAGGCGCTCGAAGAAGGCGCGGAAGCGGGGATCGTCCGGGCGGCCGGTGTCCCCTTCGTCCAGGGGCCGCAGGAAGAGCGGCATCTCGGAGACGAAGGTGAAGGGATCGCCGCCGAGGGAGCGGACGTACTCCATGGAGCTGGGGCGGAAGAGGGCCGCGGTCGCGGCGTCGCCACGGGCCTCGAACCAGGCGACCATGGCGCGGGAGTCGGGGCGCGTGGTGAAGCCTTCGTCGATCCTCCGGAAGCCTTTTTCCCCGCCGCGGTCGACGTCGAAAGGCTGGTAGCCCATGGCCCGCACGCGGCCGCGGAGGCTCTCGCGCAGGTCCGTCGTGCGATCGATCCAGGCGGGCTCGATCAGGAACCAGGGGCCGGAGGCGAAGGCGATGCTGTGGAAGCTGGCGTGGAGGGCGAAGGGCGCGCCCGGAGCGAGGAAGGCGGCCACGGCGCGGTTCTCCGGCCGGGCGGAGGCGTCGTGCGAGTCCCGCGGAAAGCCGAACTCCATGTCGTCCCCGGGCCTCTCGCGGACGGCGCGAGCGAGGAAACGTGGAAGGTCGTAGCCCCGGTCTTCCCGCCCGAGGTGGTCGACGGTCGGGACGGTCTCCGTGCTCCAAGCGGCGTTGCGCGCCTCGCCGTCCGGGTTGGCGTGCGGCACGAGGTACCAGGTGGCCGCGGTCAGCAGAGGGTCGCCCTCGGGCCGGACGGCGAGGAAAGCGGCGAGCCGGCGCAGCATGGCAGGGCCCACGGGCTCGTCCGCGTGGCAGCCGGCGATGAGGCTAACTCTCAAGGGGCCGCGCCCGAAGCGGTAGCCGGCGATCTCCCGGCCCTCTCTCGACAGGCCGATCGAATGGCCGGGGAGGCCGGCGGGGACGGCCGGATTGGCGGGCGACAGGATCTCTTCGGCCGGGACCCGAACCATCGGCTCAGATCCAGAACCGGATGAAGTACGGATCGCGAGGGGATCTCATCGAGCTCTTTCTCCTGGGGAGCGCCCCCACCTTCAGCAGGTGTCCCCCCTTGGCGAGCCCCTGCGTCGAGATGTACCCCAGAATGCCTCGGACGCCTGTCTTGGGATGGGTGTAGAAGTTGAAGTCCGCGATCGACAGCGGTTTGCCGTCCAGCAAGACGGGCTGCAGCCGGGCGAGGCAACGGAGCAGCGCCGCCGGGTCTTTGCGGGCGGGCTCGACCTCCGGGCACCGCTCGGCCACGACCCGCTCGGTGTGATCCGCCGAGTAGGGGATGAAGAGCTTCAGGTAGGGCGCTCGGATCACGTCGGACTGGATCGAAGGCTCCAGGCTGAAGACTTCGTCCGCGGGCCGCTGGTCCTCGTAGTAGACGGGTTTTACCGCCCGCTCGTCGCGATCCTCGGGAAGATAGGAGTAGCTGTCGACCTGGACGGCATGGCTGCGCACGAGCCGGTTGGCAAGGAAGAGCGCCGTCAATCCCACGGAGACCAGGATGATGAGAAGGTATTTCGCCTTCTTTCGTACGTTGCTGAACAGGACGGTGAGGATGGGGGCGTACAGCGGCAGGAGGACCATGTAGGCGCTCAGCTCGATCGACTTTTCGAGGAAGCGGGCGCTTCGGCTCAGAGGGTCCAGCTTGTGGCTGAGCCGCTTGTCCAGAAGGCTGATCGTCGTCGAGGACAGCATGAACAGTGTCATCCCCAGAAAGAACAGTTCCTTCGTGTATCGGCCGCCGAGGAGCAGCTCGGAGACCGTGTAGGAGCCGCCCAGCAGCAGGGAGACCCAGAACAGCGAAACGGCGGAGAAAAAGACGATGACGAAAGCGAACGAGAAGATCAGGCTGCAGAAATCGTCCGTCCGGGCGATGAGGACGGGCAGGGAGGGCATTCGTTCACGGTAGAGCCGCAGCGTCGTGGAGCTGTACTTGAGGTTTTCCCAGCGCACGCCCTGCGGAAAGACCGAGTGGAGGCCGATCAGGCCGACCCAGTAGCCCCGGGCCGTGAGGTGGAGCAGGAACGAGGCGATCAGCGCGTAGAGGGCGAGCCCCGTATACCAGTAGGCATAGACCACGGCCAGCTCGAGAAACCCTCCGACATGAGGGGCCAACCGCTCGAATTCGCGGTCGAGGACGGGCGGGAGCTGGAGCAGGGCGAAGACGACGGCGCCGGAGATCAGCAGCTCCAGCTCCCAGATCTGGCTGAAGATCCCCTGGGGCTGCCTGGGGGGAGCGGAATCGGGGGACGGCTGCTCACCCATGAGGGGCATAGGCACCAACTTCAAAGTAGGGGCGGGGCTTGTCCCCGCCCGGGTGGGCGGAAATTCGGGATCGTCGTTGTCGGTTCCGCCAACGATCCCCCGCCCGGGCGGGGACAAGCCCCGCCCCTACGTCTAAATCTGCGATTGAGTCAACGTCTATGCCCATGAGGAATCACCGCAGGTCCGCGAGCACCGCTTCGAGCCCGGGCACCAGTTGCTTTTTGCGCGACACCGTGTCGCCGAGGTCGAACTCGCCGTCGGCGACGCGGGTGAAAGGGAGGGCGGAGAGGAGGCGCTTGTCGCCCCGGCAGAGCAGGCGGCTGCGCCCGAGGACGACGTCGGTGACCATGAGGCAGACCAGGGAGAGCCCCTCGCGCTCGCGGCGCTCGTCGAGGGCGGCCAGCAGCTCGTCGCGCCGCACGGGCAGCTCCTGGAGGCTGGTGACCTCGACCTGGCCGATGCTCACCGAGACGCCCCCCATCTGGTAGCTCTTGCGGTCGGCGTCCAGGATCTCCCCGGCGGCGCGGGCGGAGAGGCCCGAGGAGGCGCGCAGCAGCTCTTCGCCGTAGGCGGCGGCGTCGACTCCCGCGAGGCCGGCCAGCCACTCGGCGGCGGCGCGGTCGCGGGGGGTGGCGGTGGGCGACCGGAAGACCAGGGTGTCCGAGAGGATGCCGGAGAGCAGCAGGCCGGCGAGGCCGGCGGGCGGGGTGAGGCCGCTCGCGCGGCAGCGCTCGGCGACCAGCGTGCAGGTGCTGCCGACCGGGTCGACCAGGAAGGGGATGGGCAGCGCCGTCTGCGGGTTGCCGAGGCGGTGGTGGTCGAGCACGGCGGTGATGTCCGCCTCCTCGGCGCCCGGCACGGCCTGCGACAGCTCGTTGTGATCCACCAGGATCAAGCGGGCGCGCGGCGGTTGCAGGAGGCGCGAGCGGGAGGCGACGCCGAGGTAGGAGCCGCTCTCGGTCACCACCAGGAAGTCGTCGGTCTCGGTGCGCAGCAGG
>Ga0190265_10003991_pt1 | contig 10163 bp, 11 predicted proteins | sample Popmic124T_FD_133135 | JGI IMG/M metagenome (GOLD analysis project Ga0190265, IMG submission 133135) | Populus adjacent soil microbial communities from riparian zone of Indian Creek, Utah, USA - 124 T | ecosystem: Environmental > Terrestrial > Soil > Riparian zone | place: USA: Utah | collected...
TAAGCATGCTGAGGAAATATAAGATGCCCAGGTGCCTAAAATTACAATCCCTTTCTATTTCTCAATTTCCCTCTACTGACTCAAATAATAATATCGCAGATTAGTTAGGCAAGGCTGAAGGATGAAGATAGTAGCGATAGATTGTATACAAATTTAAATCGAGTCGAAGCTTATGCAGAATCGACAACTTGATACAGATTTCTCATTTATGTGACCATCTGACAAATCTCATCAGCAAACCGATGGAACACACACAAATCCCTATCACAACGACCGCAGATCCATTTGTGGTCCATTCGACATTACTATACATGAATGAAGAAGGAGGACCCAAGAGGCTTCTGCTTTGAGCAACGAAGACAAGGCCAAACCCAATGATGATACCACCTATGACTAAAAACGAAATCGCTAAATTTTTGGATTTCGATACCACTGAATTTATGCATTCATCTATAGTCACATATATTTCTTCTAATACTCTGCATTTTATTCAACTACACCTGGGAATTTTAGTAGTAGATATCCTAGTAACATCTACTTCGTATCTAATTTCAAAATTATATAGCAACTTAACTTCAAATAGAATAAGACTTAGTTAGAAAGTCAGCAGGTCAATTCAATTCAGACAGGCTACAATTCCACTTTGAATCAATGTTAATGTGACGTCCCCGAACTGGCCTTCTCACAAATCACTTTCTAAGGAATAAATGCATTAGCTGAACACAATTTATGATAAATATTTTAACCTCAGATGGACGTTCATAATGTCAATCGTGTATTCCGATTCAGCATGCAATTAGCAATCGTCTACTTCAGAAAGTCTCAGGCTTTTCACGGGTATTAATGTCATATTCATAAGATGGATGATGCATAATTTACAGCAGAGGCGAAATAATGCTAGCCGATATAGGGATGAGGATAATCGCCGGACCGGAAGACTTTATTGAGGTAGACTTAGAAGCTGGCTTAAAATCTTCTAACGTTCCTGTGGAACGAAGATACTTAAAGTTCCGGTAACCGCTATCGTGTGGTAATGGTTAAAAGTTGACAAGACTTAAACTCAAATTATGTCACATCTTGAACCTAGTAGCAAGATTGTCGTTGCCGAAATTAGTTTAGTTCCCCTCGTGAGAGGTAAAGTTAGCATGAGTGATGAGATCGCTATAGCGTTTCTGGCTATCAAGAAGACAAAAGGGTTGAAAGTTACCCTTACTGGCATGGGAACACAAGTAGAGTCATCAAATTTAAAGTGTATTTTAACGGCCGTCGAGGCTGCACATGAAGCGGTAGGAAAGGTTGGCGCATATCGCATCATCACTACAATTCGGATAGATCAAAGGTTGGACAAAATACATACATTGAAAGATAGAGTCCAAAATGTGAAAGGTAAATTATACGGACATTAACTTACATCCTATGATGGTTCCTAAACCCACAAGAATTGCTCTACCGATTAACTTCTACGGAGTTTGCACTTATTCTAGCCTCTGAAGGCAGAGATTAAGCCAAAGTTTTTCTGTTGAATCGAACAGGCTCCAGAAAAATAATCAGGATATTTTGGTAGCAGTTGCTAATCATTTGTTAATATACTCTCTATATTTTCCACAAACAATTGGGTAGAATAGCTATCACTAATCCCTTCTCTTCTAGCGTAGTGTTTTGCCCTCAACATAAAAAGCTGATACTCTCTTTCCAATCTCTGTTTCACCCGCGTAAAGTGGATTCTGCTCTCATGAATTTTTGAAGCCTGGAGGTAGGCAAATGATGTCAATATAACTATCGCTGCGATGGCAGATGCAAGAGTCACCATTGGGTTGTTAACATTCTGGTTATTCAGACCCAAAGCTAGCGCATTTAGAATTGCCAAAAACAAAGCAGATGATATTATCACAACCTTCCAGATGTTGAATCTCATTGAATTTGATCTGGCCTTATTTTGATACCAGTACAACGTTGGGATGAACCGTCTTTCTATATACTCTGAAAGCGTCGGTGATAGCGGGATTGTACCGTTATTCGACGTAGAGCTTTCATAGTAGTGAAAAGTTTCGGGCCCTCCAGATCGAGAGCCTTGCACCAATTTTTCGTGAGCTTGATTGCTCCTCTCTTGTCGCCTTCTCAAATCAACTGCCATCTCCAACGGTATTTTCAGGTATTCCGCGACAGAATTGAGTCCCATATCTTTTACTATTTCTTCACTTCTCCTTCACCTTTAACATTCGTTTGTTAAATAAAATCTCCAAAGTGCATAACAATAGTTATTCCAGAATAAAGTCAAATACAAACCTATGTTTCACATCTCACCCTTAAGATATCAGTATTCTCAAGGCGATGAAAAAATTTATCCTCTCAGACTATTTGATGTTTCCAGACCAGCTTCAAACTGTAGGTAGTTGGTTGCCTTTATTATGTCCACAATCATTTTTAATAAACAGGTATTCTAAGTCAGTTACATTATTGCGATCCAAAAGATGTGGATTAGGCCAAGATATTCGTGCTGGCCTATTCCGTTGGAAACTCTATAAACAATAAGGCGGCAGCAACAGAAATTCAAATTTTAATGCATACCGCAACACATGAAGAAAGTCCGAGCTGTGTATTAGAATAATTGCGGTCGTATTGAGATATGCTAACTCTCAGTATTCATTCAACGATTGGCGGTTGCCAGCACTATTTTCAGATAAACATTCGTGGGCATTTGAGAAATGTTGTCAAATGAAAGTCTAACATATGCAACATTATCGGTGAAAGGGTAGTCACAACTAATCTCATTTTGATAAATAATACCCGTTCGAGTCAGGTTTCAAAAATTGAGATTTAGGGTTCAACGTTGCCGACTTAAATAATATTAAGAATAGTTCTATTTTGGGGAACTGACTTCTTATCCAAAGTATCTATCTGCATAGAAAAATTTGACAAATGATTCGATCTTTTTAGTCTTAAAAGGGTATATAGTAATGTTCGGGTATGTAAGTACACAAAATTCTATGGCCAAAAACGAGGACGGGACCCTGGCGTCACATCCCTTGAGAGACGAAAACCATTTTCCAGATAAAGAAGACATAGACGAAGTCGACAGAAACAGTTATCCATCTGATTTTAAGGTGAGTTGGGACTCGATATCTGAGTTAGGAATTCTAGCGAAGACAGGCGATGGCATGTCATGCGGTAAAGTCATATGTACTTACAAGGACAATATAGTAGTCATAGACTTCGGTAGTTTCAGATTACTTAATGAGTACATAATTCCAATTTCGAGAATAAAGGGGTACGATGGAAAGTACATCTACCTCAGTGTTCCTAACGAAACAAATCTTATGCCCTATGTGTATTAATAAGACCAGTTACTTTAGATGAAGACCATTTTTCATTGGGAGAACTAAAGGATGTAAGTTGAATACAAAGGTTTGATATCATTACCAATTTTCACTTGTTTGACTAGCGGATTCCTGCTAGGGATAACCTGGTCTTAGTCAGATTACCTAAAATAATTGACCTATTCTTTGTTCAAAAGACCCAGAGATTGATAATTATTACCTACCTCCAAGATCGACATCGCTAGTGCAAAATCAGAAATTATTTACTTGATCATGAATCCGGTCTAACTCTGTCAGTATTGCAACCCTAGGTTCCAACGTGAGTGGAGTATCCTCGTTATTTTCTTATTGTTCCTGAATCACTGAAAATAAAAGTATAACATTACAGTGTGCAAATGTAATTGCCGTGACAAGACTCAAAGTCGATAGGGGAATGGTTAAATTTCAACTTTCGATCATTGCTTTGTAAGACTATTGAAACGCGATCATGACAAATTAGGAGGGAAAATAGTACTTATTACTGGCGCTTCTCGTGGTATTGGTAAACAAACAGCAATGGATTTTGCATCGAAGGGAGTGGGGGTAGTAATCCTTGTCGCGCGAACGCAGTCAAAGCTTGTTGAATTGGAGAGTATTATCAGAGGAAGCACAGAATTGCGGCAAGTCAACGTTGTTTCTTATCGATGTGATGTGTCAAATAAAAGGGAAGTAGGAGAGCTGGCCCAAAAAGTCATTGATAAGTTCGGGTATGTCGATATTCTAATAAACAACGCAGGCATTGGAATCTATGGCAATTTAGAAAATCAAACTGCAGAAGATTTAGAATTAGTTATCCGAACTAACTTCCTAGGAACTGCATATTGTACCAAAGCATTTCTTGGATCTATGCTGAAAAGACGATCTGGTCACATAGTAAATGTAGCATCCGTAGCTGGAAGTTTTGGAGTTGCAGGAATGGCCTGTTATTCTGCTTCAAAGTATGCGATATTGGGATTTTCTGAGTCATTGTATCATGAATTACATGGCACAGGGGTTGAAGTCACGGTTGTGAGTCCAATCGGTGTAAAAACCGAGTTTTTCAATCACGTCTCATTTGGTCGGAAGAAACCAAATTATGCTGGTTTTTTCTTGGAACCCCAGACCGTTTCTAAAGCAATCCTCAAAGCATCTTGCTCCGGCCGCCTTGAAATAATGGTCCCTTTTTATATCCGTGCAGGAGTGTGGCTCAAACAGACTTTCCCATACTTTCTAAACCCTCTAGTAGGTTGGTTGTTTAGGCGGCAATTAAACAAAACAAAAAGCGCTTCTAATGATATGAGCAGATAACCCGATGAAGAATCATCCTTCAAGCTTGAGCTTAATCCTACCCTAAGCATAGTGACCTAACCAGATAGAGTCCCAGAAATCCTAAGGATGGACTGCAGGAATAGAAATGTCGTAGGAACGATCTATTGAGTATCAGACATTAGTTTCTTGAGCTGTTGTTCCAAAATGTTGGATAAATCAACTCCTTTTGCTTGCGCCTGTCGTAGGAGCTCCGAATTAATATTCACTGTAACTTCTTTGACAGTCGTTTGAAAAACCACCGATTCGGGATCTGACAAACGATTGTTTTCGGGGAGATTATCTTCTGCACCCTGTAATCGCTCTGTTTCAACTGATCCTTTCTTAGAATTTCCAGGTTCTGTTTTTTCGGCTGTGAATGAGTGGTCCATTTTTTCCAGTTCACTTTCTGGTTGTTGTTGTTCTGGCTTAATCATGTTCTCTACATCACTTACACCTTTCTCAACCTGCTTTTTTTTCTTCTTGAAAAAAGACCCAAATCCCACTTTTTATCCTCTACCTCTATTCTTTCATAAAGAAATACATCATATTTAAGTAAATTGCGAAATTTAGGTAGTTAAAAAATAACGATCATGTGAACTAGGATAATACTAGTTGTTGTTATTATTTTTTATCTTCCGTCATCTTCAGGACCTTGAAAAAAGGCAAAGTAGCGAGAATTATCTTGTTTCTCTTCTCGCGCTGTCAATTATTTTTGAATGGTCCGCGTCCACTTCAGTGGTTATATAAAGAATGTGTTCCTCATCCAATGGCATCGTTATTCTTTTGATCTTCTCGTATTCGGCCAGAACGTATTTACCCTTGCCTATCTTGGACTGAAGAGTGCTCCTGGTCTTCCAAGCGTTGACAGCCAGTTCCAAGGATTTTTTACTTTCCTCCGGTGACAGCAAATTCTCGACTCCCGCTCGATGATCGGAGTGCATTATTTTTCCGTTCAAGTCGCATATAGTGACCAACCTAATTCTGGGATCCACATTCATTATTCTTTCGTGAATAGATTTATAATCCATTATCCAATGGTGCAAAGATGCATCTAATAAGACTTCTTAACTATGTATGCCTGTGCGTTAGATTTGGGTGAGAATACTTTGAATTCCTCGGATGTTTTTCCCCAATCACTCTGCCCCAAGCAATCCCAGGAGGTCAAATTCTTCTGATTCTGATGCTGCAGATCCAGTTCTCTTAAGTTGTGCAATCGAGATCAAATGACCATCAGGATCCTCAATTATCGCATGCATGCCAAAGGGTTCGTCTCTTGGCTCCTTGAAGAATCGAATGTTATTCTCCTTCAGAAATTGAACCGTAGAGTCAATATCGCTCACCATGAAGCCTACCAGGGTTCCAGTTCCCAACTTTGTGTCCTTGCTGCCGGCACTGTCATCAACCTTTCCCCTCCTTATTGCATGCAAGGATAAGGTCGTTTCCCGGTTAAAAAATTCAACCCAATCTGGAGATTGCGTTTTCGTCTTTACTGGCAACCCGAGCAATTCCTTATAGAATTTTACTGATCTGTCCATATCCGATACCAGAAGTATCACGGTTCCAACTTTGGTAAATAGCATTAATTCATCTAAGCCCCCTTATTTTTCCTTAAATTCAACTGAGTTATAATTTTATCCTTTAGGGTCACTCCAATAACGAGGTTTCGACGAATATTCCTTGTTTTTATTGCGGTCATCAGCCATCAACAGAAAGTGACAAAGAAACTTGTCCTAGGATAACACAGGTTTTTAACAATAATTTCAATAATTCGCTTAGTCACAAAGTTCACGGAGGCTTATCCCATTCTACATTACGTACCTGCACTCAAGCATAAAGAGGGGTACTACAAATGACGGAGCAATTCGCTGCCATTCAGTGCTGGCTCTAAGAGGGAACCAAAAATAAAGGCAGATTATCGCAGTTTTGTTGTATTGATTCGATCACACGGGATTATGAAGAATTCCATCACTTCAAGTACAGTCCTGGAAATTTTCATTGCAATGAGCCCAATACAGAAAGCCGTAACATTTTAGATTCTCCTAACCTCTACTTGAACCAGCTAGGATTCATTAACTTCCTCCAGGTGTCTTGGTCGATTATTCTGTTTCTTATTTTAGTTTTGTACTTCGGATTTCTAGGCTTTTCTCTAAATTGATATCCAAATCAGGGAAAGCTTAACCTGCTCCATTCGAGAAATAACCCATTTTGCCTTCCGCATTACGATTCCCAATAGCACATTGCGGTACCTTGTCGAACTGTAAGGTTCCTATAATCATTCACAAGAAGTGGGTACAAGTCATCTAACCTTAATGGCATCTTAGCAATTATCAGGGTACCAGTGTGAAACAGACAGCTTTTCATCTCAACAGGGTCTTTGTTCAGTCTAGTCAAAGTAGAAGTCCATTAAAAATTGATTGGTCATATTATTACAACGGTTGCAAGTATATCTGTCAAATTAATTAACTGGGCGACTTGGGTGAAACTTTTTTGGACGTGAGGTGCATCCAGAGTGATCGTCTTATTTATAATAGTATTCTGGAGATACCGGTGAGAATGCGTCTTTTTCATGAGCGCCTTGAACATTTAGCAGCATTTTTGGCGCTCTTTTTCATCAGTTCGGTTCTCATAGATCCTAGTTTAGGGATGGCTCAGAATAAAGAAGAGCAGAATTATCCATATCAGACACCCCTTTTTGAATCTCTGGACGATAGGGAGGTTGGTAATGCTAATCTGCAGAGTGAGGGAACAGCTACGATCCTTCAAAACGCCACCATAGCGCAAGCACCTTCCTCATCACCTGATGTCCAAAAGGTGTTAGCTGGGCAAGTTGTTAGTACAAGTAACTCCACCCAGGCATATGATGAATCCCAAAATGCTGAATCTTACGACCCTTCTCTCAGTTCTGACTCTATCATGCTTGACGATGTCTTGTTCAAACACTATAGAAACGAAGTAAATGGCATTACAATGCACTATGTGATGGGCGGAAAAGGAGACGCAATAGTCTTGTTACATGGTTGGCCCCAGACATGGTACGAATGGAGAGATGTTATGCCGATCCTAGCAAAGAATAACTATACTGTAATAGTACCCGATTTGAGAGGTCTGGGCGACAGTTCAAAGCCCGCATCTGGATTTGATGGAAACACAACGGCTTCTGACATTTATCAGCTAGTATCTGATTTAGGTTTTAATACTACTCACCTAATAGGTCATGACATCGGAGCTCAAACAGGTTATTCGTATGCGACAGCCCATCCAAACAATGTAAGCAGACTTGTTGTGATAGATTATGTCTTTCCCGGCTTACTATCCAACTTATCGTTTGCTGAACCTTGGTGGTTTTCATTCCATAGGGCATTGGACCTGCCAGAAGCCCTCATCGCTGGGAATGAACGTGAGTATTTGTCATGGTTCTACCGTCAATTGGCGTACAATCCATATTCTGTCAGCGAAGAGGCAATTGACGAATATGTGAGGCAATATTCGGCCCCGGGGGGAATGCGTTCAGGATTTGAATACTTTAGGGCTTCGGCAAATGATGCAACTATGAATAATGAAACATCAAAGGATAAGCTTGCAATGCCAATTTTGGCAGTATCTGGAGAAGTATCTCCTTTTGGCGGAGGTGACGCTAAACCGAATTATAGCTTAGAATCTGCAAAACTATTAGCAAACAACGTGTCAGAGATCACAATGCCTTTCTCTGGTCACTGGATCCCTGAAGAGCAACCAGGACCTTTGGCAGACCTACTTGTCAAATTTTTCAGCGACAAGTCTCAAGATCCCTCGTCAAACGAGACCGGAACAAGAACATCCCAGGCGATTGAGGATCTAATCAAAACTATTGATAATGACAGCTTAATAGCTTCTAACACTTCCCATGCCGATAATCTAAGGAATGTTGAATCTACAGAACAAACCACACCAATCTTGTCAGCAAATCTTTCAGCCGGGCCAGCACAGGATACGCAAGTACAAACATCAGTGCCTTTGGCGGGTCCTGGCAGTGATGAAACTTTAAGTAATAAGTCAATATCTCGCAATGTATCAAGCGATCAGAGAACTAGTGTTAATACAACTGGGAAACAAACGGATGGGCTGTTGCCAAACCAAACGACAGTACTTGGATATGGATCTTCTAACGAGTCGGCTAGAAACATAGAAGGACAGGTTTCTCAAAACCAATCTGAAGATAACATTGCGGGGCAGGAATCAATAGCGGATCAGGGAACTCCCCTATCAGAGGCAATTGAGGCAATTTCTAAATTATTTGAAAGCAAAAATGGTGGCTGACAGAATCTCATTTAGTATTTCTAACATTCCTTATCACTATTGAAATCGTTTCGTTCTTGTATGGGATTTTGATGTATACCTCTAAATATTGATGTGATAACATATTACAGGATCTGTCAGTGTCTATCAGTAAGCGCAAAACGCATTCAAAAATTCTGAGTAGAGTGCCAATGCCCAAAGCATGGTTAAGATGCACCTTTTGTTGTGGAACAGGCTACGTCTTTACATCTTCGGGGGTAAGCAACAAGGATAAGATAGGTGGAATTATTGCGTCGATGACCAATGACAAATGTGAGAGTTGCTTGGGGAGTGGATTTGTTCCATATCTAGAAGCTTAAAGACTGTGGTTGGCCAAGTATTATTTACGTGATTTTAATGGCGGCATGGAAGATTTCATTTGACGAGTGACAACTTCCACCCTTGTTCCGAGTCACTTTTCCGTTTGGCAATACTACACAATTACGAGTAATCATGTCGAAAATTAGAAATCTAGCATCGAAGAGTTGTTTATATTTTGTTGGATAGCTCTCATTGCTCGATTCTCTCTAGATCTCACTCCTGTCAGCCCGATTGTAAAGTAGAGTTCTGCCTACCTCAGCTTTTTGAATAAGCGAAATCTCAATTATTTACTTGTAAACTTCTATAGGCTAGCTTTGCACAGATATGACATCATTTTCAGAAGTAAGAAACATGTAATTATTCCACCTGTTTATTCCTCTGCATGTCAAAGAATTGTCCTAAATGCGAGGGAATGTTGGAGGAAGAAACCCAACCAGTTCCAAAGAAGGTACCGTTGCCGATTCCATTAAAGCCGACCATGTCGATAGAAAAGTACCTTCCAAGTATCATGAAGAAGTACAGTAACTACACTATCTTTATCTGTTCATTGTGCGGCTATATGGAGGTTTTTTTTAAGCGTTAGCTCTGCTCTGAACATGCGCCTTTTTCTAAGGTTTTAATCGTATAGGGTATGGGGAGGCATTTTGAAACAAGATTCAGTTCACCTTCTTAACAAATTTTCTTGATACATGGTAAAATTAAGTGAGCATGTGACAGAACTTTACTCGTAATGTCTTTCTTCGATAAATGGAGTGGAACAGAAAAGAAAAAGGGTAAATCCTCAGGTGACCTTAAAAACAAGATCAAAGAGAGCTTGAGATCAGCGGAACCTCTGAAACCTCGACTAGAGCAAGCACATCGGAAGCTCCAGATACAAATCTCCAA
>Ga0190265_10003992_pt1 | contig 10162 bp, 9 predicted proteins | sample Popmic124T_FD_133135 | JGI IMG/M metagenome (GOLD analysis project Ga0190265, IMG submission 133135) | Populus adjacent soil microbial communities from riparian zone of Indian Creek, Utah, USA - 124 T | ecosystem: Environmental > Terrestrial > Soil > Riparian zone | place: USA: Utah | collected...
CCGATTTCGGAAATCGAGGGGCGCACCGTCGTGCCCGCGACCGAGGAGGGCAACCGCGCCTGCGTCATGAGCGGCATCATGTCTCCCTCGGGCGAGGCCAGCCGCGGCTATTGCGTTCGCGTGGCGCGCGGCCCTCTCGTCGTCACCGATCTGCATTCATCGAGCGCCTGTGCGGCCGAGCTCTTCGCCCTCTCCGTGGTGCCCGGCGATCTCTCGGCCCCGCGCTGGGCCGTCTATGGTCAGCCGTCGAGCGCGATCAACGTGAGCGGCGGCGCGCTGGTCGTGCGCGAAAGCGAGCAGTTCGTGATCGGCGTGATGTCGTCGTCCGACCAAAGGATGAAGCGCGACATCCGCTGCGCGGTCACGTGGAGCGGTTGGCGACCTACAGCGACGAAGAACGAGCCGGAGTAGGGGCGCGGACCACCTCTGTACGCCCCCCGCCCGAATACCGCGCTACGCTGCCGCCGTTAAACTCGCAACGGAGGTGACGCACATGTCGGACCGATTCAAAGGCAACCACGTGGAATCGTACATTCACGCAAGCGATCACGTTGCCATGTGGAGCAAGGGTCGCTCGGTCCCCGACAGTACGCAGAAGCGTGCGGTGGCCGCGCTCACCAAGGCGCTCATGAAAGAGGGCGAAAACATGCGCCCGCCGGAGATGGACGTGCTCTGTTCCGAACAGCTCAAGATCTACGTCGAAGAGCTGTTCGCTTGGTCCGACGAGCAGAGCCTGGCAAGACGCGGCAAGGGGGCCGTCCTGTAGCGAGCTCCCGTCGCCGTTTCACCAGGGGGTCATGAAACGATTCTTGATCTTCTGGCCAAATGCGGTGGGCACCAAATCCATCGCCACGCCGCAGCCTCCGCCCGTGTTGTCGACGAGCAGGTTGGGGGGGCAACGTCCGTGGAAGGTCCAGGCCAGGTAGGGGATCTCCGCCGCTTGCGCCCGATCCATGAGGGCATCGGCGTCCTGCTCGCCGAACTCCCCGATGATGACCGGCAGCGTTTGCCCCGGGATTTCGAAGAGGGCACTGAACTCGCTTTCGGGATCGTAGACGTGCGTCTCGTAGACGATGTTTTTGCCGCCGCCGGCGGTGATCGGATGGGTGACGTAATAGGCCAGCGTTCTGCCCCACTGCTGCGTGCCTTGCACGGCGATGATGTGTTGCGGCGTGCCGGCTTGGGTTTCGACCTCGCGAATCGCGGCGACGGCGTCGTTCATCGCGGTCCACACGGTCTCGTCGGTGTCGTCATGGGGTTCGTTGGAAACGCCGTAAAGAACCCGCGGTTCGTTTTTGAACATGTCCGCGAGCTTTCGCCACACGGCCAGGGTCGCGGTGGTAGGAAGCTGGTTGGCGGTTGCGGTCGGTTCGTCCCAAAGCGACAAAAGGACGTACGCTCCTTTCGCGCTGACGTGGGCGACGATGTTCTGAATGTCGGCCTGGTAGCCCGGGTCGTCGAGCACGCCTTGCCATTGCACGCGACTGTCCGCGGCCGCCGAGCTTTCGAGATCGAGGCGGATGAAGTTGGCTTTCCAATTGTCGATGAGCTCATCGGCGCGGCGTTTGATCTCGGCTACGTTGGGCGGCTCATACGCGCACGCGTTGCAGTTTCGTGTGTCGTGGAAATTCGCGCCGCGGCCGTGAAAGACGGCGCTGCCGCGGTAGATGCGATTGCCCGACGTGTGCAGCCACCCCGTGACCGCGCCGTCGCCGGTTTCTCGGGCGTCGTCGCTTCGCTCGGCGACGGCGTCGCCCGACGCGCCACCATCCATGCCGGTGCTGCCGCCCGCGTCGGGGGGGAGGGCTGCGTCGATCGCGCCGCGTCCCCCGGTTCCGTCGGTTCCCGTGCCGGCGCCTCCGCCCGATCCGCCGTTGCCCGTCCCGCCGACACCGGCAGTACCGCCCGCGCCGGCGCTTCCTCCTCCGCTATTTCCTGCGCCGCCACTTCCTCCCGACGCGCCGCTGCCTCCCGCGCCCGCGCCGGTACCCCCGGCTCCAGCGCTGCTTCCCGTGCCCGCGCCGCCGCTTCCACCCGGATTGCCACCTGCGTCCGTACAGGCGGGATTGCCCGCGCCACTCGCGTGGCCGCCGGCGCCGGCATAGCCGCTCGCGCCCGCGCAATTGACGAGTCCTGTGGTCGATCGACTATCGTCAATCCGCGTCCCCGCGCCGCTTCCCGGCGGAGTTTGCGTATTGTCTTCGCTCGAGGGCCGCATCGGTGCATCGATGTCGTAAACGCCACACGATGCGATGCCCGTCAGACCACCAAATAACAGACAAAAGTGGACACTCCGCATTCGGATACTCGTGTTTCCGGGATCGCGAGAAGCGGCATTGACCGTCGATGCGAAGTCATCGACCGCCGGACGCGCTTCGAAATCCCTTTGCGATTATGGGTAGAAAGTCCCATAGCGCAAGCGCAGGACTGTGCAGTTTGTCTACAAAAAGGCTTGTTTTCGGCTCGATTTCGAATCCAATGCCCCGTTAATACGGCACTTCGGCGCATTGAAAAAAAATGAAAAAATGATCCGCCGCGCCGTCCTCCATGCTTCGCGTGCGCGAGCGACGGAAATTCGAATCGCCGGGGACTTCATCGCGCGTCGGATTTCTGACAGTTGCGGCCGAGATCGGCAGATTTTGCGCAGCGGCCGGACGCGTGCTTCGTGGAGCGTGCGAGCTCTGGAAGGCTATGACCACCACCTTCGATGACCGCGACCATTCATGAATCGACGTCGGCGACTCCATCGATCTCGAGCGTGCCTCCACGACACTCGAGCACCGCGCCCGCCGAGCGCTCGGCCACGAGATTCACACCCGCCGCGAGCTTTTTTGGAAGTGGCCGGCATCTTGCTCATCGCGTTCGAGGTGTTGATGGCGATGCGGCATTGAGGCGAGCCGTGAAACGGCGCGCGCGGCGTTTAATAATAGTTGGACCAGACGACCCCGATCTCTTCGGGATGGGCCGCATCCTGGTACGGATAGATGCCGTGGTCGGGGAACTCGAATTCAACATGACCGTATTCGCTCGTCGGCAAGATCGGAGAGGGCATGGTCTCGATGGGACGCGGGACCAGCGGGTGGACCGCGAAAAGCCCCTGGAAAACCACAGTGCCGCCCGATGCAAGCCGGAGACACCGCGGCGAGTAGTGTCCGTCGAAAAACCTGACCACCGCGCGACTCACGTAGTCCGATTCATTGAGGCAGGGAGCGACAGGCCGAAAACCGGGCGTGCCGACCGCGGCGCGTTGCGTATCCACGCCGTTTTCGGTTCCTGCTTGCGTCGATCGGATGGCGTCCGGCGACTCACTCGAGCAGCCGACCGCCGCAATGCTCAACGCAAACGCGACAAATGAAAAGTGATGACGTCGACTCGGGTCGAGAAGCGTTCGCATGGGAATCCCCTTGTTCATGTTGCGACCGATGCCTCCGCGCTACGAGGCAACTCCGGCCGCAGTTTGTCCGCCAGGATGTACGAAAGCCGTAGCGGCAACAAGCTGGACAAGCGTTCTTGGTCGCTCGCGGCCCCGCGCCTAGTGACATGGGCGGTGTGCAGGTAGCGTGAATCTGAAGGGTTTTTCTATTGAGCCGGGCTGCCGTGTTAGGATGCAGACTTGGCTCTCTGTGGGGCAACCAGGCTGAAAGTCGGGGGGGGGCCAGCCCGCACGGCGCCGGTTCGCGACGAAGGTGAGAGCCGTCCATGAAGCCCTGGGTGCTCCTGGGAGGTCCGCTCTTCGCCGGCCTGCTCGTGACCGTGGCGCTCAATCTCATGGGGCCCGAGCGCGCGGCCTTTTATCGCGTCGAAGTCGCCACCATGGAAGCCTTCGCTTGCCTCGGTAGCTTGGCGGCGGCGCTGCAGCTCCAGCGCGGCGACTACCTGCGCAACGCGTGGCTGCTGTACGCGTTCTCTTACTCCCTCTATTTCTTTGGCGATCTCACGCTGACCACCGGGCCCTTCTCCGACCGCTCGTGGACGCCGCTCACCAACGGGATCCTCACCATCGTCGGCAACATCGCCGCCGCGGTGGCCATCTGGAAACTCGCGCGCGCCAGCCGCATCGCGGGCCTCGAGCCCCCCTGGAGCCGGCCGGTGCGCGTCGCAGTTCAGGTCGTGGCGATCGCTCTCGCGCTCCTCGCGACCGGCGGCGCCACCATGATGTACACGTGGCAAGTGTTCGACGGCGAGATGGGCTCCCTCATGTACCTGGCGTCGTGCGTGGGGGACATCTTCTGCTTCACTCTGCTGGCGCCGATGTTCCTCACCGCGTTGACGTTGCGTGGCGGCGTGCTGGTCTGGATCTGGGCACTGCTCACGCTCTCCGGCCTGATGTGGCTCGGAGTCGACGGAACGGCCACGCTTCTACCCTCCGTTGGCGCGTCGCAGCCGACGACGCGGGCTTCGTTCGAAGTGTTGCGCTGCATCGCCAATGGCTACCTCGGCTCCGCGGGGTTGTACCAGGCGTGGATCCTGAGCAGAGGGGCGCGAGAGTTGGCCGTGGCCTGAGGCGGGCGATTCAGCGGGGCGAATCCGGGCCACGATTCGAGAATCCATCCCCGGCGGCGCGAGAAACCATGCGCCCGATCATCTTGGCGAAGACGTCGAGCTGGAATGGTTTGGGAACGAAGGCGTCGGCGCCCGCCTCGATGCAGGAGGCGCGGACGGCGATCGATGTCTGCGCACTCGTCATCACCACCGGAATGTCTTGCAGCAACGGGTCGGTACGAATCTGCTCACAAACGTCGTAGCCCGAAAGATTCGGCAGATTCATGTCGAGATAGATGAGCGCCGGACGTCGTTCGCGCATCAACCGCATCGCCGACTCGCCGTCGGAGGCAGTGACCACCTCGAATCCATAATCGGCCAGCTGTTCAGCGACGCAGGTCTGCGTGTCCTCGTGATCTTCGACCACCAGCACCAGCTGCCCTCGAGGAAGTCGATCCATGACACCTCGCTTCCAGGTTTGACGAAAATGCCAGTCACCCATCTTGGGACTCTGCACCAAATACGGCTCGCTTTTCATCGGGCTTAAGTAGCGTCTGCGCGATTTCGTGATCGGTGAAGGCCGGCGGACCCTCACCCATTTTGCGGGAACGCTGCGTAGAACGTACTTCCGGTACCGAGTTCGCCTTCGACCCAAATTCGACCGGCGTGCGCCTGAACGATGTCTTTCGCGATGGCCAATCCGAGCCCGAGACCACCCTGCTTGGTCGGTGAAGCCTGCCAATAACGATCGAAGATATGAGGAATATGGTGGGGCAAAATGCCGGGCCCCGAGTCCTTCACCGAGAAGATGACTTCTTCCGGAAGGACGTCGACGACGAGACGGATGCTGCCATTTTTGGGTGTGAACTTGATGGCATTTCCGAGGAAGTTGGCGAGGACTTGGTAGATCCTGTCTCGGTCGCAAGAGAGCGTGCAAGGTAATGGGGGCAAAGCGCTCGTCAGCATCTGGGCCTTCTGCTGAGCCACCGGTTGCATGACCGCCATGAGCTGGTCCACGAGCTCGGACACGACATGAGGCTTTTTGACTATCTCCAATGCGCCGCGCTCCGCCCGCGCCGCGTCGAGGAGATCGCCGATGAGTCGTTCCATCTTCTCTGCCGCGGCGAGTTGGCGCATGGCGTATTTGAGAACGACGTCGTCCGCGATGAGTTCCGCCCGTCGGAGGAGGAGATTCGCATACGTTCCCACCGCCGTGACGGGATTCCCGAGCTCGTGAGACACCACGGAGAGGAGCTCTTCTCTGGCGCGCGCCGCCGCCTCGGCGCCAACGCGGGCAAGGCGTTCTTCGTGCAGCTGTTGCTGCTGGTCGTGAATCTTGTGGCGCTGTTGGTAAAGCTCGACGAAAACCGACACTTTCGAGCGCAGAACGGCGGGTTCGAAAGGTTTGACCAAGTAGTCGACTGCTCCGCTCTGATAAGCGCGGAACATGTGGGCACCCTCGCGGTCGATGGCGGTCAGAAAGATGATTGGGACATAGCGGGTAGCGTCATACTGCTTGAGGATGCTGGCGGTCTCGATTCCGTCGAGGAGCGGCATCTGCACATCCATGATGATCACTGCGAAGTCTCGAGCTGAGGCGAGCTGCACGGCTTCGCCACCGGATTGCGCGCTGACAAGCTCGTGGCCCAGTGGTTCGAGAACGGCCGTAAGGGAGATCAGATTCGGAGGGTGATCGTCCACCATCAGAATCGCTGCGGGCGCAAGTTCGTCGGGAGGCATCGTCGCTGCACCCTACACGTCGGCCAACGTCGTCACGCAGACGTTGGTCCGAAGTGTAACAGGTGCCGCGCCCAGCATCCTACAAGAAGAGCAGGCAGGGCTCGCCGCCGTCAGCCAGCGGCCTTCTCGTCACGGGGTTTCACTCGAAGCGAGCGGCGGCCACGACTGGTGATGAAGCAGGCAGTGCTCGTGGATTTGCTCCAAAGCTTGTTTCGGTGGCCGTCGGGACCAGTAAGCTTTGGCATTCAAAAGAGGAGGGGCGGCGCCCGGAAGGATCGAGGCGGAGTAGACGATGACCGGCAGGTTGACCCACCTGTGATCGTGATGCAGAGCGTGCACGAGGTCCCAGCCGTCGAGGATAGGCATGCGCAAGTCGGTAAGAACCATGCACGGCGGATCGCTCTCGTGGGACGCCAAGAACTGCAGAGCCTCCTCCCCGTTCTGCGCGCTGTAGATCTGGTGACCGATCTGCGACAGATGCACTTGGGCCAACTCGAGGACATCCTCCTCATCGTCGACCAATAAGATTTTGCACATCCGCCACCTCCCGGCGAACCAGTCAAGTCTGCGACTCGCAGTCGAAAAAGCAAAACGGCCTTTGGGCCTAAGGCGCGATGCCTTGCATTGGTTTCGAACTCCGATCGGTGCTGACTCGTCGCGCGCCGTCGAACGCGATGCGAACGACGCGCGCCCCCGATCGCGCGCCCAATGGGCACGATTGCACCGCCCGCGCGGCGAATCGCACCAGCGGTGCAGGTACTGCACACCCAAAGCCGGTCCTCGGACCGATCAAAGGCGGCTGGCGAAGGCCGTCTTCATTAAGTCATAGAGGGCGAGATCGGCAGTCGACGTATGGGCCTTGCCTGAGACGCTGAACAGGGCGTGGCCGGTGTTCCAGTCCCCGGGATGGGTAGGCTCCCAGTTGAACGTGCCGATCCCTTGCTGATTGGGGAGATTGAAAATGATGTCGTTGGCGGCACGCTGCTCGGGTCCGTATTCGGCAATGACGAACTTCAGGCTGGGGAACATCGCGCTGAGCTGCGTGAAGGTCGACATCCACGCCGACGGTTGACCCTGATACGCCGTGTAGCAGGACTCGCCGAAGACATCGAATGAAACTCCCGCCGCCATCGCGCTGTTGATGAAGTCGCGACTGACGTTGAAGGTGCCACCGCGATCGATGTGGAGCATGATCTTGATGCTGGCATCGACATCCTTGACGCCTTGCACGCCCGCCTTGAGAAGCGTGCCGAGATTGGTCCAGTTGCCGCTGCTTCCGGTGATGGGATTGGGGCCGGTGGGAAGTCCACCGCTGTCGCAACGATGGAGGAGCATGCCGGGTGTGATCTCGTTTCCGATCTGCACCATGTCGGGTCTGGCGCCTGCGGCCACGAGCTGCGTGATGGCGTCTTGGGTGTAGTCGTGAACCGCGGTCGCCAGTGCCGCGATGGAGGTCAAGCCCTGCCACGCCACCGGGACGCATTGCTTGCCCGGATCGGCCCAGTTGTCGCTGTAGTGAAAATCGAGCAAAAAGCCCATGCCAGCGGCCTTGATTCGCTTGCCGAAGGCAATGGTGTGGGCGAGATCGCCGAAGCCATTCTGCTTGTCGTATCCATCGACGGCCCTGGGGTCGACGAAGGTTCGCAGCCGAATGTAGTTGAACCCGTGATCCTTGAGGAGCTGCAGGATCTCCTTCTGAGTTCCGTCGGAGTAGGTCGCACCACCGGCTTCATCCGCCTGGACCCAGGTGATGTCCGCGCCGATGAAGAAACTCGGAACGCGCGTACCGACGTCCGTGCTCGCGCCGTCGATCACGCCGCCTGCGTCGAGCGCACCGCCGCTGCCTGCGCCGCCGCTCAGGCCGCCGGCGCCGCTTGCCCCGCTGCTGCCGCTGACGCCACCCCTGCCGCTGCTGCCGCCGGCTCCGGTCGTCCCGCTGTTGCCACTCGCGCCGCCGCTGCCAGCACCGCCGCTCGCACCGCCCTTGCCCCCACTGCCGCTCGCGCCGCTGGTACCGCCGCCGGTTCCGGCTGTGCCGCTGTTGCCGCTCGCGCCGCCACTGCCCGTGGCGCCGCCGCTGCCGCCCGTGGCGCCGCCGCTGCCGCCCGTGCCCGATCTGCCTGAGTCCGGAAGATTTCCGTTGCCACCGGCGCCGCCGGCCGCGTTGGATCCACCAGCTCCACCTGTTTGGTCTTTCGGCGAAGGGCTGCCTGTCTCAGGGTTGCCGCACGAAAGACCGATAACGGCGGCAGCAAGGCTCCAAAGGCAATGTCGAGGCGGATTCGCGCGCATTCGCCAAGCTGAGTGCCCCAACTTCATCGCTGCGGCTCAAGAAAAAGCGCTTCCTGCCCATCGACACCGGTAATGGCCCCAGCGGTCAATGCATATCCGACATGCCAAGTTTCGATTGGTCGGCGCCGCTCTCCGTCCTTATGTTGCCGGCTGACGACTAAGGGATCCGTCCCCTGTTCCAGCTCCGATAGAACCATCGTTCTCGATCGTTGCATCAGCGATCGCCGCCTCGAGCGATACGATGGGAAGCGCGCCCGGCCGTCCCGTCCGAGCGACAATCAGAAGGGCACCGCGCTTCGTAGCTTAGCGGTAAAGCCCGCTTGCCGGGCGTCTCGCCGTCCCAAAGGACAAAGACAAAATTTCAGACGCGGAGTTCGAAGAACCAATCGATGTGGGTAGAAGCGATTCTCTCGAAAGACAATGTGATCTCATTGGTCGGACAGTTCTTGCCGATGAGCATTCACCTCGGCGAAAACCCGGACGACGGGCACTACCTCGAGCTTTTCGAACCGAGACAGGTCTCGTTGGTCGAAGATCTAGGCTTGCGCATGACCTGCGGCGCGACAATTCGTTGGCCCATTCTCGGCATCGATCTTCCGGTCACCGTGGAATCGGTCACCCTGTTGCTATGTCCGTCCATTCCCAGCGCATCCGGCCGAGACGAGCTCGACTTCAGGCTCACCGTCGAGGGCATCGACTTCGCCTGGGTGCCCGCGACGGTCGACGACCGCATCGCCGACAAGATCAACCTCGAGCTCGCCAAGAAGCACGCGCTCCTTTCCTGGCGTTTTGGCGAGACGTTGAGCCATGTGTTCAAGATGCCTCCTTTCCTGCCGCCGCTCACGGCGGTGGCCCTGAAGGTTGCGTGGGGCCAGGTCCGAGTGACGAGCGAAGCGGTGGTCATCGCCGTCTCATTTCACCCGCGCGTCCTGCGCGGTGAGGAAGAGCTTCTGCTGCTCCCGGTCCCGCCCGAGGAGCTGGTTCGACCGAAGCCTTCACCGATCCCTTCGATCAGGCGGGTACCGCGACTCCAGATCGCGCCGTTCGTCGCGCTGGCCGGCGGCGCGGCGCTCGCCACGCTGGCCACCTGGCTCATCGCTGGCATCGGCGCTCGCGCTTGGCGCTATGCCGCGGGACGAGCTTGACAGCCATGACCGAACAAACAAGCGCCTCCGCGACGCATCCGGGCCAGCCGAGGCCGAGCATCGAGCTGCGCGCCCTTGCTGCGGAATCGCTCGAACTCCACATGGAAGGCGACCTCAAGTTCTCGGACGCGGCCGCGCTGTGGAAGAACGTGACGCAGCGGTTGACCGCTGTCGGCCGTGGACAAAAGTTCGATTTCGACATGTCCCGCGTCGAGCGGATCGACGGCGGCACGATGGCGCTTCTCGTCCATCTGCGCAACGAGCTGAAATTGCGCGGCGTCCGCTCGGACTTCGTCGGCGCGACAGGTACCGTGCACGACCTCGTTCATCTCTACGGCGGCAACGAAAATCCCGTGCGGCGCATGCGCCGACGACCCAAAAGCGCGCTCGATCAGCTCGGAGAAGGCACGCTCGGATTCTTCAAGTCTGTACGGGAGGTGCTCGGATTTTTCGGGGACATGATCCTCGCCTTTCTCGGCCTCTTGCGCGAACCGCGCACCGGC
>Ga0190265_10003993_pt1 | contig 10162 bp, 8 predicted proteins | sample Popmic124T_FD_133135 | JGI IMG/M metagenome (GOLD analysis project Ga0190265, IMG submission 133135) | Populus adjacent soil microbial communities from riparian zone of Indian Creek, Utah, USA - 124 T | ecosystem: Environmental > Terrestrial > Soil > Riparian zone | place: USA: Utah | collected...
ACCCCAGCCGGAGCCGAACTGGTTCGCCGCGGCGTTGGTGAGCTTCTCTTTGAACGAGGCAAGACCGCCGAGGTCGCTCTCGATGGCTGCCGCGAGCTCGCCCGAGGGGGTGCCGCCGCCGCCCGGCCCCATGATCTCCCAGAAGAGGGTGTGGTTGGCGTGACCGCCGCCGTGGTTCTTGACCGCGTTCCGGACGCCTTCCGGTACGCTGTCGAAGCCGCGCAGCAGGTCCTCGACCGACTTCGACTGCAGGGCGGCGTCGCTCGCCAGCGCCTCGTTCAGCTTGGTGACGTAGGTCGCGTGGTGCTTGTCGTGGTGGATCTCCATCGTCTTCGCGTCGATGTGCGGCTCGAGCGCGTCGAAGGCATAGGGCAGTGGGGGCAACTGGTGCATCGTGATTCCCTCCTTGGCTTGGACGTTCAGGATGGCGGCGGCCCGGCGAGACCTGCCGGCCGGGAGCGCCGTCCAGGATTCTGGCATGAATGGGGTAGAAAACACGAAACCCCCGCAATGCGGGGGTTGGTTCAAGCAGACGCGAGGCGGCTGAGCCGCCCCAAGGAGGGGACCTAGCGGAGCTTCTCTTCGACGAACTCGACGTGCTTGCGGACCTTGGGATCGTACTTCTTCATCCGCAGCTTTTCGGTGGACAGCTTCTTGTTCTTGTCCGTCGTGTAGAAGTAGCCGGTACCGGCACTGGAGACCAACTTGATCTTCTCGCGCATCGTTTTACGTCTCTCTCTGTAATGAATGGCGGGGCCGACGGGGCTCGAACCCGCGACCTCCGGCGTGACAGGCCGGCGTTCTAACCAACTGAACTACAGCCCCGCAAAGGACTCCTACAACCCTGTGTCGGCGGCAAATCCCGACCTCCTGGTGGGAGGTGAGGGATTCGAACCCGCGACCCCCTGCGTGTAAGGCAGGTGCTCTAACCGCTGAGCTAACCTCCCTCGCCGCCAAAGGAGGCCATATGGTACGTAAGCCGGGGGTGGCTGTCAACACCCAATCGAGTGGGCTAGTGCGCCACGTACCCCAGCGCCTTCAGCTCCTCCTGGAGCGCCTCCGGCACGTCCTGGTCTCCGGAGCGCTTCTTGAGGCCGGCGAAGCGCTGGCGGATGAGCTCCGTCAACTCGGCCACCAGCTCTGGCCGGCTCGCCGCGAGGTTTGTGGTCTCCAGGGGGTCGTGCGACAAGTCGTAGAGCTCGGCGCGGCCGATGGGGTAGTGGTCGGGGGGCGCGTCGGGAATGCAGACCGGCGCGATCCCCTCCGGGTTGTGGACCAGCTTCCAGTTGCCCCGCACCACGGTATGGATGGAGGTCGGTCCGTACTCCGAGAAGGCCGGTTTCGCGACGCCGCCTTCCTCGCCCGGGCGGGCCAGGTAGCGCAGCAGCGATCGGCCGTGCTGCTCGCCCGGTTTGGGCAGGCCGAGCAGGTCGAGCATCGTGGGCAGCACGTCGATCAGCTCCACCGTCTGCGGCACCCGGGCGCCGGCCGGCAGCAGGCCGGGAGCGGCCATCGCAAGCGGCACGTGGAGCGTCGTCTGGTAGACGGAGCAGGCATGGTAGAGGTAGCCGTTGTGGTCGTAGAGCTCCTCGCCGTGGTCGGCGGTGAACACGAAGAGCGTGCGATCGAGCTTGCCGGCCGCCTCGAGGCCGTCGAGCAGCGCGCCGCTCAGCCGGTCGCTCCCCATCACCGCGGCGTCGTAGAGCGCGTCCAGGTGGCGCAGGTCGCGCTCGCCGAGGGGCAGGCGCTCGGTCATCACCCGGTTGAGCTGCCATTTCTTGGTGCCCAGCGGCCCCTCATAGCCGGGGTCGAGCACCTTCGTCGCAAGGTCGCCGCCGTTGTAGTAGGGGCCGTGGGCGCCGAACAGGTGCACCCAGAGGAAGAACGGCTTGTCGGCCCCCTCCGCCCGCGCCCAATCCAGCGCGCGGCCGACCGTCTTGCCGTCCTGGCCTCCGGCACAGGCGAAGTCGTCCCAGCCCTGGTGGTTGGCCTGACACATGTTGCTGAGGAACGCCCCCGTCCGGTAGCCCGCCCCCTGCAGCATCTTGGGCAGTGTGGCGAGGTCGTCCGGGAAGCCGAAGCCGTTCTCGATGACGCCGTGCCCGCTGGGGTAGAGGCCGGTCAGCACCGAGGCGAGCGAAGGCCAGGTCGAGGCGCGCTGCGCCAGCGCCGAATCGAACGTCACCCCCTGGCCGAGCCGGGCGTCGAGCTTGGGGCTGGTCGCCCGCGCCGTGTAGCCATAGGTTCCCAGGCGATCGGCGCGCAGGGTGTCGACGGTGAGCAGCACCACGTTCCACCCCTTGGCCCCGCCGGCGAGCTGCGGCCGCGCCTCCGCCTTGTGTTCCGAGCCGCAGGCCGCGATCCCAAGGGCCGCGATCCCCGCGAGCATTGCGAGCAGCGCCGGCAGGAGACGGAGGACGGACCTGGGAGAAAGGGCGCGCATCGGCGCGGATTGTAGCCCGAATCCCAGACAGCCCGCCCCGAGGCCTTGCGGACGATCCTCAAGAGAGATATAAACCGCCTGCCTTCCATTCCTGGATCGTCCGGTCCGGATACATCCGCTTGTCCGCACGGTTCCTCGCGATCGCCGCCAGGCCTCGCCCCGGTTTTTCTTCCGGAGGCGACTTATGGAAACAGCCGCGAAGTGCCGCGGTGCAGAGCGCCGGCCGATGGCCGCGCCTGAATGGGAGGGCCTGGTCCGCCGCTATGGCGGCCTGGTATTCGTGAGGGTCCTGCAGGCCGTGAGGGCGCTGGGGGAGGACCCCACGCACGAGCAGGTGGAGGAGCTGGTGCAGGAGGTCTATTACCGGCTGCTGACGCGCGGCGCGGTGCGGCTGGGGCAACTGCGCGGGCGCGGCGAAGGGCGTCTCGTCGTCTACCTGAGCCGGGTCGCCGAGTGCGTCGTGCTCGACCAGTTGCGCAAGACCGGTGCGGTCAAGCGAGGCAGGAGCGTCCTGGTGCCGCTCGACGAGGAGGGGACCTCGCTCGCCGAGCGGGCGGTCGATCCCGCGGCCACCCCCGATGTCCTCTGCCTGATCGCGGAGCGCCGCCGCCTGCTGCTCGAGCGCTGCCGCGCGCTCCCCCGGCTGGCCGCCAACCAGGAGGACCGCCGGCGCAACCTGCGCATCCTCCGGCTCGCGCTGCTGGAGGGCTGGACCAGCCAGGAGATCGCACAGCGGGAGGGGAGAGGCCTCTCCATCAGCGCGATCGACACCGTGGTCTACCGCGCCCGGCAGGGGCTCCTGAAGCGTGGATTCGAGGTCAGAAGGCGCTGACGTGTCTTATGATCCTCTCGCCATGCGAATCTTCACCGATCCGCGCTGCCTGGAGCACGCGGCGCCCCGCGGCTACCCCGAGCTCCCGGCGCGCCTGTCCTCCATCCTGGACCTCCTGCGCGGCTCCGGCTGGGAGGTGGCCGTGCCGGAAGTTAGCAACGACACCGCCCCCGACACAGTGCGCGACGCCGTGCTCGCCGTTCACGACGAGGGCTACGTCGCCCGCTTCCACCGGGCCGCCGGGCGCGGCGACTCGCTGCTCGACTCGGCCGACAACCCGCTCTCGCCCGGCACCTGGGCCGCCGCCTGGGCCGCGGCGGGCACGGCGCTCGCCGCCGCGGACTGGGTGGCCGGCGCCGGGGGCCGCTCCGCCTTCGCCGCGGTGCGCCCGCCGGGCCACCACGCCGAGCGCGCCAAGGCCATGGGCTTCTGCTTCTTCAACAACGTGGCCGTGGCGGCCGAGCACCTCCGCCGCCGCCACGGCGTCGACCGGGTCGCCATCTTCGACTTCGACGTCCACCACGGCAACGGCACCCAGCACACTTTCGAAGACCGGCCGGACGTCTTCTACGCCAGCACCCACCAGTACCCCTTCTACCCCGGCACCGGCGCCGCGGACGAGACCGGCGTCGGACCCGGCGAGGGCGCGACCCTGAACGTGCCCCTGCCCGCCGGCACCGGCGACGAGGGCTACGCCGAGGCCTTCGAGGGCCGCATCCTGCCGGCCCTGCGCCGCTTCGCCCCCGACGTCCTCCTCCTCTCCGCCGGCTTCGACGCCTGGCAGTCCGACCCCCTGGGCGCCATGCGCGTCACCGAAGAGGGCTTTCGCCGCTGGGGACATCAACTGCGCGAGCTCGCCGCCGAGGTGTGCGAAGGCCGCGTCCTCGCCGTCCTCGAAGGGGGCTACGACCTGGCGAGCCTGCCCGCCCTGGTGGATGCCCACCTCGAAGGGCTGGCCGGAGGGCGGCCGGAACCTCGGCCGGCGAGCAGAATATAGACGAGGAACAATATTGACTTTACCCTGGCGTTCCCCGTAGAATCCCGAAAGTTCACGTAATACTTGAACGGTAGTCGGGTATACCCGCGTCCTTCGACAGCTTTTCTGCTTACCGCGGGACGGCGGGGCTCGCCGGTATGAGCCCTTGTATGAGGTGAAGGAGAGAGGACCATGAAACGCAACGTCATCCTGGTGTTGATCGCTGTGGCTCTGCTGGTCTCTGCGCCTGTGTGGGCGGCCCAGCCGTTCGGCTCGTTCGGCGGCAAAGTGGGAGGCGGGAACTCCGGTGCCGGCCTGCTGCCGCTCCACGGCTGGGCTCTGGACGACAACGGTGTCGAGTCGGTGGACGTCCTGGTGGACGGGCTCGTCGCCGGCCGCGCCGCCTACGGCCGCGCCCGCGCGGGGGTCGCCCAGCGCTTCCCCGGCTTCCCCGACTCGTCGGCCTCCGGCTTCGCCTTCGAGCTTGACACCACCCGCTACCTGAACGGCCAGCACACCGTCTCCATCCGGGTGAAGAGCAAGGCGGGTGAGTTCGTCACGCTGACGCCGCGCAGCTTAGACTTCCTCAACGTGGCCCACAACCTGGCGCCCTTCGGCAAGATCGAGTTCCCGCAGCCCCATGCCGAGATGCGCGGCGACTGCGACCTGACGAACCCGTCGCGCCGCTACAGCGTCATCTCCGGCTACGCTCTCGACGCCGGAGTCCAGGAGGACGACTACGGGGTCGGCTACGTCGAGCTGCTGATCGACCGCGCCGTTTGGGCCAACACCCAGATCGACTGCCGCAACTCCTTCCCCGAGGGCGGGCTCTCCGACTGCTACGGCTTCCGCCGTCTGGACGTCGAGAAGATCTACCCCGGCCTCAAAGACAGCCCGCACAGCGGCTTCCGCTTCGTGCTGGACGTCGGCGCCCTGATCGCCATTGGCTACACCCAGGGCAGCCACATCCTCACCGTGCGCGCCGGCGACCACGCCGACCAGGTCCGCAACATCTACGAGATGGCGGTCACCTTCAGTTGCGACGAGGACGTCCTCAACGAGAACGCCTTCGGCGACATCAGCCGTCCGCGCAACGGCAACCTCTTCAACGGCGTCGTCCTCACCTCCGGCTGGGCGCTCGACTGGGAGGGCATCGGCTCCATCCGCATCCTGGTCGACGGCCACGAGCTCGGAGCGGCCTCCACCGGCTTCGTGAACCCGGACGTAACCTTCCACTATCCAGGCTTCCCGGAGAGCGCTGCGCCGGGCTGGCAGTTCCTCCTCGACACCCGGACCCTGGCGAACGGCCAGCACTTCCTCGAGGCGATCGTCACCGACGATCACGGCGCCCAGACCCTGATCGGCAAGCGCCGGTTCGTGGTCAACAACGTGGTGCCGTAGGGTCTAAGGCCCCCGGGTAACCCCCGGGGGCTTTTCTCTGCTCATAGGCATGACCGAGCCCGCTCTTCCCCAAGTCACCATCTATACCGACGGCGGTGCCGACCCCAATCCGGGGCCGGGCGGCTGGGCGGCCGTGTTGATCGACCCTTTGAACGGAAAGGTGCGGGAGATCTCCGGCGGCGAGCCCTACGCCACCAACAACCGGATGGAGCTGACCGCCGCCATCCGCGCCCTCGAATCGCTCAAGGTGCGCTGCCGGGTCCAGCTCTTTACCGACTCGCAATACCTGCGCAAGGGGATCACCCAGTGGCTCGCCGGCTGGATCGCCCGCGGCTGGCGGCGCAAGGACGGCGAGCTCCTGAACGAGGACCTCTGGCGCCTCCTGGCCGAGCTGATCACCCGGCACGACGTGCGCTGGGACTGGGTCAAGGGCCACGCCGGCAACCGCTGGAACGAGCGCGCCGACCAGCTCGCCACCGCGGCCATCCACGCCCAGCGCGGTGCCAAGCCTGCCAGGGTGCCGGGCGCCGCCGAGCTGCCCCCCGAGCCGCCGCCCGAGGCCGAGGTCTTCCTGCGCATCTCGAGCGCCGGCCGCAACGGCGGCTGGGCGGCGCTCGTCCGCCGCGGCGGCGAGGAGACCGTCCTCACCGGCCGCGCCGTCGGCACCCCCAACCAGCTCGACATCCTCTCCGCCGCCGAGGTCCTGGAGCAGCTCCCTTCCGGGATCTCGGTCGCCGTCTCCACGCCCTCGGACTACCTGAGGAACGGCGCCAACGCCTGGCTCGAAGGCTGGAAGCGGCGCGGCTGGAAGACCCAGGAGGGCAAGCCCGTCTCCAGCCGCGAGCTCTGGCAGCGTCTGGACGCCGCACTGGCCGCCCGCCGCGTCACCTGGCCCTCCGTGAAGGGCCTGAAGCTGCCCGAGCTCGAAGCCCTTGGAGTCACCGCCCGCGAAGCTGCGAAGGGCTAGGGCGGGGACTGGCGCGCTGCACCGCCATCGTCACATCGTCACCATCAGCACACCCGCCGCCTCTCCGGCTGCCGTCTCCCTTCAGCATTCCGTTGCTCCTTCCGGGAAAGGCGTCCAATGGTCGATAAGAGGAGAAGTGCGGCGAAAGGTTTCACATTTGTGCGTTCTGAGGCAACTTTTCTTCTAGAGGATGGCTCCATTCGGTGATTCCGCCGGTCCGAGACCCGTCCATAAGGAGAAAGTCATGTTCTCTAAGAACCTGCGCCGCACCCTGTTCGCCGCCGCCGTCCTGTCCGCCCTCAGCCTCTCTACCCCGGTGGCACAGGCTTGGCCGCTCTCCAACTCACCAAGCGCTCGCTTCCAGAAATGGGACGTCCTCTCGTCCTTCTGGAGCTTCTTCACTGGGATGCTGAAGGACAACGTGGACACCGGGATGTCCATCGATCCTGACGGCAACCCGAATGGGACCGGGATGACGATCGATCCCGACGGCATTAAGACTGGGATGACGATCGACCCTGATGGCAAACCTGCCCCCAGCGGGAACGCAGGAAGCAATACCACCGATCCCAACGGATAGGAGTGTGCTCGGGGCCGGTCGTTCTGGCCGGCCCGCACTTTTTATTGCTTGTCGTGTCACAGATTCCGCCTCAGAGGTAACTATTCTTCTAGGGACTAACTAACGCGGTGAGGTCTGGCCGCAGGAGGGGGTATCTTGGCGGATTCACATCTTTCGCTGGAGACTCTGGCGAAGTGGTTGACGGGAAGGCTGGAGCACGAGGAGATGCTCGGTGTCGTCGTGCGGCACCACCTGGAGATGTGTGCCTCTTGCCGGGAGAGGCACGAGGAGATCGGGCGCTTACAGGCCGAGATCGGTCATTGGGATGAAGAAGTGGCGGTCGTTGAGAGCCGGCAGGCTCCCGAGTTGTGGCGCCGGCTGACCGACCATCCCTTCGACGAGCAGATCAGGTTAGTTGAAGAAGATGAGACCCTGCACGCCTGGGGCCTATGCCAGTTTCTTTTGAGGCGTAGTCTCGAGTCCATCTTCGACGATCCCTCCAAGGCACTTGAACTGGCGGATCTCGCGGTAAGGACATCTCGGCAATTGGGAGATGCCTACGACCCTCATTGGGTTTTCGATCTGCGTGCTCGGGCTTTTGCCTACCTAGGTAACGCCCGGCGAGTACTTGGCGAATTGCGTAGCGCGGAAGCCGCCTTCAGGAAGGCGCAGTCATGCCTCGATCGAAGCACGACCGGGAACTCTCTGGTCGAGGCGGAAGTTCTCGACCTCAAGAGCTCTTTACGCCGGGACCAGCGTCGGCTGGGGGAAGCCTTGGACTTGTCGGATCGTGCCGTTCTCCTCTACAGGGAAAGCCAGGATCCGCATGGAATCGGTAAGCTTCTCCTGAAGAAGGCCAAGATTCTTGAAGAGATGGGGGACTTCGACCAAGCTCTCACGCTGCTGCGCGAGAGCCCCTCGGAAATTGATCGGAGGCGTGAGCCGCGCCTCTTCATGTCCGCCCGCTACAACTTGCTGGGATGCCTCGCTCTTGCGGGTCTCTATCCAGAAGCCGAGGAGCTCCTCCCTGAGGTCAAGTCTCTCTTCCGCGAAGCCGCTCAGCCTCTCGACCTCGTCCGCCTGCGCTGGGCGGAGGGCAACATCGCCCTGGGCCTCGGCCGGATCGACGAAGCCGAGGACTCTTTCCGGGAGGTTCAGGGCGAGTTCCTGGAGCGTGGAATGGCCTACAACGCCGCGCTCGTCTCCCTCGACCTCGCCATCCTCCTGGCCCAGGAGCACCGCAACCGCGAGCTGAAGATCCTGGCGCTGGAGCTGATGCCGATCTTCGAGTCGCGGGAGATCCACCGCGAGGCCCTGGCGACCCTCCTCATGTTCCAGCGCGCCGTCGAGGAAGACCGCCTCACCGAGTCCCTGGCCCGCGAGATCGCCGGCTTCCTCCGGCAGGTCAAGACGGACCGGAACGCGGGATGACCGGCAGCACGATGCGCGACGCCTTTCCCGGGCTCCGGTGAATCGTCAGCCGGGGCGCCGGCGTTAGCTCGGGGGTGAGGTGACTGGGGCGGTCCGCCCCGGTCACCGTCACGCGGATACGGTTCCCGGCGTCGAAGAGGTTCGACGTCGGGAAGAGGTCGAAGACCAGCTCCACCGCCTCGCCCTTCGGCATCTCCTGGAGATCTGCCGCGTGGCTGCGATGGTAGGGTAGCCCGAACGTGTCGTGAGCCGGCTTGGAGAGGGCCCGGTGCGAGGCCCGGAGAGCCCCCTCCGTCACGTAGCGGGACACTCCGGCCGCGTCCACCTCCTCGAGGTACACGAACAGGTCGGCGTCCGGCGTGGAGGAAGACACCCAGAGGTGCACCACCGGGTGCCCCGTCACCTCCACGGTCGCGGCCAGGGGCGTCGTCGTGTAGGTGAGCCCCTTGGCGTCGTTGGCCGTCAGCTCGGCGTAGTCGGCCTCCAGCGACCACCGCGGCGCGGGCCACACCCCGGCGCCGTAGTCCACCGTGTAGTCGTCTTTCCCCGCCGGCCCCTTGGGGGCCTCCGTGCCGAGCCCGCCGTCGTTCGCCGACTTCACGCTCCCGGCCTGCCCCGCCGCGAAGAAGTACTCCGTTCGCCGCTCCTCCGGCAGGGGCCATACCTTGGCTGCCCGCCACCCCTGCCCCTCGGGAGCCCCCAGCGCGTAGTAGTGAACCGCCGGCTCCGCCATCACCCCGTTGTCGATCCCCTTCAGCCAATAGTCCCACCACCGCAGGTGCTCCGCCGCGAAGTCGAGCCCCTGGTCCTGCACGTGCGACCACGGGCCGATCGTGAGCTTCTGGGGGTTGCCCAGGTTCTTGAACAGGATCACCTGGTCGCGCAGATAGCGGTCGAACCACCCGGCCAGGTGATACACCGCCACCTTCGACTCCCGCATCTCCTTGAGGTACGTGAGCGGGCTCGCCGCCACATACGGCTGGCCGCCCCGCTTCGGGTCCACGCTGTCGCGGAACGGCAGGCCGAGGTAGAGCTTCGCCACATCGCCATTGGCCCGATGCTCCGCCACCGCGGCCGCGAGCAGCTTGCCCTCCAGGTCCTCGTCCACCGGCACGGCCAGCTTGTCCAGGTCCATCTCGCGGACGGCCCCCTTCCAACTCTCGACGAAAGCCTGGTGGAAGATGCCTCCCTGGTAGAGCAGGTCGTACAGATGCGCCATCCCCACCTCGGGGAAGATCGCCTTCAGATGAGGCGGCTTCTGGCCGGCCGCCAGGTACTGCGTGGTCGAGAGGTAAGACCGGCCATACATGCCCACGTTGCCGTTCGACCACGGCTGAGCCGCCAGCCACTCCGTGATGTCGTAGGCGTCCTCGGTCTCCTTGGGCTGGAACATCCACGGCGCCGAGCCGAACGACGCCCCAGACCCCCGCACATCCACCGCGGCCACCACGTACCCATGCCGCACCACCTCCGGAAGCCACCCGAAACTATCGACGATCGAGTAGATCTTCCCCTCCTCCGCCACCGCCCGCCGGTACCGATGATGAGTCCAA
>Ga0190265_10003994_pt1 | contig 10161 bp, 7 predicted proteins | sample Popmic124T_FD_133135 | JGI IMG/M metagenome (GOLD analysis project Ga0190265, IMG submission 133135) | Populus adjacent soil microbial communities from riparian zone of Indian Creek, Utah, USA - 124 T | ecosystem: Environmental > Terrestrial > Soil > Riparian zone | place: USA: Utah | collected...
AATCGTCGGCTTCAAGCGTAAGAGAAAAGTCGCCGGTGACCCTATTGAACACCCCTCCACTGTCAATCCCGAGCGCCATCCCGGGCGGGTTGATCTTGGTGACCGTGCCCAGACGCTTCGAGTAGAGGAGCGGCGCATCGTGACCGGCGCGGGAAAGAGTCAGTGTCGAGCTTTTCCGATCGAGAATCACGTAGGCCATGCTGATGAACATGTCTTCCTTGATGTCGGGATAAATTTGCCGGTTTACCTTTTGCAGAACATCGGCCGGCGAAGCATTGCCCGTCGCCTGACTGCGCAGGACACTGCGGCAGATGGCCATGATGATCGACGCGGGCACACCTTTTCCGGAGACATCGGCAATCGCGACGCCGAGCCTCTCATCATCCACCTTGAGGTAATCGAAATAATCGCCGCTGACATGGCGCGCGGGAATGTTGATGCCGCTGATCTCAAAGCCCTCCACGACCGGAGCTTCGCTTGGCAGGAGGATGCGCTGGATGTCACGGGCGATCTCGAGATCGTGATCGAGACGCTTTTTTTCATTCGCTTCCGAGTAAATGATGGCGTTGTAAAGGGCGAAGGCCGATTGCTCGGCAATCGATTTGAAAACGACGAAATCGCTCGGCGTGAACGGCGCGCTCGCCGGCCCGTTGCCGAGCGCCAGCACCCCCATATTTTGTTTTCCGTAAAGCAACGGCGTGACCATAACTGAGGTGGCGCCGAGAGAAGTCCCGCGCAGGCCCGCTAACTCGGGCGCAGCCGCGTCGCTCAAGCAGACCGGCTCGCGCGTCTGCCAGACACGGCCGACAATCCCCTCGCCGGGAGGGATGGTATGGAGACGCAAATGGCTCTCCAGCGCCGCTGGTGTTGTGGCCGCTTTCTGCAGGACCTCCGGCGGCACCTCAACAAAAGGCGGGGAACCCTTCGAAATGTAGGCTGGCGCCAACTTTCCTCCCGCGCGCTCCATCATGTAGAGCGCGCCGCCATGCGCGTCGAGAATCCGAGCCGCCCCTTCCACAATCAAACGATGCAGGTCAGCCGCACGGATCGTCTCGGTAAACGCCTCGCCCAGGCCGTGCAGAAAATCGAAGACCAGCGTCTCTTCGATCTGAATCTCTTCGTTCGAACGCTCGAGCTGGCGAATCCGGTTGCGCTGCTGCTGCCAGGAGAAAAGCCATCCCGCGAGACACGCCACCAACAGCCCGAGAAGAATAATTGGCCACATGCGCCGAGGGCTGGATTAATTCGGCGCCGTCTCGTGGTGGAGATCTTGTTTTAGATAATCGAGAACGTCCTTGAACCGGGAGAGATTTTGCGGCGCGGCATCGCACAACGCCTGATGCGCGTCCAGCATCTGCCTGGCGTTCTCCTGCTTCTTTTCTTCTGGTGATTCGGCGGTCGGTTCGCGATGGAGCAACTCGCATTGCGGCGCCGCCGCTCCGTTCGCATGGATGCTGAAGATCTGGTCGAGCCCGAGACCGCAAAGGAGGTCGCGGCTGCGCTCGCCGCAATGAATAACGTGAAGATGTCCGTGTCCCAGTTCTTTCAAGCGCAGGGCCACGCCGGCCATTGTCCCCATAAAGGTGGAATCCATCATGACACATTTTTCCAGGTCGATGACGAATTCGCGATAGCCGCGATTGACCATCTCGCGGGTGAATTCCTTTAGATTGCCGCTGTTGAGGAAGCTGCCCTTGCCTTCAACTTTCACCCAAACGGCATCGCCGTTTACTCCGACTTGAATTGACGACTGCACTACGTGAGAAAATATAAGGTCGCACTCCCCAGTGTCAATCCAACTGCTTAGCTGTACTAAGTTTCCGGGCAACCGCGCAAATACTTAAGCCAAAATTTCGCGCTCCAACCAAGATTGCCTGCCGCGCTTCATCTCGGGGAGGTCGTTTCATTCCCACAAGTAGGAACGATTTTCGGCCACGATCCGGCCATCCTCGATTAGCAAACAGCGCCACGCAATCACCCGCCCATCATTGAGATAATCATCGCCAATGATCGCGAACTCCGTTTTGTAATTGCCCTTGGCATTTGGATAAGAAATTTCGCGGGCCTGGACGAAGGAGCGAAGCTTGTCCTGCCGGTACTCCAGGCGCACCGTCACCTTCGCCGGCCGTTTTGCGCGCCAGAAGAAATCGAAATAGTTGCCAAACCGCTGGCGTTGATCGGCCGCTGTAATGGCGCCGTACATTCGATAGGTGCGCTCGAAACCCATCGAGGCCTCAGCGATACCCGCGCTCTGCTGCCCGGAGGAGAGCATCGATTTCCGTGTTTTAGGCGGGGTTTCGCCGAGCAGAAAAAGCTTCGTTTTCCGGAATTGAAAATCGTCACTCAAGGCGACCGGCAATGGGTTCACCTTGGTCAAGAGCTTTGACGTATCCGCAGCCGGGGCGTTCCCGGCCAAGACCGCTGCCAAGAGAAAAATCGTCACAAGCTTCATCGGCGTCATGAAAGGGAGCCGTAACGTCCTGTCAATGCAACCCCGGGATGAGTGGGCTCGAATCCCAGTTTCCCGGGCGCCCTTTCGCGCGTAAAATTTTTCGTGATCGAAGTTCGCTACGACCGGGGCGTCTATCTGCCGCTGGAAGACCTTTGGCTGGATCCCTGGAACCGAAAGCCATTCGCGTTTGTTTCTCACGCCCACAGCGATCACATCGCGCCACATGATGAAGTCATCGTCTCCGAACGAACCGCGCGGTTGATGCAGGCGCGCTTGCCCGGGGAACGCAACGAACACGTAGTCGCTTTCGGCGAGCGCAGGACAATACACGGTCTGGACCTGATGCTCCTGCCCGCGGGTCACATCTTCGGCTCGGCCCAGTTGTTCCTCGAAACCAGAGACGGATCGCTCCTTTACACCGGAGACTTCAAGTTACGGCCGGGCCGCTCCGCCGAGCCGGCGGAGTGGCGGCAGGCCGAGACCCTGATCATGGAAACGACGTACGGGCTGCCGCGCTATCGGTTGCCTCCGACGGACGAAGTCATCGGGCAAATCGTGGCTTTTTGCCGGGATACGCTCGAAACTGGGGCGGTCCCAGTCCTGCTCGGGTACTCGTTAGGCAAAGCCCAGGAAGTTCTTTGCTCGCTCGCCGGCGCCGGACTCAAGCCAATGCTGCACGGGTCCGTCCATGCCATGACGCGAATTTACGAACAATTTGGGCAATCGTTTTGCGAATACGAACGCTACAAGGCGGGTGAAGTCGCCGGCAAAGTGCTGATCTGTCCGCCGAGCGCGAATCGATCGCGCATGCTGGAAAAGATTCGGGACAAACGCGTCGCCATGATCAGCGGCTGGGCCGTTGATCCGAACGCGGTTTACCGTTATCAGGTCGATGCCGCGTTTCCCCTTTCCGATCACGCGGATTACACGGATCTCCTGCGCTACGTCGAGCTGGTCCAACCGCAGCGAGTGCTGACGCTCCATGGATTCGCCGCGGAGTTCGCCCGGGATTTGCGCGAGCGCGGCATAGAGGCGTGGGCCTTGAGCGCACAGAATCAGCTCGAACTGACGCTGGGGAAAAGTGTAGGGGCGGGCGTGCCGCCCGCATCCCCACGAGCTGCGGCCGACACGGCCGCCACTACACCCTCGGAATTCGGCGCGTTCGCGAAGGTGGGTGAAGCGATCGCCGCAATGCCCGCCAAGCTCGAAAAAACTCGTCTGCTCGCGGAATATCTCCGGACCCTGACGCCGGCCCAATTGTCCATCGCGTCCGTCTACTTCACCGGCAAGCCGTTTCCCCAACGTGATCTTCGCACCCTCCAGGCCGGCTGGTCGGCAATCATGCGCGCATTGACCGGCGCGACCAAACTCGGTGAAGCGGTATTCCGCCGCATGGCCAGTTCGCACGGGGACGCGGGTAAGACCGCATTGGAAGCTCTCGAAGGTCGAACCACGCCCGAGCCGTTCACGCTCAGCCAATCACGAGAATTCTTCGAATCGCTCCATAAAGCCCGGGGACCGCTGACGAAGTCCGAACTTCTCCAATCCCGCTTCGCGAAAATCTCAGCCCGCGAGGGACAGTATGTGGTCAAGATCTTGACGGGAGACCTCCGGATCGGTTTGCGCGAGGGTCTCGTAGAAGAAGCCATCGCGTCAGCTTTCGACGTACAGCTGGATGACGTGAAGGAAGCGAACATGCTTCTCGGAGACATCGGGGAGACGGCGCTGCTGGCCTTGAAGGGCGAGTTGCACCGCGCGGAGCTGTCCTTGTTCCGTCCGATCAAATGCATGCTGGCCAGTCCGGAGCCGACAGCGGAAGCGATCTGGGCACGCTTCGCGCCTGGATCGGGCGATGATGAAACGAAAGCGGCGGTAGCCACAGTCTACGTGGAAGACAAGTTCGACGGCATTCGCGCCCAACTGCACCGTGGCACAGGACGTGTGGAAATCTTTTCACGAGATCTGCGGCGCATGACGGATCAATTCCACGAGCTCGCCGAGCAGGCCCGAAAGTTCGAGGACGAATTGATCCTGGATGGCGAAATCATGGCGTTCGAGCACGGCAAAAAGCTGACTTTTTTCGATCTCCAAAAGCGGCTGGGCCGGAAAAACGAAGGAGCGGATTTGTTTGCGACCCCGTCAGCAGACGTGCCGGTGGCCTTTGTCGCATTCGATTTGCTCTGGCAAAACGGGCAATCTTTCTTGAGAAAACCACTGCGGGAACGCCGCGAATTGCTGCGCGGCCTGAAACTTCCTCCGCAGTTTCAGTTGGCCGAAATATATCCGGCTCATTCAGCCGGGGAGATCGAAGAAGCGTTCCAGCGCTCGCGCCGCCGCCTGAATGAAGGGCTGATGGTGAAGGATCCCGAGAGCTTCTATTCGCCGGGCCGGCGCGGCATGTTCTGGTTCAAGCTAAAGAAGGAGCTGGCGACGCTTGATGTGGTGGTAGTGGCCGCAGAGCTCGGTCACGGCAAACGCAATCACGTCTTGAGCGACTACACGTTCGCGGTGCGAGATGAAACGACCGGTCAACTCGCCACCATTGGAAAAGCCTACAGCGGTTTGACTGACGTTGAGATCGCCGAGCTGACCGAGCATTTCAAGAAACAGACGATCGCGAAGCGCGGCCGCTACCGCGAAGTAAAGCCGGATGTCGTTCTGGAAATCGCGTTCGACTCGATCCAACCAAGCACTCGCCACGAGAGTGGTCTGGCCTTGCGCTTTCCCCGCATCAAAGCCATCCGGCGAGACAAGGGCGTAGATGCGATCGACACCCTGGCCTACGCGCACACGCTGGCGGCGAGGGACGAGTCCGTGGCAGACCCGCGCGTCGGGAAACGGTGATGCGGCTTATTCAGGCCTAGGCGAACCCGCCGGACTCGGTGCCGGCTTGTCACCTTCGCCTCGTCCGGGCCGCTTGGGTCTCTTGTCGTTCGCGTTTGGGTCCTCCGGAGAGGCCGAAGGAATCGCGGCCGCATCGGCCGGCGGCCTGATCCGGACGCCGGGCGGCGTTTGCCGCACGACCGGCTTGGGTTCGTTAGGCGGAGTTGCGACCGGCGGCCGAGGGACACGAGGAGAAGCCATCGGTCTTGGAGCGAGATCAGACCGCGGCGAGGGTTTCGCGATGGTTTCATCCGGTTGGGGTGAACTTGGGCGGGCTGCCGGCGTGCTCGCCGGAGTCGGCACAATCGGGCGCGGAGTCGTCTGCGGCACGCGAGCAGGCGTCGAAGGAACGGCTGGAGTCATCTCAGGTGAGGCGTTCGGTTTCGCGGACTCCGGAGGCGAAGATCTTGGCACCGGCTGTCGCGGGCGAGGTGACGCCAAGGGGACGGGTGATCCGGCTATAGTAGCTGCGGGCTTGGGAGTCACGCTCGCCCGAGGAGCCGGTGTGGGCGATGCCAGGACCGAAGGCGTCACTGTCGGGACCGCTACGGGCGTCGTTCGCGCGGGCGGCGACACGGCGGCGGCTAATGTCGGTCTGGGCGTCGCCCGCGTGATGGAAGGTGGGGTCGGACTCGGGATGGCAGGGGTCGCCCGGACCGCCGGCGCTGGCGTGGCCGAGGCCATCGTCGTCGGAGTCGTAACGGAGCTCGGGCTGGTCGGAGCCGCGGTCGCCCCCGGTGGCGTGGCGGAGGTGGTTGGTGGCCCGGGTTTCACAAACGTCTTCGAAGGCGCATCGGCCGGGGGCGTCGACTCCGCTTTCATCTTCGCGCGGGCCCGGTCGGCCGCGGCGCGGTCCGCGTCTGCAGCCCAGCTTTTTTCCACGGTGGCATCCGCAATAGTCTCCTTTACAGTTTGCGGCCGATCGACTCCTGGGACTCTGGTTATCGCAGGCGCAGACATGACAAGAATCTCGCCCCGCACAGTGGGCCGCTCGGTTCTTTCCGAGTTCATCTGCCGTTCGAGGCGATACCGCTCGATGGGTCGCCGGCTGCGGGTGCGCATCTCCTCGAAGTTCGGACCCTGGTTAACGATTGTGGTGTTCGAGAAGGTAATGTTGGTGACGTTGGTGGTCTCGACTACGATCGTGATATTGCGCTCGATCGGAACGACCGAGCGCTGAATGCGCTCCGACCCGAATTCATTGTTCGGCACAAACGAGTACTGATCCGGTCCGATATCGTAGTGATTGTCCGCCCAATTCCGGATACCCCGTTTGCGATCAAAGCGCGCCTCCGGCGGCAGTGGAGCCCAGCCGACGTAATCCTTGCTCGTCCGCCACGAGACCCAGGCCGGCGCCCATTCTTCACCCGGCACCCACACCCAGCCGACCCGGCGCAGGCGCACCCACCGTCCATAATGATAAGTCGCCCATCCAAATGGCTCTTCGGAGATCCAGGTCCAACCGACATCCGTGTAGACCCAACGGCCGTCGGTGTATGGCCGCCAGCTGCGATCCTCAGCCTCGCGCGGCTGCCAGACGTAACCGTAATCCGCAGTTTCGCGCCAGGCGCCGTGCGGCTCCAGCTTCCGATAAAAAGTACCGTAGGACGCCGTCGAACGCGTTTCCGAAGGGTCGCGAGGTTGTCGAACAGTTTGCGGCGCCTCAACCGGTTCTTCCATCGGTGTCTCTTCAGGAACATTCGGCTCAGCAATTACATCCGGCTCCGCAGGCACATTCGGCTCCGCACCAGCAGCCTCCTTGGCCGCCAGCGCCTTTTCACGCGCCTCGAGATCCGCCTGTTGTTTCGCGAGACGTTCTCTATCGTCCGCCTGGCGCTCGGCCGCGAGACGCTCTTGCACCTGGCGTTCGACTTCCGCTTTCTTCTCTTCCTCGGATTGCTGCTTCTGGCAGGAAACAAAAAATGCGAGAGCTGCGATCAGCGGCAAAATGCAAAACTTTTTCATTGTGAGGTTAGACCTGGGTGGTTTCTCGTTATTCGAAGGAAACTGCGTCGCGGGCCGTCTGCGCGACCGTCAAATCATCAACGTCCAGGCGACGCAGCCGCCGGCGTTGCAGTTGAGACCGGTGTGATGACGGGCTGTTCAATTTTACGAACCCGCACGCTTTCGATGTTCGCGTAGAGCGCAACCAATGCCACCCCGATCAGGATGGCGATCATCAACTTTAGGCCGAGGCGCGAGGCGGGCGATGAATCCGCTCCATTTTCCTGTCCGTTCGAAGGTTCCACTGCGCCACCGTCCGCTGCCCGAGACTTCAGCGCAAGACGGTCAATCGAGTGAAAGCGCCGCGATCGCGTCCATGACGCGCTGGCTGAGCCGCTGGTAAACGTCCTTTCCCGCCGGCTGGAGATCGGCAGCGCTAAAATAGATTGGCTCACCCACGACAACGGTGATGGGACGAAAACGCACTCGTCCGCTCCCGCGCGGCCAGGCTTCGCGCGCGCCAAAAATCCGCATCGGCACGACCGGCGCGAGTGTTTTTGCGATGACGAATCCCAATCCGGGCAACGCGGGTCGCAGGCGACCGTCAAGCGTGCGCTCGCCTTCAGGGAAAACCAGGGTCCCCTCTCCGGCTTTCAGAATCCGAATCAAGGCTTTCAGGGCGCTGCGATCGCCTCCCTCTTGATCGACGGGAATGACATTCAGTTTCGGCAAAAGCCAGCCGAAGAAAGGCCCCGCCAAAAGCGTTTTGCGCGCGAGAAAAAAAATCGCGCGATCGGCGACGCTGCCGACAAGGGGTGGATCGAGATAACTCTCGTGGTTCGACGCCAGAATGACCGGACCGTGATTGATCATGCGTTCGCGATGGAGAACGCGAAGCCGAAAAAATAGCCGGCCCCCCAATTTGATAAGATTGTAGCAAACCCAGTAGTAAGGATTCATCGTATCAGCGGGTGATCTGGCGATTGAGAGAATGTGTGATTGCTGCCCTCGCCCGCTCACCCGATCCCCCGATCATTAAATGACCATCCCTTTCATTTTCAATCGGCTGATGATTTCGCCGACAACATCCTCGATGGTGAGGTTGGAACTATCGATGACGTGCGCGTCCTCCGCGACGACCAGCGGGGAAGCGCTGCGGGAAGAATCCGCGCGGTCGCGGGCCGCGATCTGGTCACGGTGACCTTGGTCGATCCGCCGGCGCAAGCGGACTTCCGGCGAAGCGTCGATGTAAAATTTGTAGGGGGTCCCGGGGAAAACGATCGAGCCGATGTCGCGGCCTTCCATCACCACGTCGAGATCGTTCGCGTAAGCGCGCATTTTGGCGACGAGAATTTCACGCACTCGCGGGATGCTGCTGACGAGTGAAACCGCGTCGTTCACCCTTTCGTCATGAAGATAATCGGCGGGATCCACGCCATTGATTCGAATTCGGCAACCGTTGTCACCGGCGTCGCAATCGATCCGAGACGCCTCGAGGAGGCGGGCAATGGCCTCCCCATCACCAGACGGGATGGCGTGTTGCAAGGCATGCCAGGTGGCGGCGCGGTACATGGCGCCGGAATTTACGTAATCGAACCCGATCTCCTGCGCGAGCTGGCGCGCGACGCTGCTCTTGCCGGACGCGGCGGGGCCATCGATGGCAACGACTCGGTGAGCGGCCGGGGCGTTCACAGCAAGAGCGCGTGCCGCTGTTTCCGAAAAATTACCGGGAGCCTTTCCGCCGTTGCGACGCCAGCGGCGTGCTCGCACGCTCTCATTCTTCGGCTGCCTTGGAGGGTGTGAGCGAGCTGATAACAGGCGTCGTTAGGCGCGTTCGTTTTGCCGAAACGAACTCATCAAGCGCTTTTTCGAATCCCGGATACGATTCGCGGACGCACTCAACGTCCTGCACGATGGTCTCGCCGTCCGCAAACATTCCCGCGACGGCAAAGGCCATCGCGATGCGGTGATCGCCGAAGCTCGCCACCCGCGCCCCTCGCAGCTCCGCCCGACCCTGAATCTCGAGCCCGTCATTCTGTTCCGCGACCTGCACGCCCATTGCGCGCAAATTGTGCGCGATGGCAGCAATACGGTCTGTCTCTTTCACGCGCAATTCCTGGGCATGACGAATGATGGTCGTGCCACTGGCGAGCGCCCCCGCGACGGCGAGAATGGGCAATTCGTCGATGAGCTGAGGAATCTCCTTGCCTTGAATGACGGTGCCTTTCAGCGGAGCGCCCACGACTTCCACCGTTCCACGCGGCTCGACTTGATCGACATCCTCGATGGCTTCGCGCACCTGCGCCCCCATCCGAATGAGGACGCCAAGCAACGCGGTCCGCGTGTCGTTCAGTCCCGTGCGGCGGACGAGCAAATGGCCGCCCGGTTGCGCTCCGGCCGCGACCAGCCAGAACGCGGCGGACGAAATGTCGCCCGGGATGAGAAAGTCGCGCGATTCGGGCACTTGATCGCCGAATACGCTTATGGTGCTATCCTCGTCACGGACGGTGCGGACGAGAAAGTAATTCAGCATCAGCTCGGTGTGATTCCGACTGATAACCGGCTCGTGCACCGTCGTCTTCCCTTTGGCAAAAAGACCGGCCAAAAGCAGCGCGCTTTTTACCTGCGCGCTCGCCACGGTCAAATCGTGCCGGCTTCCCTTGAGCTTCACGCCGTGGATTTTGACCGGCGCGGTCTCGTTTGGCCCCTCGGCAACGATGTTCGCCCCCATCTTGCGAAGTGGGACGATGACGCGATCCATCGGACGGGTGGAGAGGGCTGCGCCACCCACGAGACGGCTGTCGAAACTTTGCCCGGCGAGCAAACCGGCGAGCAGGCGCATGGTGGTCGCGGAGTTTCCGCAGTCGATTTCGTCGGACGGT
>Ga0190265_10003995_pt1 | contig 10161 bp, 5 predicted proteins | sample Popmic124T_FD_133135 | JGI IMG/M metagenome (GOLD analysis project Ga0190265, IMG submission 133135) | Populus adjacent soil microbial communities from riparian zone of Indian Creek, Utah, USA - 124 T | ecosystem: Environmental > Terrestrial > Soil > Riparian zone | place: USA: Utah | collected...
GGCGATCCGGTCCATGCCGCCCACCGGCTGGAACATCGGCGCCTGCTGATCGAAGAACTCCTCGAAGACGAGCGGCAGCCCGGCGGCGGGCATGCTCATCATCTGCGCGAGCGTGATCGGCTGTGCGATCCGCCCCGCCTCAGTGTAGCCGCCGGGCAGCTCGTCATAGCCGGTGCGTCCGTCCGGCGTATATTGGCCGCGCTCGTTGAGGCTACCGTAAAAGCCCAGGAACCCGCGCATCGCGCTCTTCTCGCCGGGGCTCATTTCCTGGTCGAGCGCGCCCCGGTCGATCGCCTTGGCGAGCAATTCGACGAAGCGGCCGCGCACATCGCCCCTGATCTGCCGGTCGGTGAACACCCGGCCGCCGAAATCCCACTTCGCCGCCCGGTTCTGGTTGACCATGACCTCGATCGGTACGCCGAGGCTCCTGGCATAGCCCAGGATCGCATGGTGCACGTGCGGGATCCGCGCCGCGCCGGCGTTGAAATACTGGCCCTGCGAGAAACGGCAGAGCTGGTCCTCGCGCCCGGTCTGCGCGATCCGGTCGCCGCCCCGGATCGTCCACACCCGGCCGCCGATGCGGTCGCGGGCCTCGAGCAATGTGACGTCCCAGCCGGCGCGCCCGAGCTCGTAGGCCGAGACCAGCCCCGCGATGCCCGCGCCGAGGATCGCCACCTTGCGTCCGCGCCCCTGCCCGCGCGGCAGCTCGAACGGCTCGGCTGCCGCCGGCGAATGGAGCAACCCCATCGCCTCCATGCCGAGATAGACGGCGCTATAGCCGCCGGCCGCCCCGAGCCGCTCGAGAAAAGTCCTTCGCGTCAGTGCCATGCCCGCCTCCTCGCGCCGCCCTAGCGCTCCTCGACCTCAATTTCGCCGACGAGGAACTGGCCGCAGTCGGGCAGCGGCGCGTCGACGACGTAGCGCCGCGCCGCCGGATCGAAAGCGAAGGTCCGCCGATAGCTGCAGCCCGGATGGTCCGCCCAGACGAGATCGCCACGCCGGAGCGGCGGCCGCTCGGCCGAATCTTCCCAGCGCGTCACATCGCCGGGATAGGTTCGCGCCCGGCTCGCGAACAGGAAATTGGGACGTCCCCCGCCGTCGTCCGGCGCGAGCGTCAGCGTGCCGGAAAACTCATATTCGTCGTGGCACGCCTCCCGCCGCAGCCGCATATCCGCCTCGCTGAAGCAGGCGCGAACCATCGCCGATCCCTGGACGGGAATTGTCAGCACCTCGGCGGCTTGCGATCCGCCGGGCTCGACGCGCACCAGGATGAGCCGCGTCGCCATGGCGCCCCCGCCCGAGAAGCCGGTTCGCCGCGCGGCGAGCAAGCCAAAAATCACCGCTCCGTCGGCCTCGCGCACGAAGTGCGGCCACAGCGCGAAAGAAGGATCGCCGATGCCCCGGTCGGGCGGCTCGAAACGGACGCGCCGCTCCGGCCCGTCCGCGCTGGAGCGGCCGACGATCTCGAGCAGCCAGAATTCCCCGTCCCGGACCAGTTCGGCGCACCAGTCCCGGCCGGGCGTGCAGCGGTGCAGCACGATATCCTCGACCAACGCTTCTTCGGCGGCGCGGCGCGCGGCGGCGCGGGCCTCGCGAGTCTCGACGGCGGGAAAGGGCAGCATCTGCGCCGCCGCGCCGGTCCCCGCGCGCGGCTGATCCGGCCCGGCGATCGCCGGCCCGCACGAGAGGACGAGCAAAATGCCGGGGAGAAGCCATGCCTTCACCATCGCGCTAAGGCCGCCGCTCGGCCTGCATCGGCGTCGCCGCCGTCACCTCGATCTCGACCAGCCAGCCGGGATCGACGAGGCCGGCGACCTCCATGGTCGATCGCGCCGGCCGCATCGGCTGCGCCTGTGTCCCGAAAAACTCGCGATAGACGCCCATCATGCCGGCGAAATCCATGCGCGCCTGCCCCGGCGGCGCGACCAGGAAGACGCGCATCATCACCACGTCGCGCATGGTGAGATTGTGCTGCGCCAGCTGCGCCTCGATCTTGCGCAGGACCGAGCGCGTCTGCGCCGCGGTGTCGCCGAAGCGCTGGACCGAGCCCTGAGGCGCGCTCGCATCGGCGACGTCGGGGACGGTGCCGCTGACATAGACCAGCCGGCTCCATTGCGGCAGCTCTACCGAGGCCGAAATGGGCGATTCCGGCGCGCCGCGCCGCTGAAAGTCCTGGGCCTGGACCCCCGCCGGCCCGAGCGCGGCCGCGGCGGCGAGCACGAGAAACTGGCGCATCGGCGAATCCCCCTTTTGCGCGGAAGCTATCGCCATCGCGCGCCGCCGTCATGCACGAAAATCGGCGAATCTCGGAGCCCGCAGGGTTTGCCGCTCCATGCCCGTCATGTTAGCCTGTCGCGGCCGACCCGGGAGGAGCGCCATGCTGCGTGGTCTGATTTTCGCAAGCTGCCTGATCGCCGGCGCGGGAGCCGCCCTCGCCTGGGAACAGAAGGAAGCGGACGTTCCGCAATGTCCGGAAAGGCTGGTCGCGGGCACCGCCTCGCTCTTGTGCGAATGCCCGACCGAAGCCACCGCGACCGGTTCCGTGTGGGGCTCGGACCCCTATACCGACGACAGCGCCATCTGCCGCGCCGCGCTCCACGCCGGCGTGATCGGCACGGACGGCGGCATGGTCCTCGCAGTCGAGGCGCCCGGCCGAGCCACTTATCCGGCCGTGACCCGCAACAGCGTCGCATCGAACTTATGGTCGAGCGCCTGGGGCCGCAGCATCGCCTTCCGCCCGATTTCCGAAGCCGGCGAGCGCGATCGCCAACCCACTGCCCAGGCCTGCCCGGCCAATGCCGGCGGCCTCGATATCGGCGCGCGGCTCGATTGCGGCTGCTCGGCCGAGGCGGCGGCTTCGGGCGCGGTCTGGGGCTCGGAGCCCTATACCGGCGACAGCGCGATTTGCCGGGCCGCGGTCCACTCCGGCGCGATCCGCCCGAGCGGAGGCATCGTACACCTGCGCGTCACCGCCGGCCGCGACAATTACCCGGCCAGCACGCGCAACGGCGTCAGCGCCGGTTCGTGGGGCAGCTACGCCAAGAGCTTCGAGTTCGACCGCTAGCCGGGCGATTTGCCTCCATCACAATCTGAACGCGCTCCGCGCCCATGTCGCGTACGGAAGCGTCGGTAGCTCTGCGGCGATATCGCTGACCGACCGGCGGATGAAGGCGAGCCTTTACGACGGCGAGGTGACTCGATACCAAGACCAAAATGGACTAGCGTAGTACTATCGAGTCGAGAGAACAGCTATCTCCTTCATACTCAAAGAAAAACAAATTATAGAGTATGCGTCTTTGTTCCGCGAGACGCAGCCATTCGTCGTAATCTTCGGTCCAAAATGGATCGAAGGCTATGCTGTTACACAAAAGGAGCTGGAAGAGTGTCTTACCGTAATATCCGCACCTCCATTAGATCGCGAATATCCACTAGGGGAGAGATAGCCGCTTTGGTGGCTAGGGCCGGGCGACATTGGCCGGGAGCCCGGCCTCCACGCACCGCGCTCGGCGTCGGCTGACGCTTGCGAGTTCGCCCAGGGCAAGCGGCCCGCCATTCCCTTCGTCGATCCGCTCGTCGCGCTGCGCCGCGCGCGCCGCGAGGAAGTCGAGCGGCGGCAGGGGAGCTTGCTCTGACCGTGACCGGCGTCACGGCAAACCGGCTTCCGGATCGGTAGACAAGGCGAAGAAACGCGATTGACGAAATGGTTGAATAGTCTCAGGTTTGGCTTTCTTTTTCGGGAGGGGCCCCGTCATGGCGAAGAGGAAGACTTCCGCAGCGCCCGCGCGCGTACGCACTGGACGTAAATCGCGCGCTTCGACCGCCTCGAAATCACGCGCGTCGCCTGCCTCGATATCGTCCGCCGCGGAATCGTTCGCTTTGCACGCCGCGAAGTCGATCGTCCTGTTCTCGGACGGCACCGGCAATAGCAGCGGCAAATTGTTCAAGACCAACGTTTGGCGGCTCTACGAGGCGGTCGATCTCGGCCCCCCCGCGGGCGCGTTGCAGCGCCAGATCGCTTATTATGACGACGGCGTCGGCACCTCGGGCTTCAAGCCGCTCGCCATGCTTGGCGGCGCGTTCGGCCTGGGGCTGAAGCGCAACATCCTCGAAATCTATCGCTACGCCTGCCGCAATTACGATCCGGAAGCGACTCCGCAGAAGGACGGCGACGTCAAGGAAAAAGGGGATCACATATACGGCTTCGGCTTCAGCCGGGGCGCCTTCACCATGCGGCTGGTGATCGGCCTGATCGCCGATCAGGGGCTGATCCCCTACACCGACGAATCCGACCTGGAGCGCAAGACGCAGGCCGCGTGGCGCGAGTTCAGGCGGACCAGCAAACGGCGCGCGATCGCCTGGATCAAGAGCCTGTTCGTGCGCAGCAAGGCGGGTAGCGTGAGCGAGGCGGCGGCGCGGGGACAGACCGCGAAAGTGGCGCCGCCCAAGAGCCGGACCAAGGGTTACGATCCTTCGCTCAACCACCGCCCGGTGATCCGGATGATCGGCGTGTGGGACACGGTCTCCGCTTATGGCGGGCCCGTTTCCGAGATCACCCGAGCGATCGACAATTGGATCTATCCGCTCAGCATGCCGAACTACGCGCTGCATCCGCGGATCCGCTGCGCTTGCCACGCTCTGGCGCTGGACGACGAGCGCGATTCCTTCTGGCCTTTGCTCTGGGACGAAATCGCAGAGAAGACGATGGAGGGGCAGCAGATCGACGGCAAGCCGGCGCCCTGGCTCAACGGGAAGCGGCTCAAGCAGATCTGGTTCGCCGGCATGCACGCCGACGTCGGGGGGGGCTATCCCGACGAAAGCCTGAGCTACGTGTCCCTGCTGTGGATGATCGGCGAGGCACAGCGCTGCGGGTTGCGCACCGCCGACGAGATCACCGGCCGCTACTTCGCCCTCGCCAACAGCTACGGGCCGATTCACGACAGCCGCGGCGGGCTCGGCTCCTATTACCGCTATCAGCCCCGCAAGATATCCGCTTTCCTCGCGGCCGACGCGAACGACGACATGGTGACCTCGACATTGGGGCTGCGCGATCCGCAGGTCGGCGCGGACCGGAACGAGAAAGGGCTGCTCGACAAGGTCGTCGTGCATGAAAGCGTCGTCGCCCGGATCGCCAGCGGCACCGACGGCTATGCGCCGATCGGGCTGCCACCGGCCTACGAGGTCATACCGCCCCGCCCGACGGCGACCGAAACCACCGCGCTCGAAACCACGGGCGGCGGTCCGCCCGCCGGCGCGGGCTCGGCGGCGAAAAAGCAGACGCCGCTCCTGCCCGACCATGTGCGCGACTGGCTGACCCCCGAATCGACCGCGGCGGTCGCTGCCGCGATGGAAGATCCCTGGAATGCCGTCCTCTGGCGGAGGCTCACCTATTTTCTGACGGTCATCGCCACCCTCCTCCTGTTCACCATGCCGGGGTGGGTCGGCCCCGTGGCGGGCGATCTCCAACTCGCGCTCGACAGTCGCAACTTTTTCGGCAACCTCATTCGCCTGCCGGGCGAGCTGCTTCCGGCCTTCACCCAGCGCTGGGTCGATACCTGGGCGAGCTATTCGGTCATTTTCTTCGGGCTGGCGGTCGCGATTTTCGCGCTGATGACGATCAGCAAGCGGGTGCAGCTGAAGATGCGCGATCGGGCGCGGGAAATCTGGCACGGCTGCGTCCCGCGGATTCCGCCGGCCTCGGCAGCGACCGGGCCGAAATGCCTGGACAGCCGTCGCGTGTCCGGCGTCGAATCGTTCCGCAACAGTCGAGGCTACCAGCGCGCCATCCAGCTGCTGAAATGGGTGATCCTTCCGAACGTCGTGTTCGCGCCCTTGCTGGCCGGGCTGATAATGATCGCCACGCTCGGCGTCGCCACGCAGGCGACCCTTCCCTGGATCGAGCGCGGCGGAGCCCTGTGCCAGGGCGGCGACACGCAAGCCGTCGGCGCGGGCGTGCGCTTCGATTTCCAAACCGAAGCGCTCTGCAACCCGACCGGCCTGCAGGTGGAGGCCGGCACTGACTATCTGATCACCGTGGAAGTGGTCGACGAATGGAAGGACGGCAGCCATTCGACGACGCCGCAGGGCCTCACCGCCGGCGATATCCCATGGCTGGAAGGCTATGCGCGGATGCCGCTGCGTCGGTTCCTCGACGCCCGCTATTTGCAGCCGCTCGCCGCGGTGCGGGTGGAGGAGGGCGGTTTCTTTTCCGGACTGATCGGATCGGTGCCCGTCCGCCGCCTCAACCTGCAGCCCGTCGAAGGCGAGCCCACGCGTTACACCGTGGAGTTCGAAGCCCCCGCCAACGGCGAGCTTCTGATGTTCGCCAACGATTCGGTGCTGCTGTTCGATCCGGGCTATTTCTACGCGAACAATGAAGGCACCGCCTGCGTGACCATTACCCTCGCCCGCCCGCCCCATCCGGTGCCCGGCGTGGCGCCCGGGGAGATTCGGGGAGACGGGCCGGTTTGCCGAAACGCCGGCTCGGCGAAGCCGAGCGCCGCTGCGGCGGGGCCGACGCGACCGAGCCAGCCGGCACCGCGCCTTTAGGGGCGCGCGGTCGGAAGGCCGGATAGCACGCGCATTCGGGGAGCGGCGCGTCCGGCTCATAGCGCCCGGACGCCGAGTCGAAGGCGAGGATGCGGCGATAGGTGCGGGCCGGATCGGGCGCCCGGACCAGATCGGAGCGGACGAGAGGCCGCGAAATGGTCACAGCCGGCAACCTGGCGCTTGGCATCAAGTGCCCCATTGATTGGCGCGCTATTGCCACACGCTTTGTGCTAACTATTGAGTAGATCAATATAGGATCAATAGAGACTTGCGGCATTGCTCCGCTCACTTCATTCTGGACAAAGACTCTTAGGTGGAGGAAGTCAACTATTCATCTTCGGCTTGGCTGCGGCTTATTGCCCGGGGTCGGCTAGCAGATGTTGCACATGACGATCTGAAGGGGCGCCAGCGATGGCCAAAACGATCATTCTATTTTCCGATGGCACCGGTAACAGCAGCGGGAAGCTGTTCAAGACGAATGTTTGGCGAATGTATCAGGCCGTGGACCTGGGAATTCCGAACGAGCCCAGGACAAGGATACAGATCGGACGCTACGATGACGGCATCGGCAGCTCCACATTTCGTCCGCTGGCGCTGATCCAGGGTATTTTCGGTTGGGGGATGCAACGCAACCTGCTCTCCCTCTATCTCTTTCTTTGCCGCAATTATGCCGAGGGGGATTCGATTTGCCTTTTCGGCTTCAGCCGCGGTGCGTTCACGATTCGGGTCCTCGCCGAATTGATCGGGAAGCAGGGCGTGGTCAGGAGCGAGAATGGCGAGGCGCTCAACTATTTGGTCAAGGACGCCTACCGGACCTATCGGCGCAAATCGAAGCCGACAATGCACCCGATGCGTTTCCTTTTCCCGTGGCTCAAGCGTGTTCGAAACGTGCTCATTGGGGCGCAGCGCTGGCTCCTTCGGCGAACGCCTTATAATCTGCGCTGGAACCACCGGGCCCCTATTGCCTTCGTCGGCGTATGGGACACGGTCAGCGCCTACGGCGGGCCGATCGTCGAGATCGTCAGAGCGGTCGACGACTGGATCATGCCGATCAGCTTCACCAGCCAGCGGCTTCCCAGGCGCGTGCAGACGGCGCGGCACGCCTTGGCGCTCGACGACGAGCGTGACAGCTTCCATCCGCTGCCATGGGACGAGCGGCACGGCGAGAAGGAGGGGCGGCTCAAGCAGGTCTGGTTCGCCGGCATGCATGCCGACGTTGGCGGCGGCTATCCCGACGACAGCCTCGCTTATGTTTCGCTGGTCTGGATGATGGACGAGGCGAAGGAGTTCGCCCAGCTTCGCTTTCGTCCGGACCGGGAGAAGGAGTCGCGCGATCAGGCGGACGGCTTCGGCCGGATTCACGATTCCCGGGCGGGGATAGGCAGCTATTACCGCTATCAGCCGCGCCGGATCGGCGCCTACATCATTCCGCCCGAGCCGGGGTCGGAATCGATCCGGGACCAGGACCAGCCAGCCACCGAGGGCCTGCGCCAGCCGATCAAGGTCCATGAAAGCGTGTTTCGCCGCATCGTCTCCGGCACCGATGGCTACGCGCCGATCGCAATTCCGGAAGAAGTCGAGATCGTATCGGACCGTTCGCACCCGATCGATCACCCGGGTTCGCTCTCCTTACGAGCGCGGGACCGGCTCTACGGCCCGGAAAAGAAGCGCACCCGCGCCGCTGGCCAGGAGGTGATCTGGGATTATGTCTGGTGGCGCCGCATCGTCTATTTCTTGATTGTGCTGTCCTCGCTGGCGCTCGCCACCATGCCGGTCTGGACGGGGGTCGAGGCCGGCAATGTGTCGGCGGGCGTCTTCGACCTGTTCCGCATCCCGTTGCGATGGGTGAGGACGGTGGCGCCGCGCTATTTCGATTGGTGGCTGGTGGCGTTCAGCCTCAGGCCGGGCATTTCGGTCGGCCTGATCGGCTGGGTCGCGACCCTGTTCGTCGTGAGCCGATGGCTGGAAGGTCAAATCCGTGCCAAGAGCCGCGCGCTGTGGGCCGAGGCCCTCGGCTCCCGCGTGCCGCCCACCGCGCCCTCCGCCGGCCTCTTCGCCCGCGCCTTGCGAGCTGTGTCCGACATCCTCGAAGCGGCGGTCAGGCATTTGCGGACCCATCCGGCCTATCAGGCCGTCATCGGCCGCTTCCGGTGGACGGTGCTTCCTGCGCTGTTCGGCGTGATCATGCTGGGTCTGCTCGTCCTCTGCGCGGTTACGCTGATGACCCAGACACGGCTCAGTTTGGGCGAGCGCAACGGTCTCTTCTGCCCCGGCCTGTGGCGCACCCCCGCCGCGCACGGCAGCTTCCGCTTTCATGCCGATCGGGCCTGCAACCTTGCCCCGGTGCGGGTGACGCAACGTCAGACCTACGACGTCATCGTCTTCGTTCCCGATGCCGGCGCGTGGCGGGATGGCCGCGCCGCCGCGACGCCCGAAGGCATTCCGGCCGGCCACCTAATGCCGCTTGGAACCGATATCGTGTTCGTCGGGATGAGGCGCGCCCTTGACGCAAATTGGATGCAGATGCTGGTCTACATCGCTCCCGCCCGCCGCAATCAGGGCAGGGCGGTCACCGAGCCGCTCGTCCTTGCGCCGGGCGACGCGCCCGGCGTTTATCGTGGAAGCTTCACCGCAAAGCGTACCGGGCCCCTGGCGATGGCGGTGAACGAGGCCGTTCCGCCGCCGGGATTCCGGGCGGATTTCTTCTACAATGGCAGGGCGTTCAGGCTCGGCGACGCCTGGGTTCCAATGAACCGGGGCATCGCCTGCATAAGCGTGACGCCCCACGTTGCTAGCGCAGCCGGGTCGGATTCGGACGATATCGTGGAGAACCTTCGCACCCTGTGCGACTAGATTGGCGACAAATGGGCGGCCTTGCCTCCCCACCCCCGCGCCCCCATCTCGCGTGCCTCCGCGTTGACGCCCGGCGCGGCCTCATTTAACACAAGAACAAATCTGGAACGTCGGCCCGATGCTCACTCACATTTCCGTCCGCGGCGCGCGCGAGCACAATTTGAAGGATATCGACGTCGATATCCCGCGCGAGACGCTGACCGTGATCACCGGCCTCTCCGGCTCGGGCAAGTCGAGCCTCGCCTTCGACACCATCTATGCCGAGGGGCAGCGCCGCTACGTCGAGTCGCTCTCGGCTTACGCCCGCCAGTTCCTCGAGATGATGCAAAAGCCCGACGTCGACCATATCGACGGCCTGTCGCCCGCCATTTCGATCGAGCAGAAGACGACGTCGCGCAACCCGCGCTCGACGGTCGCCACGGTCACCGAGATTTACGATTATATGCGGCTCCTGTGGGCCCGCGTCGGCGTGCCCTACAGCCCCGCCACCGGCCTCCCCATCAGCGCCCAGACGGTCAGCCAGATGGTCGACCGCGTGCTGACGCTGCCCGAGGGCACCCGCCTCTATCTGCTCGCCCCGGTTGTCCGCGGCCGCAAGGGCGAGTATCGGAAAGAACTCGCCCAATGGCAGAAAGAGGGCTTCACCCGCGTCCGCATCGACGGCACCTTCTACGAGATCGCTGAGGCCCCGGCGCTCGACAAGAAATACAAGCACGACATCGAGGGCGTGGTCGATCGCCTCGTCGTCCGCGAAGGAATCGA
>Ga0190265_10003996_pt1 | contig 10157 bp, 11 predicted proteins | sample Popmic124T_FD_133135 | JGI IMG/M metagenome (GOLD analysis project Ga0190265, IMG submission 133135) | Populus adjacent soil microbial communities from riparian zone of Indian Creek, Utah, USA - 124 T | ecosystem: Environmental > Terrestrial > Soil > Riparian zone | place: USA: Utah | collected...
GTGAACGTAACGATCCCGGTCCTCGGGATGCAGGGCATCAGCCCACTTGAAACCCAGCGAATCCGCCGGAGCACGCCCCGTGTATTCGTACCAGGGTTCGTTAAAATAAACAGCGGCCCCGGTAAAGTCCGCAGCCCAGACGAAGGCCGGCACGGCATTGGCCATTTGTCGAAAACGCTCTTCGTTTTGGCGCAACGCCACATCGCGTTCCTCGATTTGCGTGAGCATCAGGTTGAAGGCATCGGTGAGCGCCCCCATTTCGTCATTGCTGTTGTCGCGGCGCGCACGGAATAATCGCGCCGCGTGGAGATGGTTTTGGCGGTTTCCGCCAGCGCGAGCAGCGGTTTGGAAATGCCCCGCAGCAGCAAGCGAGAAAGCAGCAATGCGACAAAGATGGAAGCACCGAGGACGATGGCGGTAATCATGATGTATGGCCCCAGGCGCTCGGCCCGCGCGCCCCGATCAGAGCGCAAATACAGGGTGCCAACCCGCTGGCCCCCTTGCTTCACGGGATGAAACCAACCGAGGAACTCGCTCTCGTTCAGAAAGCCGTCCGGCCCTGGTTGTGCCGGCAAATGGGCGCGGGGAAAGTTGGTGGGCCAGTTCGCAAACAATTCTCCATTCGTCTTGTAGAGGGCGGCCACCACGATGTGACGCTCCGCCGAGATCGTGGCCAGGGCTTCCTGTGCGTCCGTGGGGTGTTCGAATTCCAGCGTTGAGGAACTGTTGTCCGCGATGATCCGGCCAATGGTGCCGACATAGTTTTCCAGCCAGCGGTTGAACGTAATCAGCTCGTAGGAAACGAACCCCAAGCCCGTGAGCAGCAACACCGTGACGCTGGTGAGCATGATCGCCGAGATCAGCTTGCCCTGGATCGACGTCTGCCGCCGGATCATTTCAGTGTTCCCACTTTTGGCCCCACATTCTGTTTCTAAACTAAAACCCCCTCCAACGCTATTGCGGAAATCCTCGCCCGAATAAACTCCGCCCTGGTGATGACTTGATTCTTGTGCGCGGAACGACGCGCCACCTTGAAACCGAAAATTGATGCTGGCAACGCGGCGGCGATTTGCCGATTTTACGCGGGCTTGTTTTAGAATGTTTACTGGAACCTACACCGCAATCGTAACGCCGTTTCGCAATGGCGTGCTGGATGAAGCCGCGCTCGAACGTTTGATCAAAGCGCAGATCAAAGGTGGCGTGGATGGCATCGTGCCGGTCGGCACCACCGGCGAGTCCCCCACGCTGGATTATGAAGAGCATGTGCGCGTCATCGAACTGGCGGTGCAATTCGCGAATGGGAGAATCAAAGTGCTGGCTGGCACAGGCGGCAATTCCACCAGCGAAGCGGTTTATCTCACCAAAGCAGCCGAGGAAGCAGGCGCGGACGGCTCACTGCAAGTGGCCCCATATTACAACAAGCCGACGCAGGAAGGTTTGTTCCAGCACTTCAGCGCGATCGCTCAATCGACGAAACTGCCGCTCGTGCTCTACAGCATTCCGGGCCGTTGCGGGATTGAAATTGCGATCGAAACCGTGAAGCGACTGGCCAGCGCACACAAAACGATCGTCGGCATCAAAGAGGCCGGCGGCAATGCTGACCGCGTGAGTCAATTGCGTGCGGCACTCGGGCGGAAATTTGAAATTATGAGCGGCGACGATTCGCTCACCTTGCCGTTCATGGCCGTGGGCGCGGACGGAGTCATCAGCGTCGCGTCAAACATCATTCCACGCGAAGTGAGCCGGATGGTGAAAGCATTCGCCTCCGGCAAAATTTCCGAAGCGCAGAAACTGCACGCGAAGTTTTATCCGCTCTTCAAAGACTTGTTCATCGAAACGAACCCCGTGCCAGTGAAAGCAGCGCTGGCCATGATGGGAATGTTGGAAGAGGAATACAGGCTGCCGCTGGTGGCGATGAACGCGCAAAACAAAGCAGTGCTGCGCGCCACAATGAAAGCGGTGGGCGTGCTCAAACATTGAGTTACCGGATCAATCCCTTAAGATGCAGATATGGAAATCGTGTTCAGCGTGACTCAGGAATCGGACGGCGGTTTTGTGGCGGAGTGTTTATCACACGACATCTTCACCCAGGGTGGCAATTGGAATGAATTACGCGCCAATGTGCAGGAAGCAGTCACGGGATATTTCTTCGACCAGCCCAAGCCTTCATCGATCCGTCTTCATCTGGTCCGCGATGAAGTGTTTGCGTGCTCATGAAGCTGCCGCGCGATCTTCGGGGCGCAGACTTGGTAAGGATTCTCTGCAAAGAGTTCAGCTACAGAAAAGTAAACCAAGAAGGCAGTCACGTGATTCTGCAGACGGATTCACCACGCTCACATCGTCTTTCCGTGCCCGATCACAATCCCTTGCGGGCTGGAACTCTGAACGCAATTCTCCGAGCGGTCGCAAATGCAAAAGGGGGCGACAAGGCGGAGGTTCTCTCGAAACTTTGAATCAATGACTCGCATCATCATCACCGGTTCCAAAGGCCGCATGGGCCAGGCGTTGTTCGCCTGCGCGGCGCGGATTCCTGGACTCGAAGTGGTCGGCCAAATCGATGCGGGCGATGATCTCGCCAGCGTTATTACGAAAGGGGACGCCGTCATCGACTTCAGCTTCCACAACGCGACACTCGGCGTGGCGAGGCTCTGCGCGCAGCACAGGAAGGCGTTGGTCATTGGAACGACGGGCCACGCGCCGGAAGAAAAATCGTCAATCGCAAATTGCAAATCAGAAATCCCGATCGTCTGGTCTTCGAATTACTCGACGGGCGTGAACACGCTTTTCTGGCTGACACGGAAGGCCGCGGAAATTCTGGGTCCGAACTTCGACATAGAAGTGCTCGAGATGCACCACCGCATGAAGAAAGATGCACCGAGCGGCACCGCCACGACGCTCCTGGAAATCCTCGGAGACGTTCGCAAGCTTCACCTCGAACAGGCGCTGCGACACGGGCGAAAAGGCATTACGGGTGAACGCACCGCGAATGAGATTGGCATTCACGCCCTGCGTGGCGGCGATGTCGTGGGCGATCACACTGTTATCTTTGCGGCAGATGGTGAGCGAGTTGAACTCACGCACAAAGCTTCGAGTCGCGAGACGTTTGCCAACGGTGCTCTTCGAGCCGCGCAATGGGTCGTGAAACAAAAACCCGGCCTATACGACATGCAGGAAGTGTTGGGGTTGAAATGACCTGTAGCATCCGACGCGAGGAGGCTCTGTTCAAATCCGATTGCGGATTGGCAAAAATGACTGTCGCGACCTCGACTGCTAAAATTGAAGAAGACGGATTCGTCTGGGCGCGCGACTTCGTTCCGCCATCCATCCTTCAAGATTTGGAGAATGGGATTTCTGAAATCACTGGCCGTACTCGCGCTGGCGTTCGCGACTTACTAAGAAAATGTCCGCCGCTGCGGGCGTTCGCTCAAAGCTCGCTCGTGGTCGATTGCCTGTCGGAGTTACTCAACGGCCAGCCGTTCCCTGTGCGCGGCATTCTCTTCAACAAAACGCCGGAAGCAAACTGGCGCGTTGCCTGGCATCAGGACTTGACGATCGCAGTTTGCGAGCCACGCGATGCGCCTGGATTTGGTCCGTGGTCGATGAAGGAAGGTATTGCTCATGTCCAACCGCCGTCAGCAATGCTCGAACGAATGCTCACGCTGCGCCTCCATCTTGATGACTGCGAAGAAAACAGTGGCGCATTACGGGTCATTGCCGGCTCGCATCGGCACGGCAAACTAAGCGCGGCTCGGATTAACGAGTGGAAGCGTCGAAGCGAAGCCATCACCTGCGACGCGCGACGCGGGGACGCGTTAATCATGCGTCCGTTGCTATTGCACGCTTCGTCAGCAGCGATCACGCCACGACAGCGCCGCGTGATCCATCTCGAATTCGCCACGGACAATTTGCCAAACGGACTGGCTTGGTCGGAAGGGATTCAAGAGTGAGCCTCGTGACCTCGGCTGCTACGACGGTGTTGATTGCGCTCGGTTCGAACCTCGGCGATTCCGTGGCTTTAATTCGAAGAGCATTGGAAACACTACAGCAGTTGTCACCCCGGCCGATTCGAAAATCTTCGCTTTGGCAAACAACGCCCGTGGCTTGCCCGCCCGGTTCACCGCCCTTTTTGAATGCGGCTGTGGCGCTGATGCCGATGCCGCAAGAAACACCGGAGTCGTTGCTGGCAAAGCTGCAAACGCTGGAGAAGGAATTTGGACGCCAGCCCAAAGCGGTCTTGAACGAACCCCGCGCACTGGATCTGGATCTCATTGCGTTCGGCGGTGAAACGCGAAGCACGCCGGCGCTCACACTGCCGCATCCGCGCGCGCATCTGCGGCCGTTTGTGTTGCAACCATTAAGCGAAATCGCGCCGGACTATCGACTGCCGGGCCAGACGCAAACAGTGCTCGAACTGCTCAAGTCGCTGCCGAGCGACGCGTCGGTCATTCGCTTCGGATAAGCCAAGCGTCTGGACCGCAGAGAGCATCACCGCTTTGGATTGGCCACCAGCCAATCGAAAATTGCGATGTAGTAGTCCAGAGCGCGGGCGTTGCTCTCAAACCGCCGCAACAGCGTGAATACTTGCCGGTTGTTTCTGAGTCCTCTCCGTGCCAAATGTTACGCGAAGATTTGACGGTGGAGATTGGCTGAACGACAGAAGAGATTATGACAACGAAAAGGGCGTTTTTTTGTGGAGCTTTGCTTTCACTGGCGGCAAGCGTGTTGTTTTTCACGCATCCAAAAGGCAACGCGGCGGACAAAGCGGCGTCGAGACCGGCCCCGCGTATTGTGCTGAACACGAACGCGATTCCCAAAGACACACGCGGTGTGACGAGCTTTGCCCCAGTGGTCAAACGTGTGGCGCCCAGCGTGGTGACGATTTTCTCGACAAAGATCGTCCGGCAAAGTCTCGGCACGTCGCCGTTCAATGATCCGTTGTTTCGGCGGTTCTTCGGTCCGCCCGAGGAAGAGGAGGAAGGTACCGTGCCAGGTTTAGGGCCGCGCAATCGGAACCGCCGCGACGTGCCCGGATCGCCGCGCGAGCAGAAGCAGCAGAGCCTCGGCTCGGGCGTCATTGTGAGCGCGGATGGCTACATTCTCAGCAACAATCATGTGGTGGAAGGCGCGGACGAAGTGAAAATCGCGCTCTCCGGCAGTGACGACGAGTATATCGCGAAAGTCATCGGCACCGATCCGCAAACGGACATTTCGGTTTTGAAGATTGAAGCGGAAAACCTGCAGCCCGTCACGATGACAGACAGCGACCACTTGCAGGTAGGCGACGTGGTGCTGGCGGTCGGCAATCCCTTCGGCGTGGGCCAAACCGTTACGATGGGCATTGTCAGCGCGACCGGCCGCGGCCGATTTGGCATCGTCGATTACGAAGACTTCATTCAGACGGACGCGGCGATTAACCGTGGCAACTCCGGCGGCGCTTTGGTGGATGCGGAAGGCCGGCTCGTGGGAATCAACACGGCCATCATCAGTCCGACTGGCGGTAGCATTGGCATCGGGTTCGCCATTCCCATCAACATGGTGCGGCATGTCATGGACTCCATCGTCCACGAAGGCAAGGTCACCCGCGGCTACCTGGGCATTCAACTGCACCCGGAAATTTCGCAGTCGATGGCGAAAGCCTTTGGCTTGAAAGAGCGCGGCGGCGCGCTGGTGGATGATGTGATGCCGAACAGCCCGGCCGGAAAAGCGGGCTTTCAGCCGGGCGATGTAATTACTGAATTCAATGGCCGCAGAGTTCCGGACAGCCGACAACTTCGCCTGTGGGTTTCACAGACTCCGCCGAACACGAAGGTGAATTTGAAAGTCATCCGGGACGGCAAAGAACAAAAGATCGCGGCGACGCTCGGTGAATTGCCCAAGCAACGAATTCCTGGGCTGCCCGACACGACGGAGGAACAGTCACAAAATAATTCGGAGGCGCTTGATGGAGTGGAGGTCACCGATCTGGACGCACGCACGCGACGGCAGGCGGGCATCCCGCAAAGTGTGCAGGGAGCGCTGGTGACGGCGGTTGAGCCGAGTTCCACCGCAGCCGAGGCAGGGTTGCGCCAGGGCGATGTGATTCTGGAGATCAATCGCCGCAAAGTGCGCAACGCCCAGGAAGCCATCGACATGAGTGCCAGGCTCAAGAACGATCAAAGCATTCTGTTGCGCGTGTGGAGTGGCGGACGCGAAGGCGGCGGCATCAGCCGCTACGTTGTGGTTGAACCTTCCAAGTCGAAGACCGATCGGGACAGCAAAGACAAATAAGCGAGTGAGGGTAATCTACTGGCGGCCCTTGCTCTGGACAGGTTTGCCGACTTCACTGGCCTCCGACTTCAGAACGGCCCACCGTTCGTCCCAATCACGCCAGTTCACGTCCCACTGTGGGCCAGTGAATTTCTGGCGGACCTCCGCCATGACTTTCCCGGCGACTATGAATTGGCGCGCGAAGTTCTGCCGCTCGCCCCACTCCTGGAACGATTCCAACAACGCGAGTTGATTGGCCGGGAATTCAGGATGCAGGCGCACAGCATTTTCAAAGTGCTCGCGCGCTTTTTTCTTGCTGCCGATGCTGGCCGGCCAGCCCGGCGCGTCACGGTAGAGAAAACCCAGCGAACGATCCGGGCCGGCGAAATCGATATGCTCATCAAGCGCTCGGGCGCGCTGAAATGCCTCCTCCAACTCACGCACGAGTTTCAATGCCCCCAGGGATTTCGTCCGGGCAAGCTGGCCGATGTTCATGCCAAGCCAATAGTGCGCCGCCGCATTTGTCGGCGAACCCGCGATGGCACGCCGGGCTGCGTCGATGCCACGTTGCGCCAACTCGGCCCGGCGATCATCATGACGTGCGAATTCAGCCCAATCAAAAGCAGTTTGGGCCAGCGAAATGAAAGCCACAACATTAGTCGGTTGTCGGCGGACGCTTTCGTTCGCTTCGTTAAATGCGCGTTCGGCCAGCGTCGCAAACGAGTTGGTTTCCGCGGCCTCGATCGTGGCGGCACAAAGAACTCCAGAACAAAAGACGGCGTGCGTTGTTGAACGGAGCATGAAACAAAGCCATGCTGAAAACGTTATTGCCATGTCTCGCACTGCACCTATAGTGCCGCCGGTGAAGTGGAATTGGAAATGGTTTCGATGCGCGGCGCTCGCAGCGTTGCTCGCGATCAGCGCGGGCTGTAGCGGCATCCATGCGTCAAAAAACGTTTCCCCTGCGACCTTCCTCCTCCCTGGCCTTCTCAAGAATGAAGTGCCCGCTGCGCAGGATTCCATTCCGGCGGCTCCGCCGGGCGAATTGCTCGCGCAGAATTAAAATATGAGGTTTCCATTGGCGCTGACGGCGAAAATCGCCGGGCACATCGTTAAGCACAAGGTCCGCAAAACACCGAAATTTGCCATGGTGTTGCAGCTCGAACCGCTGCACACCTGCAATCTTACCTGCACCGGCTGCGGCCGGATCCGCGAATACTCTACTTCGCTGAAGGACATGGTGCCGCTGGAGAAATGCCTCGAAGCGGCTGTCGAGTGCGAAGCACCGATGGTTTCGATTTGCGGTGGCGAGCCGCTGATTTATCCGAAGATCGAGGAACTGATCGCGGGTTTGCGCGCCCAGGGCCGAGTCATTTACGTCTGCACGAACGGCGTGTTCATGCGCAAAAAAATGCGCGAATATATGGCGGCGAATTGGTCGCCGGCGATGGACGTGAAGCTCACGAAGTTGGTGGACGAGCAACTCGTCACTCCGAAAGAAGCCGAAGCGATTCGCGGCGCGGACGAGAATGCGCGCAAGAAGCTCACCATCAAGCCCTCCAAGTGGATGTATTGGAACGTCCATGTGGACGGCTTGGAATACACCCACGACTTGATTGTCGAGCGCGAGGGCGTGTTCAAAGAATGCGTGCAGGCGATGAAGATGGCGAAGATTCTCGGCTATCAGGTCGCCACAAACACGACCGTTTACAAGGAGACTGAGGTTCAGGAAATCGAGGACATGTTCAAGTTCCTCAGTTCGCTGGAAGTGGACGGCCACACGATTTCTCCGGGCTACGATTACGACGCAGCGAAGAAAGACATGGTGAAGCGGTTGGGCCGCGATCCGAAAGAGTTCTTCCTCACGCGCGACATGACGCGCCAGAAGTTCGCGAAGATTCAAGAGTGGGGAAAACACTTTACGATTTTTGGCACGCCGGTTTACCAGGAGTTTCTGGCGGGCAAACGCGAACTGACCTGCACCGCGTGGGCTATCCCGACGTACAATGTCAAAGGCTGGAAAGCTCCGTGTTACTTGATGACGGATGGGCATTATCCGACCTACGCTGAGATGCTGGCAGAAGTGCAGTGGGAGAATTACGGCGTCGTGAACGGCGTGGCCCGCGACTCGCGTTGCGAGCACTGCATGGTCCATTGCGGCTACGATCCCAGTGGCGCGCTCGGCACGAATTATCAGCGCGGCGATAATTGGAAGAACTTCAAGTATAACTTCGGCCGGAAGCCACAGCCTTATCCAAAGAGCGCGGAACTGCAAACGAACGCCTTCAACGGCGTGTCGATTGGCAAAGGCCATCTGGCGGAAGCAAAGGCCACCGTGAACAAAGAGTTTGCCGGCGCAAAATCAGCATTTGCCCGCGGCGGCAATAGCATTGCTGAAACGGCGCCCGTCGTTGAAGCCTGCGGTGGCAGCGAAGCGCCGCACGTGAAGTAGTGGTTTGGTGAAGTTCCGCCACGCAGAAGCGTCCATGTTGGATGACGCCGGAGCGAATTTCCAACGCAGTTATGAACGCACGGGGATTATTGGGAGCGATGTTTGTAACGACATTCCTGGGCACGGCCGGTGGCCAGGCGGCCGATGGACTTTCTTCGGCCCCTCCGACAAATGCCGCGGCAACCAATCAAGTGGCCGTCGCGCCCATGCCGCTGACGAACAGGGCCATGCTGGTTATTTCGAGATTGCGGGGCGTGGAACTTACTCAGGTCAAGTTGCGACCGAGCACTCGCGCGTCCGGTCCCTTCGAGATCGACCTCACCGACGCCAAGGACTGTAGAAAAGAAGCGGAAGAATTGAGCAAAGAACTCGGCGCCGAGGCGGTGGTGGTTTTTGATCACGTCTCCGCTGATGGCGTGACGCGGACAAACTGGTCATTTCGCAGCGGAACGGGAAAGCAAGTGACCGCGCCCGCGGCTCCGACGGGACTGGGACCGCACGGCAAGCGAATATATGTTTGGCCGCAAAGTTCGGCGCGTCCCTCACCGCCAGCGGGAACCCGCGTGCGGACGCGTGCGGAATGAAAGACCGGCAGGTTCTAAAGCAACAGAACTGAATTAATGGGCGCATTGTTTCTTTCCCCGCCTTCGTTTGATGGCTTCGATGGTGGCGCGGGTTCCCGTTACCAGGCACGGCGCGAAGTGACCTCCTACTGGTATCCAACCTGGCTGGCCCAACCCGCGGCCCTTGTCCCAAATTCGAAACTGCTCGATTGCCCCCCGCACAGTATCGACGTCGCAAAGTGCCTCGAAATCGCCAGGCACCACGACCACGTCATCATCAACACCAGCACTCCCTCGCTGCGCAATGACTGCAAGGTCGCCGAGGCCATCAAGGCCCAACGGCCTGAAACCAAAATCGGATTCATCGGTGCGCATGCCGCCGTGTTGCCCATTGAAACGTTGAAGGCATCTCCCGCCATCGATTGGGTCGCGCGCAAGGAATTTGATTTTACCTGCAAGGAAGTTGCGGAGAGCCGTCCCTTGCACACCGTTGCCGGCCTCAGCTACCGCGACCGCGAGGGCAAATTCAAGCACACCGGCGAGCGTGAACTGATTACGAACATGGACGTGCTGCCGTGGGTGGCCGACGTTTACAAGCGCGACCTGCAAATCGAAAAGTATTTCATCGGCTATCTCCAGCACCCGTACGTGAGCCTGTACACGGGCCGAGGCTGCCCGGCGCAATGCACCTTCTGCCTTTGGCCGCAGACGATTGGCGGGCACAAGTATCGCGTCCGCTCCGCCCAAAACGTGGCCGACGAGATGGCTTACATGAAGAAACTCTTCCCGCACGTGAAGGAGTTTTTCTTCGATGACGACACCTTCACCGCGAACCTGCCTCGTGCGCGCGAAATTGCGAAGAAGCTGGCGCCGCTCGGCCTCACGTGGAGTTGCAA
>Ga0190265_10003997_pt1 | contig 10156 bp, 7 predicted proteins | sample Popmic124T_FD_133135 | JGI IMG/M metagenome (GOLD analysis project Ga0190265, IMG submission 133135) | Populus adjacent soil microbial communities from riparian zone of Indian Creek, Utah, USA - 124 T | ecosystem: Environmental > Terrestrial > Soil > Riparian zone | place: USA: Utah | collected...
GTGTTGGCCGTCGCCCAGTACAGCTCATGATGGCGTCGGTTGTTCCAGGCAAACGTGGCGACCGCATCACCCATCGTCAGGCCCAGGCCGCCGAGCGCCGACGCCAAACGTCGGACCCGCACGTCTGTGTCAACGTACGTGGTTCGAGTCAGAGACCGGTCCGCTTCGACCGAGAGAATGCGTTGGTCGGGATACAGACGGACCGAACGGTCATACAGGGTCGACAGATTGAGCTGGAAGTCGTCCTGCATGTGGGGCATCAGCCATTACCCAACAGCTTCCTCTTCTCACTCTCGAACTCCTCGTCGGTCAGCTTGCCCTCGTCGTGGAGGCGGGACAGCATGTCCAGTTGACCCACCGGGCTGGCACTCGGTGCTGACGGTGCTCCCCCAGATCGCATTTCCGCCATCCTTGCCTCGCGCACCTCGTAGATCAGCTTCTGCACCTGTTCGGGATGGGGGATGTCGGTATACGCCGATTGCCCATGAGTGCCCGCCGATTCGATCAGCAGGTCACCGGAACCGAGCAGCCGCTCAACGATCGATTGCTTGAAGGCAACGTCATTGATCACCTCGAGTGGGATCTCGGTTCCCTTCTTGGAGATCAGACCGGCGCGGTGGATGACCCGCTCGTTGGTGATGACGTGCTGGGTCGTCCACCAACGAACGAAAGCGGCCACCACGACGACGAACCAGGCGACAACGAGGACGACAACGACCCAGCCCGGGGGATTGAATGGGCCGGTCGCGACGAGGATCAGGAGAACTGCGACCATGATGGTGAGCAGGCCCTCCCTGAGGATTTGGGACCAATGGGGCCGGAACTCGGTCTTGATCTCCTCGCCGGCACTCAACAACTTCTGCGGGTAACCCATCGAGTCCTTCCGTTCTCCAGCAGCCGGGGTGATCCCCCGCTGACATCGAATCTTCGGCGAGGCTACCGAGAAGGGAAGGGCGGCGACGGAGATCCCTGTCCTTTCTTCCCCAGCAACGAGAAGGCCCCGAGGGAGCATCGGCCGAAGCCTCAACCCTCTCGGGGCTCTCGTTCCGATCGGTGTCGGGCCGGGGACCCAACTCCGTTCGGAAGTCGTCGATGGCCGAAGCCTTCGACGGGCGGTCATGGGGCCTCGATCCGAAGATCGCTGCGTCCGATGAACCGCTCTCCCCGTTTCCAGGGAGGTTGGCGGATCCGAAGATCCGCCAAGGTCGGCAGGCCGCCCGACGATCCCTAAAGATCCCCGTTCGGTCTCCCGACCACTCAGAGCTTCGGTTTCCCGATCCTCCGAGCACCCGACATGTGGGGATTCTTCCCGGCTCGGCTTTCGCCGCTCCGTACCCACTGTCCGGGAAGCCTCAGGGTCTCCCCTGTGGCGTCCGGGAAAAGTAGACCACGGGATTTGCCGCCGCAACCCGAGCGACGGATTGATTTTCGCGACCCGTGTTTCACTTTTCGCGGTTGGCTCACGGGAGGCTGTTGATAGGTGTTGCGATGAACAACAGCAGACTCGATCCGTCGCTCAACTCATTCGTTCGAAACTCAGCGTCGAAACCGGCATTGGACAGCGCGGCCATCCAAATCGAAGTAGGGAACAGGCCTTGCGGGTGGCGATCGTGGACCACCGACACCTGGTTGCCGTCCCGGAGCAGATAGACCATGTCGGCCTCGATCGTCGAGTCCATGGGATCGGGATCCCAGACCCACTCCAGATAGCGGAGACCGCGGGAGCCGTCGTCGTTTCCACCGTGCTCGGTGCCCGGCTCGAATGTCTCGGTGACGTAGTCGGGGACGAACAAGGCAACCCCTCCCGGCCTGCAGTGCTCACGGGCGGTCCGCACCACGGCGATCACGTCCTCGACGGTGGTGAGATAGGAGATGGCATCGTGCAGGAACACTGCGTCGAATGTCTCGCCGAGCCGGACGGTCCTCATGTCCCCCTGGAAGTGGGCGCATTCGGGGTTCAATGCCCTACTCACTGCGAGCATCGGCTCGGAACGATCGACCAGGGTCATCGAGAAATGGGCCTTGAGATGTGAGGCGTTGTTCCCACCGCCGGAGCCGAGCTCGAGCACCCGCTGCACTTCCGAGGTCGCTGAGTCGAGGACGACCTGCCGATATACCTCGGCCTCCTCGGCATACTCGTCAGGGGCCGATAGAAGCGGCCACCACCCGGCGAGATCACCGTACAAACGCGGGGTGTCGTCCAAGCTCACGAGGCTAGGCCTCCAGACGTGAGAAACCCCGAGGGAGCCTCGGCCGAAGCCTCAGCCCTCTCGGGGCTCTCGGTGCCACCCTGCCAGGAAAGCGGGCCCCCGGCCTGGTGGCGATCCAGAACAACCGAAGTCGTTCCTTCCCCGACCCGGGGTTTCCCCCGTTTCGGTAAACGGGAAAGTACGTATCGCCCCATGGAGCGTCAAGCGATATGAGGGGTTTCTTTTCGCGTCCTAGGCAGGCTTTTCGCGGCACCTAGGCTGGCATGATGACCATGGGCCTCTTCTTCCTCTTCGCCCTTTCTGCTGCCTTTCGAGCCGTCAGGGCAGGCGAACCTCGTCCCTCATCGACGATGGATGATCCGGGCATTCGCCATAGGCCTGGCAATGGGCACCATTCGGATCTGGATTGGGTTGTTCCAGGCATTCGAGTTGCTCAGTTTCCAGGACGCCTTCGGACCGGCCTTCTGGATCTCGTTCCTGATGCACGCCACCGCCGCCGAGGCATGGCTGCGTTGGCGACCTGCCCCGCCCGAGTACTGAGTCGGCTAGCTCCCCGTTCCTGTCACAGGGGGTCCTTACACTCGCCCGTGTGACAGTCGAAGCACCTGATCGACAACTTACGACGCTGAGCCCGAGCCGGGCAGGCGACTTCAAGACCTGTCCTCAGCTCTTCAAATTCCGGGCGATCGATCGACTCCCCGAACCGACCTCGATCTATCAGGCCAGGGGAACCACCGCACACGTCGCCCTGCAGAGACTCTTCGATCATCCCGCGGTCGAACGCTCTCCAGATCTCCTCTACAACCTGTTCCGGGAGGCTTGGACCGAGTTGAGGTCTGACGAAGAATTCGAGGGCCTCTTCGAAGACACCGAAGCGGAGCGGACCTGGGGTCTGGAGTCGATGGTGCTGCTTGCCAACTACTTCGGTGTCGAGGATCCAACCACTTTCGACCCGGTCGACCGCGAGCTCGACATGCTCGAGGATCTCGATGGCATCGTGATCCGGGGCATCCTCGACAGGATGGATCGCGACCAGGACGGACGACTGGTCATCACCGATTACAAGACGGGGTCCGCGCCCCCGGAGCGCTATGCGCTCCCCGCTTTCTTCGCCCTCAAGATCTATGCACTTCTGATCCGACGCCGAACCGGGGAGACGCCCAAGGAGCTCCGGTTGCTCTATCTGAACGGGCCGACCGAATACCGGCTTGGCATCGACGACCGCCAACTCGACGCCATGGACGGGCAGTTGCGAGCCCTGTGGAACGCGATCGAGCGAGCGCTGACGTCAGGACGATTCCCGACCCGACCGGGCAGGTTGTGTGATTGGTGCTCGTTCAAGGGAATCTGCCCGGCATTCGTTGCCGATCCCCCCGGCGTCTAGGGGAAGATTCCCCTCACCAGCTTGGCATCCGCCACCTTGCGAATTCCCTTGATCAGGGCCGCGGTGCGCAGGTCCACGTTTTCGCTCTGGGCGATGTTGTGCACGTCACTGAACGCCCGGGTCATGATCTCGCGGAGTCGAGCCACCACTTCGTTCTCGGTCCAGAAGTACTTCTGCACATCCTGCACCCACTCGAAGTAGGACACGGTGACACCACCGGCATTGGCCAGGATGTCGGGAACCATCAACACCTCACGCTCCCGAAGTATCTCATCGGCCTCGATGGTGGTTGGCCCGTTGGCTCCCTCGAGGATGATCTTGGCCTGGATGCTGTCGGCATTGTCGACCCGGATCACGTTCTGGACCGCCGCCGGGACCAGAACGTCGACAGGCAACTCGAAAATATCCTCGACCTCGACGTGGTCGGCGTCGGGATAACCCTCGAGGAAGCGGTTCTCGTCGACCCATTTCGCCAACCCCTCGACATCGAGCCCGTCGGTGTTGTAGACGGCCCCGGATATGTCCGAGACGGCGACCACGCGGGTGCCCATCTGCTGCCCGGCGATGGCTGCATACCGTCCCACGTTGCCGAAGCCGTGGATTGCCACCGTCGCATCCTTGGCGTCGAGCTCGCGGAGGGCAGCCGCCTGGGGCAGGAGGAACATGATGCCCCGGCCGGTGGCTTCCCTTCTCGCGACGCTTCCGCCGAGCGCTGGGGGCTTGCCCGTGACCACGGCCGGCACCGAGTGGCCCACGTGTTGGGAGTAGGTATCCATCATCCATGCCATCACCTGCTCGTTGGTGCCGAGATCCGGCGCGGGGATATCGGTCTCCGGACCGATCACGTTGATGATCTCCATCGTGAACCGCCGGGTCACCCGTTGCAGTTCCGCCCGGGAGAGTTGCATCGGGTCGAGACGGACCCCGCCTTTGGCCCCGCCGAACGGCAGCCCGACGATGGAGCATTTCCAGGTCATCAACATCGCCAAGGCCGCGACCTCACCGAGGTCGACGTCGGGGGCGAACCGGATCCCGCCTTTGGTGGGGCCCATCGTGGTCAGGTGCTGCACCCGATAGCCGAACAGGGTTTCCACTTCTGAGTAGTTGTCGTGCCGGAAAGGAAAGCTGACAACGGTTGCCTTCTGGGGGACACGAAGCCTGTCGGCCACGTTGTCGTCGAGACCCATCAACCTGGCCACCCGGTCGAACTGGCCGACAGCCTCGTGATACATCGGAGAGTCGAATTCGTGGCCGATGGGCTTCAACACCGGCGTGACGGCTTTGGCCATACGGCACTCATCCTATGCCGAAATCGTCTCGATCCGATTTTTCTGTCACAGGCCGTCCGTAGCGTGAGGTCTATGAGAACGAACCAAGAGACCAATGCCTCCAATCCCGAAATCGACCCCTACACGGATCCGGTTCGCTACCTGATGGGCCTTGGGATCGAAGCCGAACTGGTGGAACCCGGGAAAGCCGATCTCCCTTCTGCTGCCTGATCTCTACGATCGTCAGGTGACAATCAGGGAAATCCGGGTCGATCCCGGAGCCTGGGACCCGGTGGTTGCGGATCCCGACGGCGCCCAGCTGATCGTCGCCGGGCCCGGGACCGGCAAGACCGAGTTCCTCGTCCAGCGAGTGGCACACATCGTCAACAGCGGCCGCGCCCGCCGTGACCAGATCTCGTTGCTGACCTTCTCTCGACGCGCCTCCGGAGACATGCGAAGAAGAGTGGGGCTCGCATTGGGAGGGTCCGGGGTGCCCGTCGATGCCTCCACGTTTCATTCCCTGGCACTCAGATTCCTCGAAGCAGGCAACGAGGGCGATCGCCCGATTCCACTAACCCCGCCTGAGCAGGTGAGACTGGTAGCGGACCTCCTGGCCGGCGAAGACCCAGGCTCTTGGCCGGTGACCTACCGCGGGATCCTCGCCACGCGAGGCTTCGCCTCCGAGATCGCCGATTTCCTGACCCGATGCTCGGAGCGGCTCCTCTCCCCCGACGACCTCGAGCAACGCGCCGAAGAGCGCGCCGACTGGCGGGGAATCCCGGGTCTGTTCCGACGTTATCGGGAGACCCTGGAAGAGATGAGGCGGACCGACTACGGCACACTCCTGGTCTCCGCGGTCGAGATGCTGCGCACCAGCGAAGGCCAGAAACTGGCCGCTGGCTTCCGATACGTGATCGTCGACGAGTACCAGGACACGTCTCCGGCCCAGGCCGAGTTGGCGGGATTGCTCGCTGAGAGCCATGGGAACCTCACCGTCGCCGGAGACCCCTACCAGTCGATCTACTCGTTCCGAGGGGCGGAGTTGCGCAACATCGCCCAGTTTGCAGACCGCCACCGTGATGTGACTCGAATCGTCCTCGATCAGAGCCTCAGAGTGCCGGCAGAGATCCTCGAATCCGCGTTACGGGTCGTCTCATCGGGCGAGTTGCCCGGTTCAGCCGGCCCGGTTCGCCCGGCCGAGCACACCGGGCGCGTCGAGGCCCACGTCTTCGACCAGGAGACCTCCGAAGCCGACTGGATCGCACGGGAGGTGGAACATGTGATCCGGGTCCAAGGATCGAGACCGTCGGCCGTGGCCGTGCTGGTCCGCTCGAAGCGCGAGTTGCTCAACGAATTGAGCAGGGCCCTCGACCGGCGATCGATCCCGCACGACTCCCCCGACGCCCGTCTCGTCGATCATCCTGCGGTAAGGGTCTTCGACGATCTGGCGAGGGTCGCCGTGTTGGAAGGCGAACTTCGGGTTGCAACACCCGGGGAGAAAGCCGATGCCGACAGGGCGATGCGACGCATCTTGCTGGGCCCCCTCGTTTCGCTGGGCCTGGGCCAGGAGCGAGCGATGCTGCGGCAGCGGCGAAGGACCGGACGTCCCTGGGCAGAAGTAGTTGGCACCGAGTTGCCCGAGCGGCGAGACCTCATCCAGTTGCTGACCGATCCCTCCTGGGCCACGGCCAAGCCGGCCACCGACGGATTCTGGGAGGCATGGAATCGTCTCCAGGGATTGGATCATCTCGTAGTGGACCCGGACCGTCGGTTGTGGCGGCTTGCCATCAGCGCCTTCGCCCAGGTCCTCACCCGTCAAGCCGAGCGTGATGAAAAGGTCACCCTGGCGCGGTTCTTCGAGATGACGCAAGACGAGGGATTCGAATCCGAGCCACTCCTCACCTTCAGGCCCAAGGAGGACCGGGTGACCCTGACCACCCTCCATCAATCGAAGGGTCTCGAGTTCGACGTGGTGTTCATCGCAAATGCGGTCGAAGGGGTGTTCCCCGATCTCCGTCGAAGTCGTCGCATGCTCCGCCCCGAGTTGCTGTCGCCGGAGCGGACCATCGACGCCTCCGCCCAGCATCTGTTCCAGGTCCAAGAGGAGATGCGTCTCGCCTACACCGCCATGACCCGTGCCCGTAAGCGGGTGGTTTGGACCGCAACCGGTGCCGGGGTCGACCAGGGCGAGCATCGCCCTTCGCGATTCCTGATCGCTGCCTCTGGCGTCGCCTCGCTCTCCGAATTGGGGCGACCAGCCGACGAGGGACGGGATCCGGTGACCGTGATAGAAGCCGAGGTGGGGATGCGCCGGACCGTGTTCGACCCCGAAAAAAGCGCGGCTCACCGGCTGGCTGCGGCCCGGGTGCTCGGCTCGCCACCGGAGTCATGGTGGGAGCCGTCGGCCTTTGCGGGGGTAAGGGAGCCGGGACCGGACCGGCCGATCATCGGGGCCGAGCTCCGGCTTTCCCCAAGTCAGGCGGACTCCTATGCCACCTGTCCCCGCCGTTACGCCCTCGAGAGGAGACTCCGGCTTGGTGACGCCGGATCGCCTTACGCCCGGTTCGGCACCTTGGTCCATTCGGCGATGGAGAGGGCGGAGACCGGAGTCATCGGCACCGGGGAACCGCATGCCTCCCTCGAGGATGCACTCGTTCATCTCCGGAGTGTCTGGGAAGAGGACGCCGACTTCGGGACTCCCGAGTTGAACGCCGCCTGGCTGAAACAGGCGGAGGCGGCGCTCACCAAGCTCTACACGTTGTGGCCCAGTCCCGAGGGCCGGCCAATTGGCCTGGAATTGAAGGTGGAGTCCGAGATCGACGGCATCGCGTGGATGGGTTTGGTCGATCGTCTCGAGCGGGCGCCCGATGGCCTCAAGGTGGTCGACTACAAGACCTCCAAGACCGTGCCCTCTCATGAGAAGGGTCACAGCTCGATCCAACTCGGGTTCTACGCCTCGGCCATTGCCCGATCCTTCGGGGAGCCGGTGATAAGCGCCGAGATGTGGTTCCCGAGAGGAGACACCAAGGCGCTCAGCACCCGGGCTCTCGACCCGGATCGAATGAGTGAGATCGAGGAGGAGTTGATCCAGGTCACCAGATCGATCCGATCGGAGGACTGGGCACCCCGGGTCGGGGACGGCTGCAAGAACTGCGTATTCAAGAAGTCATGCCCGGCATGGCCCGAAGGCCAAGGGGCATACCTGCCATGAGCCCGCTCACTCCCAGCCCCGAGCAAGCAGAGATCCTGACCCTGGGTCTCGACACCATCCGGATCCGGGCAGGAGCCGGGACCGGGAAGACGACCACCGTGGCCATGGTGATCTCCAATCTCATTGCGAGGCACTCGATCGACCCCGAGCGCATCCTCGGCATCACCTTCACCAACAAGGCAGCAGCGGAGCTCGCCGATCGGGTTCGGTCCACAATCGGCAATGCGGTCGACGAGGGGCGCCAGGTCGAAATCCACACCTATCACGGGTTTGCGGCCCAGGTCCTGTCCGAGTTCGCGGCCCTGGCCGGCGTCGACAACCGGCTGAACGTGATCACCCCCACCTTCTCGCGCCAGATCCTCTCCGAGACCTTCAATCACACCACGTACGACCATCTCGACATCACCAATCGGACGACCCTCGACAAGATCAGGGGGCTCGGGGACCGTCTCGGAGACCATCTCCTCGAATCAGCCGACCTGTTGGAAATGGTCCATCTTGACGACGCAGTCTGGCAGAGCCGGATCGAGATGTTGGAGACGCTCGCCCGGTACGGAGAGGACAAGAGGCGGCTTGGTGTCGTCGACTACGGCGATCTGGTGACCTTGTCGACGAAGATCCTCCTCGCCCATCCCGGGCTCGCCGCCGAGATCAGAGACCGCTACCGAGTTGTCGTGCTCGACGAGTACCAGGACACCAACCCGGGCCAGAGAGTGCTGCTCACCACCATCTTCGAAGAGGGCTTTCCCGTGATCGCCGTGGGAGACGAGGACCAGACGATCTATGAGTGGCGGGGGGCCTCATCGGAGAACTTCGAGCTGTTTCCGGTGCATTTTCGAGGCCCCGACGGCCAGCCGGCCCGAGATCGCAGCCTCACTTTGAACCGTCGATCGGCACAGACCATCCTCGACGTTGCCAACGAGATCCGGCGCCAGGCGAACCCCGAAGCCGACCTGCTCCACGCAGATGATCCGACGAAGAAAGGCGATGTGGTCACGTACTGGGCCGGAGACGCTCTCGGAGAGGCCGATTGGATCGCCCGACGCTTCGAAGAGCTGCACGAAGACGGAATCCCGTTCTCGGAGATGGCGGTGCTGTTCCGCAAGAACAAGGACTTCGCCGTGGTGGTCGATGCCATGGCCCGCAATGGGATTCCCGTTGAGGTCGCCAACCTTGGAGGCCTGCTTTCGGTGCCCGAGGTCGCCGAGCTTCGATCGTGGCTGACGGTGATCGAGCGGCCGGAGAACTCGGCCGCCCTCGTAGAGATCCTCTTCGGTTCGCACTATCGCCTCGGGATGGCCGACATCGCCCCTCTGACCCGTTGGGTGGCCGGCGCCGAGCCGGTCCGGGATCAGGAAGATGAGGACCCGATCACCCTTCTCGAAGCGATCGAGGAGATCGATCAGATCACGGGGATCCGCGACGACGCCCGCTCCGCCTTCAAGCAGTTCCTAGCGGTGTACCGCACCGTCCTCACCGAGAGCCAAGGGATGAGCCTCGTCGAGACCTGTCGGTTGGTGCTCGATCGCACCCGCGCCTGGCAGGACATCGAATCCCTTCCCGCCACCAACCGGTTGACAGCTCGCCTCAACCTCCATCGTCTCCTCGACCTCGCCGAGGACTGGAGCCCACTGACGGGTCGGCCCTCCTTGGAGGCCTTCCTCGACTACTTGGAGGCGATGGAAGACGAGCCCGCCGAGGAACTCGACTCCGCCCACCTCTCCGGCGAGGACGCGGTGACCCTGGTCACCGTCCATAGAGCCAAGGGGCTGGAGTGGGAGGTGGTGGCCATCCCTGCGGTCACTGAGCTCAACTTCCCAAGCAAGGCACGCCAGCATCCCGATCCGATGCGGTTCGCCGAGTACCTCCCAGTTCAGCTCCGCATCGATACCGCCCTGGCCGATATGCCCGATGACGAGAAACCGCGTCTCGAATACCTCAAGGCGAGAAACGACACCCAGGAATGGCGGACCGCCTACGTAGCAGCCACCCGCGCCCGGTCCTTGCTCCTGGTCACCGGCGCCTATTGGTACGGCCTCCCCGAGCCAAGCGTCAATCCGAAGAAGCCCTCTGCCCTCTTTCA
>Ga0190265_10003998_pt1 | contig 10156 bp, 7 predicted proteins | sample Popmic124T_FD_133135 | JGI IMG/M metagenome (GOLD analysis project Ga0190265, IMG submission 133135) | Populus adjacent soil microbial communities from riparian zone of Indian Creek, Utah, USA - 124 T | ecosystem: Environmental > Terrestrial > Soil > Riparian zone | place: USA: Utah | collected...
ACTCCGCGAAGTCGGCATACTGAATCGGCAACTCTGGCAAGTCGGCCCTGAGCCCGGTGCTGTGTTGTCTATAGAGCGCGGCCAATTCGCTCCAGATGATGCCCATGGACCATCCGTCCGAGACGATGTGATGCAGCGTCAAGAGCAGCACGTGGTCCATATCTGCCAGGCGCAGCAGCGTTGTCCGCAGCATCGGGCCGCGCATTAGATCGAATGGGCGCAGGGCTTCTTCGGTTGCCAGGCGGTATGCTTCCATCTCACGCGTCATCGCCGGCGTTTCCCTCAGATCAATCAGCGGCAACTCGACCTTCAGCTCCGGAACGATTACTTGCTCGGGTTGGCCGTCGCGGCTTTGGAAAATTGTGCGCAGCACTTCGTGTCGCCGGACTACTTCGTTGATACTTAATTCGAGGGCCCTGATGTTGAGCGGTCCCGGCAGACGGAAGGCTGCCGGTATGTTGTGGACCAGACTGCCTGGTTGCAGTTGCTCCAGGAACCACACGCGTTCCTGCGAAAACGATAGCCGCACAGGGCCGTCGCCGCTTCTACGAGGAATGCCTTTCGCCAACGGCGTGGGCAGCCCCTCGTGCTGAAGCAGCGATACAAGCACCGCACGCTTCTCGGGAGACAGCACAAAACTGCGCTTCGTAGTCATCCTTTAGACCTTGCTACTCGCGGCGGACTTCTGACTCAACAACTTCGTAGCTTCTTCGTCAGTGAGTTGGGTGAGCCGGAGAATTAATTGGGCCGTCGTCTCCACTCTCTCAGTTGCAAAATTTGCGAGAATGGCCGCTGACAATTCAGCGACCGTCGGCGTCTCAAACAATTGCCGCACCCAAAGTTCGACTAACAATAATTCACGAACTCGCGAGACAACCTGGGTCGCAAGCAATGAATGGCCGCCCAGCTCAAAGAAATTGTCATGCCGGCCCACCTGATCCAAGCCCAGTATCTCCGCCCAGATACCACCCAACACTTCCTCGACCGGGCCTTCCGGTGCGACGAACTGATGTTTCAACGTGCGAGCCGAGCCGGGTATCGGCAGCGCGCTACGATTGATTTTTCCACTCGGCGTCAGCGGCAAACTTTCCAGAACTACGAAAGCGCTCGGCACCATGTATTCAGGCAATCTCAATTTGGAAAAACTGCGCAGCTCGGCGGGTATCGCCGGTTGTCCGTCGCGCTGTTCCACATAAGCCACCACCCGCTTGTCGCCCGGAGTATCTTCCCGCGCAATCACTGCGACCTGCTTTACTGCGGGATGCTGCTGCAATGTCGCTTCGATCTCTCCGGGTTCGATGCGGAAGCCACGAAGCTTCAACTGCTGGTCCATGCGGCCCAAGAACTGTATGCTGCCATCGCGTCGATAACGGCCCACGTCCCCGGTTCGATAAAGGCGCGCGCCTGTGCCGCCTCCGAAAGGGTCGGGAATGAATCGCTCGGCGGTCCACTTCGGGTTATTCAGGTAGCCTCGCGCGACACCCGCTCCGCCAATACAGATTTCGCCCAGCCCGCCAATCGGGACCGGCTGAAGCGAAGCATCAAGCAAGTAGACTTTCGTGTTATCGATCGGCCGTCCGATGGGAGGCTCAGTATCGGCGTTGCGACATTCGAAGACGGTGGCCCAGATCGTTGTTTCCGTTGGGCCATAGGCATTGAAGAGCCTGCGGCTGTTTGCCCAGCGCTGCGCCAGATCGGCAGAACATCTTTCGCCGGCCACGATTATGTTGCGCAAACTGGGCAGCTCTTCATGAGGCATTACTGCCAGCGCGGATGGCGGAAGCGTAACCGTTGTTATCGCCATCTCACGCAAAAGTCGATTCAGGGCCGGTCCCGGCAATAGCTCTTCGCGCGACGCCAGATACAAAGTAGCTCCGGTTGCCAGGGCCATGACGATTTCAAAAATTGCTGCATCAAAACTAAGCGAAGCGAATTGGAGTACACGGTCCTCAGGCCGCACTCCGAGTAACCTGATCTGGGCTTGCACTACATTGCATAACCCCTCGTGACTTAGCAAAACGCCTTTGGGTTGACCCGTTGAGCCGGACGTGTAAATCACGTACGCGAGGTTGTCTGAAGTCACTCCGGTATCCGGGTTTTCATCGCTTCCGCCTTGCAGTTGATCCAGGAGTATGACTTGCGAGACGTGCTCGCGGAGCGAACCTGCAAGCGTGGATTGCGTCGCCAGCACCTGAACGCCGGCGTCTCGCAGCATGAACGTCAGCCGTTGCAGAGGGTAGGCAGCATCCAACGGCAGGAAAGCGCCTCCAGCTTTCAGGATTCCGAGTATCGCGATGACCATCTCGGGACTTCGTTTGGCGCAGATGGCCACGATCGTTTCCCGACCAACGCCCATTTCCCGCAATTGCCGCGCGCACTGATTTGCCCGGCGATTCAACTCTCGATAACTGATTTCCAAATCTCCGAATACGAGCGCCGCCTTGTTCCCTCGCTTTTCGACTTGCTCCTCAAACAACTGATGAAAACTCGTTCCGTGAATTACGTCCGAATAGGTTGCATTCCATTCCTGGAGCAACTGGCGGCGTTCGCCGTCGGTCAAAATCGCGAAGTCAGAAAGTCGTGTGTCCGGCGCATCGACAATCCTTTCCAGCAACGTCTGCAAATTACCAATCAGGCGACCGATCGTGTCGCCGTCAAACAACGCAGTGCTGTATTCGATAGCGCCGACGATTTCGTGTTCTGTCTCTGCCACGGCAAGGCTCAAGTCAAATTTCGCGGTGCCAATCATAATCTGTGGCTGGTTTGACGTTTGCCCATACATCGCTGGTGAAAGAGTCGGAACGTTCTGGAAAGCAAAAGCTACCTGGAAGAGCGGATGATGACTCAAGCTTCGTTCGGGCTGTAATTCTTCGACCAGCTTTTCGAACGGTAAATCCTGCCGTGCGTATGCCTCCAGGGTCACCTCGCGCACTCGGTCAAGCAGCTCTCGAAAGGTTGGATTGCCGGATAGATCTGTTCGCAGGACAAGTGTGTTAACGAAGAATCCGATCAGGTCTTCAATCTCGGCCCTGTTTCGGTTGGCAATCGGAGCGCCGATGACAACGTCTGTCTCGCCAGTGTATCGATGGATCAGCGTCTTGAATGCTGCGAGCAAAATCATGAACAGCGTCGCGCCTTCCCGCCGGGCTAGCGAACGCAGCGCCTCTGAAGTGGGGAACGACAACTGGAAAGGTTGCGTTGCTCCGCTGTGAATTATCACGGCACCTCTGGGCCGGTCAGCAGGAAGCGCCATTACCGGCGGGGCCCCGTCAAGTCGCTCTTTCCAGGAGCTCAATAGCGCGTCGAGTACATCGCCCTGGAGAAACTGGCGCTGCCACTCCGAATAATCAGCATATTGGATCGACAGCTCGGGCAGCGGTGATTGGTTACCCGTAGCATAAGCCTGATAAAGAACCGCCAGTTCATTAAAGAGCAAGCCCAGCGACCAGCCATCTGAAATGATGTGATGCATGGTCAGCAGGAGAATGTGATTGTCGTCGCTGAGCTGCAGAAGGTTCGCTCGCAGCAGCGGACTCTGGCTTAAATCAAAACCACTTTGAGATTCACTAAGGGCAAATCGCTGTGCTTCCTGCTCGCGAAAGGGCAAGGGCAAGTGCCTGAGATCCACGACATTCAGGTTCAAAGTCAGTGCCGGCGCGATGATCTGTGCGGGTTGCAGATCGACAACCGCAAAAGCGGTCCTCAGCACTTCATGCCGACGCACAATTTCGTTGAGGGCTTGTGCAAGTGCAATCTTATCCAGCAGTCCGGGCAGAGGTATTCCGGTGAAGAGGTTGTAGACGGAGCTTCCCGGTGCAAACTGATCGAGAAACCAAAGCCGCTGTTGCGCAAACGACAGGGCGCAAGGACCTGTCAGCGAGCGTCGAGGAATGGGCGGGGCCGATGAAACCTCTTTCTTGATTTCGCGCTCGAGTACGGTCCGCTGTTCAGGGGTGAGAGATGCAATACGGGCGGAAAAATGTCCCTGCTCGGTCATGATTGATCCTTGGTCCACTCGGTTGGCAGAGAACTGAGACAGCCGGTGGCATTAGCTCGGTGGCAGCTAATAGTTTTTGGTATGTGAGCCTAAATCGGCAGTGTAGGACGCAAAGGACGCTGCGGCGGCCGTGCTGTGACTTATGCATGCAAGCGTATTCACATCGATGGCGCCCGTGTCGGCGGTTGTCCACGCCTCTTTGATCGCAGCCACATAATCCTGGTAGGCCCTGGTCCAATCCCTTTTCATGTCTGCATTTATGTCCTGCAACGGCGTGGAGTGGGCATCATTCGCCTCTTCGTAACGCTTTCGAGCTTCGTCGCCAACTTCACGAAGGGTGCGCACGTAAACGCGGTGAGCTTCGAGCCCAAGTTTTTGCGCGTCTTCTTGTCCCCATGCATCCTGGATCGCCATGGCGTACTGATTGTGCGCGTCCGCAAGCCGCTTATTAGTGTCTACCCACGTCGCCTGGACGCCCGTGCCGTAGTTTTTATACGCATCAATGCAGCGTTTCCGCCCGCCCATATGGATTTCATTCAGAGCGGTCACGTAGTCCTGGTAAGCCTTTTTAAAACGCTCCAGAACGTTTGCCGAGCCGCTGCCGGATGTTTGGTCAGTCGCTGCTTGTTTCTCACGATCGGATTTCTTTGGTGGGTTAGTCATAGTGAAACTCCATGAATGATGATTGCCCCGCGCGTCTCACGAAGGTGGAATCGTATTGCCTTGCGGAAGGACAAATCGACCGACTCGAGAGGACATCACGTTTGCAGGATGGGGGAACCGCACGATCACTTGTTCAATCAGACGATGCCGACCGAGGCTGCATCGAGAGAGTTTTTTCTTAACAAAACTGCGTTAATGTGGCTTTGACTCTACGCTGAGACATGATCGAAGTCAAGAGTAATTCCGGTTGGAAAGAGTGCTCAGAACCACTTCGGGAACTGCTCGAAACAAGAAAGAATCGCTTTTGCCTGGCTCACTCATGATGCGATGAAGCTACTGAGATTGTAGCCGTTTTCATCCATGGGCTATCATCAGAATCGCATGATCTCTGTCGCTCAAATTCATGACACATGGAAGACTGCGCCTGCTCGTCCGATTGTGGAAAAAGACTCAGTCCACGTTTGGCGTGTCTCATTGGGTCAACCTCCCGAAAAAATCCAAAGCTTGTTGGATCTCTTAACTTCAGATGAGAAGCAAAGGGCGTCGTCTTATTTCGCGACGGAGGATACCAATCGCTTTATCGTTGCGCGAGGGACTCTTAGGATCATCCTGTCTCGATATCTTGAGATAAACCCTGATCAATTGCGCTTTAATTATAACCAGTATGGAAAGCCGGCCTTGATTGAAACCAGGAACGCTTCAGGACTGCGCTTCAACGTTTCTCATTCTAAACAGATTAGTCTCTGTGCAATTACGAGAGAGCGGGAAGTAGGAATCGACGTTGAGCTTATTCGTGAAGATGTTGACTTCCTGTACATTGCCAGTCATTTTTTTTCTCAGGATGAAGTGAGAGCGCTTCACGCTCTCCAGCGCGACTTGCAAAAAATTGCTTTCTTCAACTGTTGGACGCGCAAGGAGGCATACATCAAAGCTCGTGGTGAAGGACTTTCTCATCCGCTCGATCGATTTACTGTTTCGCTTATGCCGGGAGAGCCCGCGGGATTACTGAGTTCCGACAATGATATGCCGGAGTTGTCTCTCCGTGAATTGTCGGTAGCCGAAGATCATGCAGCCACCTTGGCGGCAGAAGGACCGCTTGGGGAGCTTTTCTGCTGGGATTGGCAGTGAGAGGAAACCCTCAAATTCTATGTTTGTAAACAACTGCTGCGATGGCAGTCAGTAAATTGCCTGTCGAAATAAGCAGGGCCAGGTGACGACTGATTGGCGATGTCAGGAGACTTTGTGAAGGACAATAAAGTTGAATGGACAGGACTAAACACGAAGGCTACCCACGCCGATTCCGCGGTGCAAAGAACACGTGCGGTTAGCCCCCCGATCTGGCAGACAACTACCTTCACGGCAGATTCGCCCGAGCAACTTGCCGAAATGGCGACCTCTACGAGCCCAGCGGAGTTTTATACTCGTTGGGGCAATCCTACTCACAAACAAGCCGAAGCAGTGCTCGCCGCGTTGGAGGGAGGAGAAGCAGCGCTTGTTACGAGTTCGGGGATGGGGGCGATCTTCGCGGCCTTGATGAGTTTCTTGCAAAGCGGTGACCACGTAATAGCGCAGTATTCTCATTATGCTGGAGCCACGTCGCTACTCCACGATGTTCTACCTCGTTGGCAGATCGAATGCACTTTCGTGGACCAAACGGATACGGAAAACTTTGCCAGAGCGGTGCGCTCGAACACGAAACTCATCTATGTAGAATCGCCATCTAACCCGGTTTTACAGTTGACGGACCTGGGTGCTGTCGCGGAGTTAGGAAAGCGCCACCGGATCACCACTGTCGTTGACAATACCTTCGCCACCCCAATCAACCAACAACCGATCAACCTGGGGATCGATGTAATAATTCACAGTGCGACCAAATATCTTGGCGGACATTTCGACATCTCCGCGGGAGCAATCATTGCCTCCGAGGAATTTATCCAGCGTGCCTGGAAGTTCGCGATAATCGCAGGCGCCACTCTCAGCCCGTTTGATAGCTGGTTGCTGTTGCGCGGTTTAAGAACGCTTGGTTTGAGGGTAGAGCGGCAGAACCAGACAGCGCTTGCAATCGCCCGCTTCCTCGAGTCTCATCCGCGGGTGGAGCGCGTCAATTACCCGGGACTGGAATCTCACCCGCAACACGAGCTCGCGTGTCGGCAGATGCGAGGATATTCGGGCATCATCAGTATAGAAGTGCGAGGAGGATACGATGCGAGCGCCCGCTTCATTGCCTCGCTTAAGCTGGCAAAACACGCCGCCAGCTTTGGTGGATTTGAAACGATTGTGATCCATCCAGCGGCCATGTTCGGACACCAACTCACATCCGACCAGCGCCGCCAGATAGGGATTAGCGACGGGCTGGTCCGCATCTCTGTCGGGCTCGAGGAGCACAGCGATCTCATCAGTGATCTTGCTCAGGCCCTTGAGCAATGAGATTGCTACCGTCTAAAGAACCGGTGGGCGAGCTAACTGATCTGACGCCACATGAAGTCACTCTAGTTTCCGGTCTAAAAGCTTTACCGGAGGGTTACTTCACAAAAAAATATTGTCCGTGGGTCGCGACAGCTGGAAGTTTTGGCTCCTCTCGCAACTGACCAAGGTAAGCGCGCTACGATAGCGCAGTTGGCAAGCTATCGCAGGGAGAATCGCCACAAATTTGCCGCGAGCCAAGATCCGCCCTGTAAGTACCTACCCCTAATCGATTGACTCCATTGTCGTAGGGCAAGTTCGTGTTTGCGACCCACTGGTTGGAGATAAATAGGTCACTGCGAATGCAGCCTGACGAGTCAAACGATTATGACGCTGAGAGTTACGTAGAAGGGAACCCTCAGGCACAATTCAGTGGTTAGAGCTTGTTTTGTAATGGAACGGAGTTAAGTTATTGATAGGAGGGTTTTTGAGCCGAGCAGGACTCGAACCTGCGACCCACTGGTTAAAAGAGCGGTCACGCCAGCTCCATCCAGTCACGGCTCTTTAGGTCTATTAACATTTTACACAGGTTGCAGCCGCCTCGGAGTACATCTGGTAACAGCTATTCATACCTGGTTGCGCGTCTTAACGTCACAAATTTGCCACAAGATCCTGGGGTGAACCCCTCTGTTGAGACAGTTTTCAATTAGCACACTGGCCGTCAGTAGATTTTCCTTCTCAAACAACCACTTCTGATTCAGAATCTCCGTCGGCTGGTGAAGCGGAGGCGAGCTCTGCTGGAGAGCAACTCGCCAAGGAATAACCAGCCGGAGACTCATCGAAACCGAGGGAGACTAAAGCAGGGATCCACATCCAACTGAACCCACCGTTTATCCATCCGTGTCCCATCCTGTAACCGCCTATCCCTCCTTGGCCCATCATCCCACCGCCCCACGTTGAGCCGGTCATTGCCCCGCCGCCGAAGAACAGAAACAGCACGACGACGACGATAAGCGCGATGATTAGCGGTGTCTTGCTCGATTCTTTCATAACATCTATCTCCGTTGCAGAGGCAACACTGGCATGAAGCTGGGGCTTACATCTTCTTCATTTCCATCTTTTTCTTCTCCACCTTCTTACCAGCTTTGCTTCCACCATGCATCTTCGCCATCATCCCGAAGTGTTTGAGAAGAGCATTGGCGTGGGTCGCCACTTGTTTTGAGTCTGGCGTATCGGCGAGCACATCTGTCTCGAGCGCACTGACCTGGTCCTTCACCATTGAGCGGTCCTTATCCATCTTCTCCATCATCATCTGCATCTTCGATTTCATCTCAGCGCTCATCGTTTCCATGTGTTTTTGATGGATGGCTTCCGTTGCATCCAGGTTATGCCTTAGCTCGGCAACAGCAGCGCGTGCGAATTCGACGTCCAGCGGTTCAGGCTTCACTGCTTGATCACGTAGTGTCCTGGCGAACTCAGACATACTCTTCATGTGCTCCGTCATCAGCATGTGATGCGGCGACTTCATCATCATGGCCATCTCCGACTTCATGCCAGCCATGCCCGGCTTCTTTGGTTCGCCGAGTGTGTGCTTGTGTTGCGCCCATGCTGCCGTCGGAATCAGCAGAACAAGCATGATTGCCATAGCTGACAGCAAGGTGCGTGTGTTCACTCTCATATTGTCGTCCTCTCCTCTGGTTGGTTAACTCGAATTCGGTCAGAAAGCACTGCCGACTATTTGCAAACCCTCGATATTCTCCTGCTTCGTTCCCGTTGTCTGTGCTATGGCACACAGAGCAAGCTTCGTGCCCTCAAACTACTTTTTATTTCCCTTGTTTCTTTGAGTAGCACCCCGCGAAATATCCGCAGCCCCAGCTGTGGAATTGTCCGCAGACCTTCGGATTCGTTCGATGAATACCTAAAACGCTACTCCGTTGCGAGACTTTGACTAACCTCGATCTGATTACCAAGGTTGTCCATATTCAAGATGCGATAGTTAAACGCCTCAAGGAGGCAACTGACGCAGACCGTAAGCCACAGCAGCTTTCCGCTTTGAGCAAGTTGTTAGACACCATACGAAAGACCTTCGATGTTTTTAAACTTGTAAATGAGCCACTACCAAGAATTTCTTGACATTGGCAACCGGCGGGTATATATGCTGCTTCGTTTCCACATGCCGGGTTCGACCCTCGCAGCGACCCGACCTGTTCCTTAACGTGAGTCCGGCCTCACTCCCGTTAATCTGAAACCGTTGTTAGATGTTGCGTGCTGTTGAACCCTTGAATCCTCGGCGGGTTGAATGCGGCGGTTCATAAAATTCTGGTTAGCGGTGCCTTAGAATTAAGTTCCGAACTCCTCGCGTCCTCTCAAAGAAAAACCGGCCTACTAATGGTCTTTAATTTCTTTGCCTGAGCTGTAACGCAGTACCGAACTATCAAGATAGCCAGGGTCTAAAAGAACCACTCTTTCTTCTGCTCGGTCTACGCACGTCCTCGCGAGTCTGGGTTTCGATGCCAAGCTGCTCTTCCGTAATTCTGGATTAGGAGAAACGATTCGAATAATCAAAGTATAAACGTTCGGGTCTTGTCTATGGTCATACCAATTATCTTAATGCTTCTCACAGGACTACCGGTTGTTTCCGTACCGATAAAAAGTTCTCAAAGTCTCGCGAGAGCGGAAAACTGTACAAAGAACACTCTGCAGAACTTTAACCCGATAGGTGAACTGAGTTTTATTCAACAGTCACAACCTATGAAGCCAAAATCAATTCCAAGCAATAAATCAGATACACAAGATCTTGTTCGGGACCAAGAGAGCACAAGATGGAGAGTATATACCCGGACAAGCCGTCACTTTAGCTACCGTGTCGAATACCCTTCAGACTGGTCTGTAGAGGAGAATGAAAATGTTTCGTTCTTCATCCCGCCACACGCCAAATCCAAAAAAGAATCCATAGCCATCGTTGTCATCAACCATAAGAAAACCCCACCAGTTCCCGTCTATCATACGTACACCACAATACGAACCGTGGCAGTTGCGGCGGAGGAAATTCCTGTGAGAAAGCGTCAGCCCTCGCCGGTAACTGAAAAGTAT
>Ga0190265_10003999_pt1 | contig 10155 bp, 2 predicted proteins | sample Popmic124T_FD_133135 | JGI IMG/M metagenome (GOLD analysis project Ga0190265, IMG submission 133135) | Populus adjacent soil microbial communities from riparian zone of Indian Creek, Utah, USA - 124 T | ecosystem: Environmental > Terrestrial > Soil > Riparian zone | place: USA: Utah | collected...
AGTATCGGCACAGCAAACGAACCCGGTCGATCGGAAAGTTGCGAATCCGATGACCGACACTCCAAACGTCAATCCACTCAATACAGATCAACCAGTGCAACGTCGGCCAGCCACACAAGGTGGCGTACAAGGCACGAGTACCGATCAATTAATCGTCGAGTCTACAAAGCAGGATGTTTCAGGACCTGAACATGCTCGGGTCTTTGTGTACGAAGGAAATGTCGACGTTCGCATCGGCACTTACAGGCTACAGGCTGACAAGGCTACGGTTTATGAGGCGGAGAACCGAGTTGTAGCCGAAGGCAGCGTCGTCTTCGATCAGGCCGACCAACAGCGAATCACAGGCTCACGTGGTGAGTGGAACTATCGCACGAAGACGGGTTATTTCGTCGACTCAACCGGTTTCACAAACCAAACGCAGGACGGCACTCGTATCTATTTCACTGCGGACCGCGTCGAGAAGATCAGCCTCGACACGATCGTCGCCAACAACGTACAGGTCACCGCTTGTGATCAAGACGTTCCGAAGTGGAGTTTTCATGCAAGCCGAGCGCGGATCAAGACAGGGGATCGCGTGCGTGTCTACTCGCCGAAACTGAAACTGAAGAACATCCCTGTGTTTTTTCTCCCGTATGCGTCGGTTTCGATCAAGTCGCGCGATCGCGCTTCAGGGTTCTTAACGCCAACGTTCGGAGGCTCGGGCGCGAAGGGAATGCGCCTGTCGAGCGCTTACTATCAAACGCTCGGTCGTTCAGCCGATTTCACTTTTCGCAGCGACATCTACACTGCCAGAGGTCTCGGCTTTGGTGGCGACCTGCGCACTCGCGCCAACTCAAGGTCGTATCTCAACGTGGGATTTTATGCCGTCAAAGATCGACTCTTTGGACCATCAGCCGACGAAGCTCATCCTGATCAAGGTGGTTCGAGTCTTTACGTTGACGGAGTTCATTACTTCAAAAACGGCTTCATCGCCGTCGCGGATGTCAACATAACGTCGAATCTGGCTTTTCGTCAGGTGTTCTCGGATAACATTCAACAAGCAATCTCACCGGAAGAGACATCGCAGGTTTTTGTTAACAAAGACCACAACCAGTACAGCTTTAACTTCCTCTCTCGTACTCAGGTAACTTCGTTAACGAACGCTCGTATTCGGATTCGCCAGTTGCCCAGCATCAGCATCGACAGGCGGCCCACGATATTGAAGTTTCTGCAAGAGCTACCGGTCTATTTTTCCTTTAGTGGTTCCGCAGAGGGAGTCAGCCGCAAGGAGACCGTCGAAGATCAGGTGCAGTTTGTGAATGACGTAGGAGGCAATCCGATCATCACGCCGTCGATGGTGCAACGACTTGACCTGCATCCGCGGTTTGAGCTGCCTTTGCATTTTTTCGGATGGTCCGTAACAGCTTCCGGAGCAGGACGTGTGACCTATTACTCCAACTCGTTGGATCCGGCCACGCGTGATGTTCTCAGCCGCAACGTGACGAGGGCCTTTGGAGAGTTTGAGCTGGATGTGCGGCCACCTGCATTTGCGAAAGACTTCCATCGCGGCAGCGGTTTTTTCTTTCGTCACGTGATCGAGCCTTATTTGGTCTATCGCAAGGTTACCGGAATTAACAATTTCGATCGCATCATCCGCTTTGACTACGTCGATGCTATCGCCGATACAAACGAAATCGAGTTCGGCATCGCCAACCGCTTCTTCACGCGACGCTCGACGGAAAATGTCAGCGATGTGCCCGTTAAGTTGACTGACGATGAGAACCGGCCATTACTCTCGAGTCAGCCTTATGAAGCGTTGACGATCACTCTGCGTGGTAAATACTTTTTCGATCCGTTCTTCGGTGGGGCGCTGGTTACAAACCGCCGCAACCAATTCTATCCAATTAACACTCTTTCCGGATTTGTTTACGGTGGAGTTCCGCGTCGCTTTTCTCCCGTGAATGTTGACGCGCGCTACCGGCCACGGCGAGATCTTTTTGTTGACTTTCGAACAGACCTCGACACACAGGGCGGGGGAATGCGTTCGCTGTCAACAACGTTTGGGCTCTCTCGATCTCTCATTCAAATATTTCAGAGTTTCTACTACACGCGGGCTATCGAACTGTCGCCCAGCCTGGCCCAATTTGCCGATCCACAAGGTTTTGAGGCTGGCACGGTGCGCGGTTCACAGTGGAGCCCGTCAGTGTTTTTGGGAGACCGCGAGCGCGGTTTGTTTGGCGGCGCGTCATTTTTCTTCGATTTTCAGAAGCGGCCGGGCAGGGGCGATAGTTCGCTCATCAGTTCGACGGCTACCCTCGGACATAGCTGGGACTGCTGTGCAGTGGCGGCGCAGTTTTCGAGCTTCAATGTCGGTTTGCGAAAGGAAAATCGCGTGGTTTTTAGCTTTCGTCTCAACGGAATCGGGAGCTTTGGAACCGAGCAGATCGGCCAGCGTTGACCGGTGACATTTTCAGCGAAACAGCGTAGGATGGCCGGTCAGTTCTCTCCCGCTCGGACAAATCCTGAAATTCTTGATTGTGACCAGGGGATTGAGCCATATACTATGAAGCCGGGCGACGGGCTCTGGCTATGAAGCCTCAAAGCTGCTTGCCCACGCGAACGGCCCCCTGACAGTTTATTCCTCGAGTGGCAACCGACCGTGAGGTAGTGTGCTAAATAAACCTTTGGGTCGTTTCTCAATTTCCGAACTAACTCAGAAAAAGTCGTGAAAACTAATCGCATATTCCTAGGTTGTAGTCTGATAGCTACTCTACTTGTCTCTGCCTTGGCTTTTCCATCTCTGGGCATCAGGAACCCGCCTGCCGCGGCGAAGGGCCAGGAAGAGCCGCTCGTAAGCGGACAACTGGTTCAGGTCCAAACGAGGGATGAAGAACTCTCGAAGCATTTCCGCAAATACGATCTGATACGAATGGATCCGCAAGCCGTCGCCGCGCAGGTCCGTAACAAAGGACGATTGTTGTTGAAGTCGTCAATGCGTGACTTCGATATGGATATGACGCCTCACGATTTGCGGTCTCCTGACTACAGCGCTCAAGTGATCGACGCCAATGGCGTGGCTCATCCGCTTCCGAAGCCTGAGGTGAACACCTTCAAGGGCTTTGTGAAGGGTTCACCTGATGCGTACGTCAGAATGTCGCTCACTGAAAAGGGAATTGAAGGGGCGATTATAACAAGAGAAAAGCGTTACTTTATCCAGCCGGCACGCTCCATTTCAAAAGAGTCGCGCGCTGATGACTTCGTTTTGTACGACAGCGCTGACGTGAACAAGGACGACGGTATCTGCGGTGTAACGCTGGCCGACGAAGTTGCTGCTCAAGCAGGATCGAAGAAATCGAGCACCACTAAGGTAGTGGAAGCCGAAGCCACCTTTGGTCCGGTATTGCCTTTGACGCCATTGAAGGTCGCTCGCATCTCTACGGATGCGGACGGCGAGTATGTGACCTCTATCGGTGGTGCGAGTCAGACGAACTCGCACATTTTGAACATCCTGAATCTGGTAGAGGGAATTTATGAGTTTGAGATCGGGATGACTTTTCAGATCGTCCAGCAGAACGCCTGGGACAATGCGAGCACCGATCCTTACACCGCCTCGGACGCGGGCGACTTGTTAGCCCAATTCAGAAATCACTGGAATGCGAATTTTCCGAATTCTGGCTCGAATAGCCGGAGCGTGGCACACCTGTTCACTGGCAGAAATTTGGACGGACAAACTATTGGAATCGCCTCATTAACGGCTGCCTGCCGGGCTCCTGAGTTCGCTTACGGTCTTTCACAACAACTTCCCCTTGGATCAACCAATATTACTGCGCAAACCGTAATTTTGACCACGCATGAGATCGGACATAATTTTGGTGCTTTTCACACGAACGAGATTGATTTGGTACCTTTCGACATTCAGCGCTCCTGCGAAAACACCATCATGGAGGCGTTCATTGGAGACGGTCCCAGTTTCTGTCCGTTTTCACGTTCGCAGGTTAGCGGGCACGCAAATGCTCATTCGAGTTGTTTGACTACCACCGCCGCTCCGCCACCGTCGTTTCCAGACTGCGTGACGACGCCAATCTCCTTCGGAGTGGCTAGAAACGGAAATCTCGCTTCCGGCGATTGCCGGTCACCCTCGCGCGGAGTCGAGTTTTTTGCGGATCGCTATTCGTTTAGCGGCACTGCCGGTCAGCGTGTATTCATCACGATGAACTCAAGCAGCGGTGTGGATCCGTATCTCTATTTGATCGGTCCAGATGGATATGTCGTGAATCAGAACGATGATGTCAATGTTCCAAATACGAATTCGCGCATCCCTGTCGAAACGGGCTTCCCAGGCGACAATGCCTTTACCTTGCCGATGAGCGGAGTTTATATCGTTGAAGCGACATCTTTCGCGAGGCAGCAGACCGGCTCCTACACAATTACGGTAAATAACACAGGCTGCACCATCCGCGTTACGGTCAACAACACTCACTTTCCTTTAGGCGGCGGCAATGGAACAGTCAATGTAACGCTCAACAATTGCTCTGGAGCAAACGCGGAATATCGCGTCCGTTCTTCTCCATCATCAGCAACCTGGCTGGTTCCCGAAGTCAATTCAGGAATCGGATCACGAGGAATTAATTTCACAGTCTCGCAGAACTCGAATCAGGCAGGAAGGCGAGCATTCCTTCTCATCGGCCCGGTCTCGAGTGGTGATTTGAACGATCTTTCTGGAGGGTTGAGGGTTCCGATCACGCAATCAGGCACTAGACCAGACTGCGTCCCGACGCCGATAGCTTTCGGACAAACGCTAAACGGTAGTTTGGCTAGCACTGACTGCCACTCTCCGGTGCGAGGTAATAACTTCTTCGCTGATCGTTACACTTTCAACGCCCTGGCCGGACAAAAAGTAGCTATCCGGACGACGGCCGCGATTCCTCAAAATCCTGATACCTATCTTGCACTTCTTGGTCCCAACGGGTCCGTCGTGATGATCGATGATGATAGCGGCGGCAACATTACCAATTCACGAATACCTGGTGGCACCAAGAGTCTTGCGTTAGGCCTGGAAGGCATTTACACGATCGAAGTGACAGCGTTTGACCCATCTGCTACAGGATCCTATTCAGTAACGTTAACGACCGACGCGACAGCGAGCACCATCCAGTTTTCGCAATCAGGCTTCAACGTTACCGAGGGTCCCAATTCATTGACGGCTACCGTAAATCGGACGGGTGACTTATCCGGAGCGGCCACTATTGACTACGTGACGGCTGATACGGCGGGCTCAAATCCATGCAGTACAAACACGGGCGCTGCTTCTTCGCGTTGTGATTATTTGCGCACGGCTGGAACATTAAGATTCGCTCCCGGTGAGACGTCAAAGACAATCTCGATACCGATCGTCGACGATGTTTATGCAGAAGGCCCCGAGACTCTTAACATCCTTCTAAGTAATGTGAACGGTGCGACACTCGGTACAGCGACAGCGTTGGTCACAATAAATGATAACGACGGGTCGACGGGTACCAACCCGATCGGGAACTCGGGTTTCTTTGTGCGTCAACACTACATCGACTTTCTAAATCGGGAACCCGATACCGCAGGATTCAACTTCTGGGTAAATGAAATCGCCTCCTGCGGTGCGAACGCAGACTGCATTGACGTGAAGCGCGTGAACGTCTCGGCAGCATTCTTCCTTTCGATTGAGTTCCAGGAAACTGGTTACCTCGTCTATCGAACGTACAAGAGTGCGTTTGGCAATTTATTTGAGGCACCCGTACCGGTCCGATTAAATGAGTTTTTGCGCGACACGCAGGAGATCGGGAGGGGAGTGCAGGTGAATGTCGGGAACTGGGCGCAGCAGTTGGAAGCGAACAAGCAAGCGTTTGCGCTGGCGTTTGTGCAACGGCCAGGCTTTCTTGTGGCTTATCCAAACTCAATGACGGCCACGGCTTTTGTATCGCAGTTGAATACGAGGGCCGGCGGGGTGCTGTCGGCGAGCGAACAGGCGAATTTGATTAACAGTTTGGCGCCGCCGTCAGATGCAGCAAAGCGAGCGCAGGTCCTGCGTGCCGTGGCGGAAGATCCCGACTTGAAGGCTGCCGAGTTCAACAAAGCATTCGTGCTGATGCAGTACTTTGGTTATCTTCGTCGCAATCCAAACGAAGCGCCGGATTCAAACTTTAATGGGTTCAACTTCTGGTTGGGCAAATTGAACCAGTTCAACGGTAATTTCATAAATGCCGAAATGGTAAAGGCCTTCATAACCTCCATTGAATATCGGCAACGCTTCGGGCCATAAGAGCTCTGTCTCTCTCCGATCAATGTTTAGTTTTTAAAGCTTCAGCAGTTCGTGGTGCTGTCTAAATTTTTAAGAATGACCTCGACGTAACCTCCGCAGAGGCTACGTCTAGTTCCGATATACCTATCGACTCACGTCGAGGAGACGCCTTTCCATGTCTATCTTTCGGACTTCAGTCAACAAACTCCGAATGTCGAATACGTTCGTTTTTGCGATCGGTCTTCTTCTGATCGTTGTTGCTGCTTTGAGCCTTCCGATGCCTTCACGCGCCAAGGTTGAACCTCTTCAGCAAAAAAGGACTTCGAGTAAACCGCGCCGGCAAGCATTTGTGCCGGGCGAGATTATTGTCCGCTATCGAAGTGAGTCCATGGCTAAAAACAAACACGGTTCACTTAGGTTAGCTACGAAAGAAGGACAACTGGTAAGCCTGACGGTTGAAGCTTTCGAAGGATCCAGACTGGTGCCGGGGTTGAGAATTGCCCGCTTGCGCGAAGAAGCCGATACCTTGTCTGCAATAGCGGCCCTGCGAACGCAACCCGACGTTCTCTATGCCGAGCCAAACTACATCATGCGGGCCGACGTCACCACGCCACTCGATACTCATTTTATTCGACAGGCGAGTATGAACACTATCGATGCTCCTCGAGCCTGGGACACCGAACAGGGCAGTAATAGCATTGTCGTAGGAGTTATCGATCAAGGTATCGACATCAATCACCTCGATCTTCAAGCCAACATTTGGACGAATCCAATGCCTGGCGCTGTCGGAGGTGGTATCACTGGTGACCTGCATGGTTACAACTTTGTAGATAACAATGGCAACGTTTTCAGTGGTGCCGATGCTGAGACTCACGCTAGTCACGTGGCCGGAATCATCGGCGCTGTGGGGAACAATAACAGAGGGGTTGCCGGCGTTAATTGGTCAGTCGGTTTGATGTCACTCAAGTTTCTGGATGCCGACGGCTTTGGCGATACGATCGACGCGATCAGGGCATGTACCTATGCAAAGGAGATGCGTGATCTCTGGGAAACAAGTGGCCATACCCGCGGCGCAAACATTCGTGTGTTGAATGCGAGCTTTGGAGGGGGCGGATTTGCACAAGGCTTTCTCAACACCATTCAGTCTCTCAACACGGCCGGCATTTTGTTTGTTGCTGCCGCAGGCAATACGGGCGAGGATAGCACGCGCGAGCCCAACAACGATCTGGTTCCACACTTTCCTTCCAGTTTCACTACACCGAACGTGATCGCAGTCGCGTCTACGAGTCAAACGGATATTTTCGCAAGTTCGTTTTCGCATTTTGGGGCAACCAGCGTTGATCTCGCTGCACCCGGAAGCTTAATTTTGAGCACCACACCACCCTGTGCAAATCCAGGCCCAGACAATGACTGCGATCCTTCTTTCGTTGATGGTAACGGCGACACTTACACGTTCTTCAGTGGTACTTCGATGTCGACGCCCCACGTGGCCGGTGCCGCCGCATTGTTGTGGGCCCACAATTCAAATCTCACGGTGGCGCAAGTAAAGAGCCTGTTATTACTCAATGGTGATGTAGTTCCGTCGCTGATAGACATAACGCTCACCGGTCGTCGTTTGAACATTGGAAACAGTTTTCAAACGGTCGCCGAAAACGACACAACGGCGCCCGGGGCCGTCACAAACTTGCACATCAATTCCCAAAACGGTCGAACCTTTAACCTGGGCTGGACCGCATCGGGCGACGATGGAGCCAACGGTCAGGCGTCGCTTTATCAACTCAACTTCAGGGATGGAGTTTCTGGTGCCGTCATTCCTTTGAAGGGAATCGTCCCAATGCCTTCCGGCTTAGGACAGATCGCTACAGTCACAATCCCGTTCCGCCACACATCGGGAACGCTTAGCCTGCTCGAGTTTGATAACGCTGGAAACTCAGGAACACCTGTCACATTGCCAGTTGGCGTTCCTCCATCCGCAGGTGATCCTTACACAACCGCGACCGCTGCCGCAGTTGCACTCTCGACTGGGGGTCAGAACTTAAACCCGAATGCGGACGACCTTTACCTCGACGTGCTGCTGCCATTTACTTTTCCATTTTTCGGAGCGAATCACACAGAGCTTACTCTTTCCACTAACGGCGTCCTGTATTTCGGTGAGCCTCCACCCGTGCGTGACGATGACAGCGCCGACGATGTGCCGAGCTCGCCGACCAGACTCGGCGGATATCGAGCCATTGCGGGTTTGTGGGACGATTTAGATTTGCGAACGTCGCGTCGCGCTGACGCGGGAGTGTTTCAAATCAACAGTCCAAACAGAGTCATTTTTCGTTTTCAGGCTGTGCCGTGCGAGTTTGATGGGCTTACCTGCACTGGAACCACGCCGGTAAATTTTGAGATCGAATTAAACTCCAACGGAGTTATTAAGACGCGTTACGGCACCGGCAACACTAACCTATTTCCTACAGTAGGAATCGGGGGCGGCGGTGCAGACGCTTACATTATCGGTTCACATACTGATGAAGAACTGCCCAAGAGTTTGAATCTCGCACCCCAAGTCACCTTCACGCCGCGTGCGACAACGGTCAGTAACATTCAGTTTACTCAAGCAAGCTTTAGTGCAAATGAAAACACAGGATCACTCAACGTGGCCGTATCTCGAACTGGAAATACTTCGAGCGTCGCCATCGTTAGTTTCAACACGAGCGACCTGGCGGGCCTGGCCGCTTGCAACACGATTGGTAGCACGGCGTCCAGCCGTTGCGATTACCTGACCAGCGTCGGAACACTAAAATTTGCGGCTGGAGAAACGTCGAAGACGATTGCTGTTCCAATCATTAACGATGTCTACGCAGAGAACGCGGAAACATTCTCGCTGAGACTCACCAATCCAATTGGCGCTACGCTGGGAGCGACCACTACGGCGACACTTACGATCAATGACGGTGCAGCGGAAGGTGGGACCAACCCAATAGATACGGCGGGATTTTTCGTAAGACAGCATTATGTCGATTTTCTTAACCGGGAACCAGATGCGGCGGGTCTAAACTTCTGGACCGGAAATATCACCTCGTGTGGCGCCGACGCCCAATGTATCGAAGCCAGACGAATCAACGTGTCGGCAGCCTTCTTTTTGTCAATCGAGTTTCAGGAGACCGGCTATCTCGTTTATCGACTCTTCAAATCGGCCCTGGGCAATTTACCGCCTAACGCTCCTGTCCCCATTGGATTCACGGACTTCCTGCGAGACACACAAGAGATTGGAAAGGGTGTACGGGTTAATGTTGGAGACTGGCAAAAACAGTTGGAGGCAAATAAGCAGGCCTTCACTTTGGCTTTTGTTCAACGTCCCGAGTTTCTTGCGGCTTTTCCAAACTCTCGCACCGCAACGCAGATCGTTGATCAGATGAACACAAATTCAGGCGCAGTTCTCTCGGCATCCGAGAGGAGCACTCTAATCAATTTGCTGGGAGGGACGCCGTCTGACTTCTCAAAGCGTGCGGCAGCGTTACGTGCAGTGGCCGAGGATCAGAATCTCAAGACGGCTGAGTTCAACAAAGCCTTCGTGCTCATGCAGTATTTTGGTTATCTGAGGCGAAGCCCGAACGCCTTTCCGGATTCTGACTTCAGTGGTTTCAATTTCTGGCTGGGAAAACTGAACCAGTTCAACGGAAACTTCGGAGATGCAGAAATGGTAAAGGCATTCCTCTCGTCGATTGAATACCGGCGACGATTTGCGCCGTAAGGGCTTTGCCTCAAGAGTCGCTGGTCGAACTTGGAGCGGGGCAGTACCACCTCGCGGTAGCGGGTGGGTCAAACTAATTTAGGTCAAAAGCAATGGGAATTTTGCATGGCGATCATTCACCCACCCGCTACCGCGAGGTGGTACTGACCAGGTCCAACGCACTAAA
>Ga0190265_10004000_pt1 | contig 10155 bp, 13 predicted proteins | sample Popmic124T_FD_133135 | JGI IMG/M metagenome (GOLD analysis project Ga0190265, IMG submission 133135) | Populus adjacent soil microbial communities from riparian zone of Indian Creek, Utah, USA - 124 T | ecosystem: Environmental > Terrestrial > Soil > Riparian zone | place: USA: Utah | collected...
CCGGAACGTCGTCCCAGCTGTCGTAGCGGCCGGCCTCGGGCGGTGAGTAGAGCACCAGCTCGGACAGGTCGAGGTCCGAGAGGTCGACGCCCCACGTCGGGATCGGCTTGCGCTCGAAGATCTCGTAGGACTTGATGCGCTTCTCGCGCATCCACTCCGGCTCGCCCTTGATCTTGGAGAGCTCGGCGATCACCTCGCGGGAGATCCCCTTCTTGGCGACGAGCTGCCCCTGCTCGTTCTCCTTGATCGGGCTGGGGTTCTGGACGCGGGTCTTGTCAGTGGCTGCCATACATCCCCGAGGATAGCGCGCCGGGAGGCTTTCCAGACTCCCGGGGTCGGAGTTAGGCTACCCTAATGCGCATGATGCGAAAGACGGCCACGATCGTGATCTCCGCTGCCCTTGGAACCGGCGCTGCGATTGGCGCAGCGGCCTGCGGCGAGGACCGCAGCGGCGACGTCCAATTCGAGAGCGGAACCGGCACGGAAACCACCGGCACGAGCCCCACCGGCACGGAAACCACCGGCACGGAGACGACCGGCACGGAGACGACCGGCGAGACCGAGGCCGAGACGACCGGTACCGAGACCACCCCGTAGACCGTGTCCCGCCGCAGGCTGCTCGCAGTCCTCATCGGCGGCGCCACCCTGGTGCTGCTCGCGTTCGTGGGCGTGATCGTGGCCACGTCGGGCTCGTCCTCCGACGAGCTGGTGATCTACTCCGCCCGCTCCCACTACGGCGAGGAGGAGCCGTTCGAGCGCTTCGCCAAGGACACGGGCAATGACCTGCGCCTGCGCGGCGGAGACGCCTCAGAGCTCTACGAGCGACTCAGGACCGAGGGCGACAACACGCCAGCCGACGTCCTGATCACGGTCGATGGCGCCAACCTCTGGCGCGCAAAGGAGGCCGGCCTGCTCGAGCCGGTCAAGATCGGTGACGCGGCGCCCGACGTGAGCGACCCGGACGGCACCTGGTACGGCCTCACGCTGCGGGCGCGGACGATCATGCGCTCGAAGGAGCGCGTGGCGCCCGGCGAGGCGACCACCTACGAGGGCCTCGGCGACCCAAGGTGGAAGGGCCGCCTCTGCCTGCGCTCGGGGACGAGCGAGTACAACGTGTCGTTCGTCGCGGACCGGCTCGCCAAGGACGGCCGCGCTGCCACCGAGCGCATGCTGCGGCGCTGGATGGCGAACGACCCGGGCATCCTCGGCTCGGACACGGACGTGCTGGACGCGATCGCGGATGGCGACTGCGACGTGGGCCTCACCAACTCCTACTACCTCGGCCGCGAGCTCGAGGAGGATCCCGACTTCCCCGTGACGCTCGAGTGGGCCGACCAGCAGGGGCGCGGGACGCACGTGAACCTGTCCGGGATCGGCGTCGTCCGCGGCACCGACCAGGGCGAGGCGGCGCGCGAGCTGATCGAGTTCCTGCTCGAGCCGAAGCAACAGGAGGTGTTCGCGCAGAACAACCACGAGTTCCCGGTTGTGGAGGGCGCGCGGCCGTCGCCCGAGATCGCGCAGTTCGGCGACTTCAAGCAGGACCCGATCGACGTGGACGGCGCCGGCGAGCATCTCACGGAGGCGCTCAACCTGATGGACGAGGTCGGGTGGGACTGAGACGCCGGTCTCTCGATGGCTTCGCCATCGGCACGGTCCTCTGCGCGGTTCTCGTGGCGGGGCCGCTCATCGGCCTGCCGCTCTCCTTCATCGTCTCCCCTGGAGCCCTGTCGCGCTTCTCGGGCTTCGTGCCCGAGGCGGTCGAGGCCACAGCCGTGCTTCTGGTCGGCGTGGGCGGCGGCACTTTCCTGCTCGGAACCGCCCTCGCCGCGCTCGTCTCGTTCTTCGAGTTCCCGGGCCGGCGCTGGATCGAGTGGGCGCTCGTGCTGCCGCTCGCGATGCCGGGATACGTGTTCACGCTCTTCGCGCTCGGGCTCGACCTGCCGGGCATCCGCTCGACGCTCGGCGCGGTCTGCGTCTTCACGCTGGTGCTCTACCCGTACGTCTACCTGCTGGCGCGGGCGGCCTTCCTGAGCCAGTCGCGCACCCTGCTGGAGGCCGCGCGCGGGCTCGGGCTCTCGCGCCGCCGGGCGATCCTGCGCGTGGGCCTGCCGCTGGCCCGCCCGGCGATCCTCGGCGGCGTCGCGCTCGCGCTGATGGAGGCGCTCGCCGACTTCGGCACGGTCAACCTGCTCGGGGTGCGCACGTTCACCGACGCGATCTACCGCGTCTGGTTCACCGCATTCGACCGCGACGCGGCGATGCAGCTCGCCATGCTGCTCGTATCGGTCACGCTGACGCTGCTGGTGCTCGAGCGCCTGGCGCGCGGGCGGGCGCGGCACGCCCAGCTCGCGGCGCGCGGCGACGTGGTTCGGCCGGTGCGCCTGCGCGGGCTCTCGGCGGCAGCCGCCGTGATCCTGCCGCTCGCGCTCGTCGGTCTGGTGGTGGGCGCCCCGCTCGCCCAGCTCGGCGTGTGGTCGGTGGAGTCGATCCGGGACGGGCTGCTCGCACCCGAGTTCGCCACCTCCACTCGCAACAGCGTGCTGCTCTCGGGGATGAGCGCGGTGATGGTGCCGGTGGCGGCGCTGCTGCTCGCGTACGGGGTCCGTGCGAGCGCCTCCAGAACCGCCGCCATCTCGGCGCGCACCGCTACGATCGGATACGGCCTGCCGGGTTCCGTTGTGGCCGTGGCGGTGATCGTGCCGCTCGGCTGGCTCGAGCGCCGCATCGACGGAGTGGCGGGCACGGGACTACTCCTCACGGGCACAGTGATCGGACTCTTCTACGCCTACGTCGTTCGCTTCCTCGCCCTCGCCTGGGGCGCGATCGAGGCGAGCCTGCTGCGCATCCCGCGCCAGCTCGACGACGCCGCCCGCGGGCTCGGCGCCGACCGCCTCGACGTGCTCGCGCGCGTGCACGTGCCGCTGCTCCGCACCGGCCTCGTCACGGCCGCGCTGCTCGTCTTCGTGGAGGTGATGAAGGAGCTGCCCGCCACGCTGCTCCTGCGGCCGCTCGGGGGTGACACGCTCGCCATCGCCGTATGGCAGGCCACCACCGAGTCGCTCTTCACGACCGCCGCGCTGCCGGCGCTCCTGATCGTGCTCGTCGGCCTGCTGCCGGTGGCGCTGATGATCAGGATGTCCGGGCGCGCCGGCGCCAGCGAGGTGGAGGCGTCGCCCGCCGGGCAGGCATGGGTCGACGAGCCGGAGGTGGCGCGGGTATGAGTCACGTGCGGGTGCGCGGCCTCTCCAAGTCGTTCGGCGAGATCGAGGCCGTCCGCGAGCTGAATCTCGAGATCGAGCGTGGTGAGCTGATGGCGGTGCTCGGGCCGTCGGGCTGCGGCAAGACGACGCTGCTGCGCGTGATCGCCGGCTTCGAGCAGCCCGATGCTGGCTGCGTCGTGGTGTCCGACGAGGTCGTGGCGGGCCCGGGCCGGATCATCCCGCCCGAGAAGCGGCGTGTGGGCATGGTCTTCCAGGACTACGCGCTGTTCCCGCACCTGAGCGTGGAGGGCAACGTGGGGTTCGGGCTGACGAACCGGCCGCGTGAGGAGCGCGATGCGCTCACGCGGCGGACGCTCGAGCTGGTCGGCCTTCAGCACAAGACGGGCTGCAACGTGCACGAGCTCTCGGGAGGCGAGCGCCAGCGCGTGGCGCTCGCCAGGGCGCTGGCACCCGGGCCCGAGCTGGTGCTGCTCGACGAGCCGTTCTCGAGCCTGGACGCGTCCCTTCGCGGCGGGCTGCGGCGCGAGGTGGAGCTGATCCTGCGCGACGCCGAGGCCACCGCCCTGCTCGTGACGCATGACCAGGAGGAGGCGCTGTCGCTGGCCGACCGCGTGGCGGTTATGCGAGACGGCGCGATCGTCCAGGTGGGCCCGCCGGTGGAGGTGTACGGGAAGCCCGCCACGCGCTGGGCGGCCCAGTTCGTGGGTGAGGTGAACGTGCTGTCGGGCGTCGCGCGCGGCAGCGGAGTCGAGACCGAGCTGGGCGTGTTCGATCTGCGCGCGCCGGCGAGCGGCTCCGTGCACGTGGCGGTCCGCCCCGAGCAGCTGGAGCTGCGCGCGGACGGCAACACGAACGCGGAGGTGGTCGCGCGCGAGTTCCGCGGCCACGACGTGCTCTACCGGCTGCGCCACGAGGGCGGCAAGACGCTGCTGGTGCAGCTGCCCTCGCTCGAGCTCCACGAGGTGGGCGACAGCGTGTTCGTGCGCCCCGCCCCGGCCGCCGTGACCGCGCTGGTCGATTAAGGTCGCGCCATGCGCCTTTACGTCTGTTGGGGAACCTTCCGCTCGCCGCGTCCCGGCGGGCACCCGTGCCGAAACGCCCACGAGGCGCTGAAGGACGCCGGCTGGGACCCCGAGGTGGAGAAGGCCTACGGCCTCGGAATCCTGGGCGACGCCCTCAACCCGACGCGCCGCAAGGTGCGTGAGCTGAGCGGCCAGAACATGGTCCCGGTCCTCGAGACCGACGACCGCGAGGTCATCGCGGGCTCCGACAAGATCGCGAAGTGGGCGCGGGACAACCCCGCGACCGCCTCCGACCGCGCCTGAGCCAGGCCGTCAGGCCCGGGTGCCGACCGACACCAGGTACTCCTGCTCGAATCGCGCGTCGTCCTCGGTGCCGCGGTTCCACTCCTCGCTGAAGTTGTCCACAGCCTCGTCGAACTCGGCCTCCTGGCCGTTCTTGACCGCGTTGTTGCGCGCGACGATCGTCGGGCCGTAGCGGTCCTTGAAGTGCTCCCCGTATTCGCGTGGGCGACCGAACGCGTCGATCTCGAGGTTGTCGCGCTCAAGCGTTCCCCACTCGACTCGGTCGCCGAACAGGTCGCGCACGTGGTCCTCGCTGCCCCACAGCGGCGGCGGCTGCGCGCCGGGCGGGGGCGGCGGGGCGAACGGGCCCATCGTGCGGAAGAGCGCGCCGATCATCCCCTCGGGCGTCCAGCTCAGGAGCGCGATCGTGCCTCCGGGCTTGCAGACGCGCACGAGCTCGTCGGCCACATCCCGGTGGTGCGGCGCGAACATCGCGCCGATCGAGGACATCACGACGTCGAAGGACTCGTCGTCGAACGGCAGGTTCTCGGCATCGGCCTCGACCCACTCCAGCTCGACACCCTCTGACTGCGCGCGGGCGCGGCCCGCCTCGAACAGCTCGGGTGTGAGGTCGCTCGCCGTTACCTGCGCGCCGCGTTGCGCGGCCACGATCGACGCGTTGCCGGTTCCGGCTGCCACGTCGAGGACGCTCATGCCCTCTCCGATGCCGGCCGCGTCGACGAGCCGGGGGCCGAGCGGGAGCAGGAACGTCTCGACCATCGAGGGGTAGTCGCCCGACGCCCACATCTTGCGATGGCGGGCCTTCAACTCGGTATCGGCGGTGCTTGAACTCACTGGTGGGATCCCTTCCTTGGTTGGCACCGCCGACCGTAAACGACGCCGCGCCGGCATGTCCACTTGACATATGCCGATATGGGTATATATGATGCTGAGCGTGGCAAGAGCAGCGACGACAGCGGATGCGTTCAACGCCGTGGCGGAGCCGCGGCGGCGAGCGATCCTCGACGCCCTTTCCGACGGGGAGCGCCCGGTGAACGACCTGGTGCACGCGCTCGGCATGGCTCAGCCACAGGTGTCCAAGCACCTGCGTGTGCTCCGAGAGGTCGGAGCGGTGGAGGTGCGCGAAGAGGGACGGCAGCGGCTGTACCGGCTGAACGGCCACGCGCTCAAGCCCATCCATGACTGGGTGAAGAACTACGAGCAGTCGTGGTCGGAGCGGTTCGTGCAGCTGGACGCCGTCCTCGAAGACCTAAAACAGAAGGAGCAAGGAGATGGCAGTGACGAGTAGCGGTACGGCAACGGTGACCCTTCCGGCCGACGATCAGATCCTCATCACGCGCGAGTTCGACGCGCCCCGGGAGCTGGTCTACAAGGCGTGGACCACGCCCGAGCTGGTGGCCCGCTGGTGGGCCGGGGAGCGCGGCAAGGTCACGAGCATCGACATCGACCTGCGCGTCGGGGGCACGTGGCGGTTCGTGATGGAGGCCAACGAGGGATTCGAGGTGGCCTTCCACGGCGAGTACCAGGAGATCGTGCCGAACGAGCGCCTCGTGAACACCGAGGTGTTCGAGGGCATGCCCGACGCCGCGGCCCTCGACACGCTCACGCTCACGGAGGAGGACGGGCGCACGCAGCTCCAGGTGCTCGTTCAGCACACGAGCAAGGAGCACCGCGACGGACACATCAACTCCGGCATGGAGGACGGCATGCAGGAGGCGATGGACGCCCTCGAGCGGGTGGCGGTCTCGCTCCGCTAGCGCTTACCGACCCTCGTGACCCAGTAGTCGGTGTCCGGCATCGGTGGCGTGGTGAAGCGCGCGTTCGGGAGGAACAGGCTCCCGCGCTTCCTCGCCACCGTTGTCGGGACATCGAAATCGGGGTGCGTGATCGTGCGGACGACGCGCCCGGAGCCGTAGCCCCTGTCCAGTTTCACGACGGCGATCTTGTTCGCGCGGTTCTGCACCACCAGCAGCGTGCGCTCCCCGATGAGGAGCAGCCCGTCGCCGTCGGTGAGCTCGGCCCCGTGGAGATCGACGGGCGCGTGCGAGCCGGTGGCGGGGTCGATCCGCCACAGCACGCCCTCGGAGCTCTGGACGGCGAGCAGGACGCGGCCCTTGTGCGCAGCCTCGATGCCGTTCAGGTTGTTCTGACCCGCCGTCATCGGGAATCCGGTCAGCGCGATCGGCGTAACGCCGGACAGGTCGCGCTTCACCGCGTAGATCACCGGCTGCCGCGAGTCCGTGAAGTACGCGGTTTCGGGCGTGAGGACCACGTCGTTAATGAACGTGGGCTGCCCCGCCGCCGTCAACTGGAACGCCGCAAGCTCGTCGCCGTCGCTCGCGTCGTAGACGAATGCCTTGCCTGTGGGGCCGCCGCTCACGAACAGCCGGTTCCCGCGCTTGTCGTACTTCAGGCCGATCGCCGCGTGGCCCTCACGGGCAGGCACGGCTTCCTGCGAGGTTCCGGTCTTCGTGTCGATCTCGAGCACCCGGCCGGTCGGGATCGACCCCACGTAGACGCTGCTGCCCTTGCCCGCGGCGATTCCCTCGGGCCTGAAGCCGTCGGGCAGCTCGATCCGGTCCGGCCCCCTGCCGGCGAGCGCCACCGCCGTGATCGCCGAGGCTGCCGCCAGAACCGTAATCAGGACAACGAGAAGTCTCTTCATGCCTCGGGTCTCTCCGAGGCCCGGTCACGCGAAACTGCCTCCGATGAATTTGGCGCGTCACGACTGTCTACTTTCTCGTGACGGCGACGCAACCGAGGAGCACGCACTTGAACGACGTACGAACCGGCAGCACACCGGCCGTGCAGGCCGAGGGATTGGTCAAGCACTACCCCAGCCGGACCGGGGACATCGAGGCTGTCCGAGGGGTTGACCTGAAGGTCGAGGCCGGCGAGGTCTTCGGCTTCCTGGGTCCGAACGGCGCGGGTAAGTCAACGACGGTGCGGATGCTCACGACGCTGCTGTCGATCACCTCGGGTTCCGCACAGGTGGCCGGTGTCGACGTGGCGGATGAGCCCGACGCGGTGCGGCGCCGCATCGGGGTTGCACTCCAGGAAGCCGGGCTCGATCCTCGCCAGACCGGGCGCGAGCTGCTCGTCCTGCAGGGGCGGCTGTTCGGACTCCCACCGCGTGATGCCACCGAGCGCGCGAAGGAGCTGCTCGAGCTGGTCGAGCTCGAGGACGCCGCCGACCGGATGATCAAGGGCTACTCCGGCGGGATGGAGCGCCGGCTCGATCTCGCGTCGGCGCTCGTGCACGAGCCGGAGGTGCTGTTCCTCGACGAGCCCACGACAGGGCTCGATCCCGCGAGCCGGCTCACGGTCTGGGACGAGCTGCGCCGGATCAACGAGCGCGGCACAACCGTGTTCCTCACCACGCAGTACCTGGAGGAGGCGGACCAGTTGTGTGACCGGCTTGCGATCATCGACGACGGCCGGATCGTGCGCGAGGGAACGCCGGCCCGGCTCAAGGCGGACCTGCGCGAGCGCCGGGGCCTGACGAGCGACCCGACGTTGGACGACGTGTTCCTCGACGCCACCGGGCGGACCCGCGGCCGCGTGGTCGGCGAGGTGCAGGAGGTCACGGCATGAACGAGGCCTGGGTGCTCGGACAGCGCGCGCTCCGCGAGGGCTGGCGGACGCCCGAGGCGCTGCTTCCCACATTGTTCATCCCGCTGTTCTTCCTTGTCGTGAACGTGGGACAGGCGGCGGAGATCTTCCCTTCGGCGTCCACGGAGTTCCTGCACGGGCAGGGCTACGGCGCGTTCCAGCTACCCAGCTCGCTGCTCTTGGCCGCGTCGTTCGGGACCGCGGCCCTCTTCCTGGTCGAGGACATCGAGGGGGGCTACTTCGACAAGCTGCGCGCGGCGCCCGTGTCGCGGACCGCCATCGTGATGGGCCGCCTGATCGCCGAGGCGGTCAAGGGAGTTCTCATCGCCGCCGCGATCGTGCTCCTTGGCCTGATCTTCGGCATCTCGATCGCCAGCGGCCCGCTCGGCTTCGTGCTGCTCGTTGGCATGACCGCCCTCTGGTCGGTGGTCTTCGTGGGATTCATGCAGCTGATCGCCCTGAAGACGCGAAGCGCGGCAGCCACGAACTCCGGCGGCCTGATCTTCTTCCCGCTGCTCTTCCTCACCCCGAACTTCGTGCCGCGGGACATGCTGACGAGGCCGATGGAGATCGCGGCCACCCTCAACCCGGTGACCTACGTGATGGAGGCGCTCCGCTCGCTCATCCTCCAGGACCTGGTGTGGGCCGACATCTGGCCCGGCTTCGCGGTGGTCGCCGTCCTCGGCGCGGTGATGCTGGTGCTCAACGTGCGCATGATCCGGAACTACGACTGAGGCGGAGCGCGCCTAGGATCACCTCGTGGGGCCACCCGCGCTCACCGAGACGACGATCCGGTACCTGTTCGCCACGAGTTGGCTGCCCTGCGACCCCAAGCAGTACACCGTCGCTGTCCCGGGCGGGGCGACGACCGCGATCGACACGGGTGGCAACCTGCTTCACATCGCCATGTGGAACCTGCGCCGGCAGGGGTTGATGGAGTTCGAGCAGCTGCGGCCGGTCGAGAAGGAGCGCGTGCGGGTGCTCGGCGGCAAGTCGTTCGCGGGGTTCCGGCTTCTCGACGAGAGCGCCCGGCTGCGCGGGCTCGAGGGCGCTCTGCTGGACGCTGCGCGCAGTGTCGAAGGAGCCGAGGACGGCCTGCAAGTCCTGGTCCGGGCGCTCGACCTCGACAATCGCTCACCGTGGACGAGCGTCTGCAACCACTGCTTCGCCGAGGCCTCGGCGGCCGGCCTCGTGGCCACGAAGGGACGTCTGTTCCGCAAGGTCGTGATCACCGACCAGGGGACCGTCGAGTCGCTGCGCGAGCGCCACGACGAGCTGCGCGCCGCCCGCGGCTCCTATCTCGACGCCGAGCCCGACCTCACGAACGCGGCGATGGCCGATTGCCTGCGAACGGTCGCCGACGCCTACCAACCGAGCCTCGGCGATTGACCTCGCCCACCCAGCACGCAGCGCATAACGCGATGACCGACGCCGGCGAGATCGCGCGCTTCCACGACCGCTGCAGCGACCTCATGCGCCAGTTGCTCGACGGGCTCGCCGACGCGCCCGACCGGCCCCGTCCATTCCCGGAGATCGAGGACGCGATCGGCTGGCCGCGGCGCCGGATCGCGTCCGTGCTCGGCGGGGTCTCGCACATGCGCCACACGGAATTCGGCGGTCGCCGGCCGTACCGCTTCCTCTCCGACCGCGAGTCCGCGTCCGGGCGCTGGGAGATGTGGATGGACGCGGCGCAGGCACGGGCGGCGCGCGCGGCTGGGCGCGACTAGGCGCACGAGGATTGGCCAGCTGATCGCGCGATACTTGTCACGTGCCTACGGATTGGCGGCTGGATGGAGTGCGGGTCGTGCATGCCGACGAACTCGACCCCAACACGCCGCAGACGCCCGGGATGCACCGCGAAGCGGCGATCGACTCCGCCCGGGCGGGCGCCGAGAAGCTCTGGGCCGGGACCGTGGTCATTCATCCCGACGCCAAGACCGGCCCGCACCACCACGGTTCGCTGGAGAGCGTGATCTACGTGGTGAGCGGGCGGGCGC
>Ga0190265_10004001_pt1 | contig 10155 bp, 7 predicted proteins | sample Popmic124T_FD_133135 | JGI IMG/M metagenome (GOLD analysis project Ga0190265, IMG submission 133135) | Populus adjacent soil microbial communities from riparian zone of Indian Creek, Utah, USA - 124 T | ecosystem: Environmental > Terrestrial > Soil > Riparian zone | place: USA: Utah | collected...
TCGACCTCGTGCAGGCGTCCGCCCGTTAACGACGCCAGCTCCTCGATAAAGTCTGGCCGTGCTCCCTTGGAGGTAATCGGATAGACGACCACGTCCGAGCGCCGACCCAGGTCGATCACGCGAGCGGCGTGGAGAAAACTCGCCGTATCGAGTCCATCGCTGAACACCATCAGAAGCGAGCGGCCCACATCCGCTTCGACAACCATGATCCCGGCAAGAACGCCGTCGACCAGCGCGGTTTCGCCGTCGGGTTGCGTCGCGTTGAGCGCGTCACGCACACACGACCGGTTGAGCGACAGCGGACACGGCAGCGCAACGACCTCGTTGAAGGTGACAAGCGAGGATTGATCGCCCGGCTGCAGTTCGGCCGTCAGCGCCTGGCTCGCAGCCTTCAACTGGTCCAGCCTCGCGCCAGCCACGCTGCTGCTGACATCGAAGGCCAGGCCCACGTTCAGCGAGATCTCGCCGAAGCTTACGACGGCCACTTCCTGCGCAATACCGTTGTCTCGAATCGCGAAGTCAGTCGCGGTCAAGCCCCGCAGCGGTCGGCGTGAGCTGTCTGTCACCAGGACATCGACGCGCACGCCGTCGACGCGCGTGGAGAAGGTTGGTTGCACTGAAAGGACGCCGGCCACGGCCAGGGCGAGAATCTTCATCGCGGTCTCGTGAATGGCGCGCGCAACTCGTGCAGAAGCGCATCGACCTGTGCGGCATCGCCATCGTAGTACTCCCACCACGGATCCTCGTCCGGACCGCGCGCCGGTGTGCGCAGCATGCCTTCGATCGCGGCCAGCGCCGCTGTGCGGTCGCCGTTGGCGCGGAGCACGGCGCCCAGGGCCAGTCGCGCCGCCTGCGCATGTGGGAAGACGGCAACCGCGTTCTCGTAATGCCGGCGCGCCGCATCGGCATCGCCGAGTGCCTGTGCCGCATCACCCGCAAACAAGTGTCCGTAATACGTCGTCTCCGGATCCGTCGCGCGAGCGATGGCCGCGCGAAGGTGTGTCAGTGCTTCGTCGGGACGTTCGAGCCGGGAAAGAACGCGACCGAGGCGGAGGCGGGCGGCGACCAGCCGAGGGTCCGTTTCGAGCGCCTTGCGCAACAGGGCTTCCGCACGCCGGAAGTGCGTTTGCGGCGACGACACGCCCAGAATCGACAGGCCGTTCGGTAACGTTGTGACGCGGACGTAATCCTGGATGCGCGGCGCGCCGAGCGTTTCCTGCAAGCATGCCTCGCCATAGAGGACTCCGGCATCGTCGGGCACGAGCTCCCGCGCGCGGTCGAAGTGGATCATCGCATCGGAAAACCGCCGCTCGCGCGCGAAGTAGGCGCCGATCGTACGGTACCAATGACCGACGAACGCATCGCGGGCCGGCTTGGCCGGCAGCGAATCGAGCACGTCCATCGCGAGCTCCCACTGCAGGTTGCGGAGCTCGAAGTGTGTGACCTGGCCGTCGAAGCTCTTCACGTCAACGCGCCGTTCGCCTTGCCGGCGATCGGCGCGCTGTTGTGGCGTCGGTGGTGTCACGACGAGCGGCAGCGACCCGAGCACGGCCGCATCGGTATGGAGGATCGCGGCGCGTTTTCTGAAGACGTCGAAATCACCGCGCAACTGCAGTGATCTGGTGAGCTCGAGGATGGCGGATGCGTCCGCGCCTAGCCGCCGTCGCCGTGCCGCCCGCGCGCTGTTTCTCTCCGTCGGCGCCACGACCAGGGCTTCGACGTACGGTCGCATCAGCTCCAGATCGTCGTAGGTCCACGAGGTGACGACCGTCAACGCCGTATCCGTCTGACCCGCCGCGTGCGTGTCGACCGCGTCGATCCAGCCGCGCAGACGCAGAATCGTGCGCTCGTCGGCCGCGACCGACGATGACAGGGAAAGCAGTAACGCCACCGCGAGCGCCCGCATTTGCGCATGGTAATCGAAAAGGGAACCTGCTTCCGTTTTACGCGGCACGTAAGTCGCGGATGCGCGGCCGGCCGATCTTTGCTGGCCGGCGAATTCGGTCAAGATCAATTGACTGAAGCGGCACGGTCACGATCGTGCGCCAGCCGTCGGGGAGCCAGAGCCCTGAAGGCTGTAGCAGGTCTCGCTCACCGGTTTCGCGGTCCCACAGACTGCTCCACTCCCAGGACTGCGAGGGTTCCACAAGACCCGCGCGAAATGGATTGGCCTCCACGTACCGCATCACCGTCATCAGATAGCCGTCGCCTTCCACCACCTTGCTCCAGTAGCGGCGCTGGAACACGTGACCGTGACCCTTCGACCGCCAGCACCTCCTCAGATCGCAGGCATGCTCACGTTGAATGAAGTGCATGTACGCAGAAATTTCGTCGAGTCCAGTGGTCCTGACGACGAGATGAAAGTGATTCGGCATCAGACAATACGCGTAAAGCTCAACTCCAAACCTCTCACGAGCTTCGCGTAACAGGACCAGAAACGCTGCGTAATCAAGAGGTTCGGGGAAGATGATTTTTCTGTCGTTCCCGCGATTGACGATGTGAAGAACGCAACCGGGGGGCACAATTCGATTTCCTTTGGGCATGAGCTCTGACTCCTTTGCCCGTGGCATAAGGCAACTGTCATGCCGATCGGCTCACTTACGTGTTTCGGAAAACGGAAGCAGGTTCCGTTTCCCGGAGATCGTAGGTCGGACTTACGTGAAGTGAAAAAGAGAAGCAGGTTCCCTTTTACGTGAGGCGTCGGAGAATCGCGTTCGCGAGTGTCCCCGCGGCGGCGGGGACGTGGAGGAAGTACAGCTCCGGCTCGATGAGCTCGAGCTCCATCAGCAACGGTCCACCATTCGTCTCGACCACATCAACGCGGGCGTAGAGGGGCGAGCCAGTCACTTGCGCCATCACGCGGTCCGCGAAGGATAGGAGCGTCGAAGAGGGAGCCATTGGTTTCACCGAACCGCCAAAGTCCTGTTGAACCCGAAAGTCGCCGGACTTTGCGTGCTTCGAGACGGCGTGGCTGAACGCGCCGTCGACGTAGACCAACGAAATCTCTCCGCTGTGTTCGATGTCTGGCACAAACTCCTGCAGCAGTGCACCGGACGCGCGCGCTGGAGCAAGATCCTCGTCTGACAGCTGAACACCGCGCGAGACCAGAAACGTGCCGTAGGCCGTGGCGGCGATCCGTGGCTTGAACACCGCGCGGTCCCAGCCCGCATTTGCAAGGGCCTGCGCGATCGCGTCGTTGTCGATATGGTGGAGCCATTGCGTCTGCGGGATAGCTATGCCCCTCGACTCGAACTGCCGCAGGTAGATCTTGTCGATGTTGCCGCGCGCGATGGTCGCGTCGTTCCATACCGTGCGGCCGGAATCCGTGAGCGATTCGAGCCACGCCCGGAACAATGTCGGCACGCGGTGATAGTCCCACGTCGACCGCAACACAACCGGCGGCGCGTCGAGCACCGCATAGGGATCGATTTCGGTCCACGGAATTGGCGTGACGCTGATGCCGCGCGCTAGCAACGCCTCGGCAAGCGGCGCATCGTCGGGCGCGACCAGGGGCTGGTGCTCGCAGGTGGCAAAAATGAGATTCAATCGTCTATCCGACCAGGCCGAACAAAGAGAGTGTACCGGAGGATCGGCGCGATTGCGCTGGGAAGCCGGCCCTCTGGTGCCTGTAACTCCCGCTGCATAAAGGAGTTGCCAGCTCAGGTGGCCAAAAAGGTTATACTGCTGTTACGTTGAGCGAAATGTATTTCCAGAAGGGTTTCGGCCTGAAATCCGAGGTCGGGCCTGTTCTGGCGCGTACCTACCAAAGCGCCGTCATCGAACGCCTCAAGGCCATGGGCTATGAAGCGAGTGCCGGCGGCCTCCACTTCAAGCTCGCGAAAGAGTTCGGGTTTTGCTACGGCGTCGATCGCGCCGTGGATTACGCGTATCAAACGCGCCGCAAGTTTCCCGATCGCCGCGTCTTCCTGTCCGGCGAAATCATTCACAACCCCGACGTCAACCAGCGCATCGAGGCGATGGGCATCGAGATCCTCGCCGATTCGCGCGATCCGATCGCGCGCTTCCAGGACGTGGCCGCCGGCGACGTGGTGATCCTGCCGGCGTTCGGCGTCAGCGTGCCGGAGCTCGCGCAGCTCAAGTCGAAGAACTGCGTGCTCGTCGACACCACCTGCGGCAGCGTGCTGAACGTCTGGAAGAAAGTGAATTACTACGCGCGCGACGGCTACACCGTGATCATCCACGGCAAGCACTATCACGAAGAAACCCGCGCCACCGCGTCACAGGCGCTGACGCACCCCGGCGGACGATATCTGTGCGTGCGCGATCTCGTTGAAACCGAGCTGCTGTGCAGCTACCTCCGCGGCGGCATCGGCGCCGACGAGCTGATGTCGCATTTTCACGACGCGGCGAGCAGCGACTTCACGCCCGAACGCGACCTGCAGCAAATCGGCCTGGCCAACCAGACGACGATGCTGATGAGCGAGACGTTGAAGGTGCAGGACCTGCTGCGCCGCGCGATGATCGATCGCTACGGTGAAGCGGAGCTGGCCGCGCGCTTCCGCGCCTTCGACACCATCTGCTCAGCCACCCAGGAGCGCCAGGACGCGGTGCTCGAGATGCTGGCCGCCGGCGCCCTCGACCTGATGATCGTGATTGGCGGCTACAACAGCAGCAACACGCAGGCGCTCGCCAAGATGTGCGGGCCGCGGCTGCAGACCTACCACATCGACAGCCCGGGTTGCATCGATCCGGCGGGGATCCGGCACCGTGAAATCGGATCGCACGCCGAAACCCAGACCGCCGGCTGGCTGGCCGAGGGCGAGGTTCGCATTGGTATAACCGCCGGCGCCTCAACGCCCGATAGCGTGGTGGGCGAGGTGATCGAGCGGGTGCTCTCCCTCCGGGGCAGCGGGGTCGACGATTTGACGCCGCCGGCCCATATCGCACAAGGTTCGTCCACCTCCGCCGAGGCGACGGCGGACAAGCAGTGCTACGCATGAGCGGGACCCGTCCGACCGAGTTGACGCTGACCCTGGCGCCGCAACGCCGCTTCGAGGCCATCGACGTGAACCGTCGGATTGCCCAGGAGGCCGGCGACATCCTGCGCCGCCACCGCCGCGCGCTCTACACGTCTTTTCACACCACGGCCGGCTATCTCGATCAAAGCCTGTCGGTGCGGCTGCACCACCGCCACGACCTGGTGTCGCAGTTCTTCCGCGCCTTCCACGCGCTCTTTCCGCAAGGCGGCGAATACCGTCACGATCAGATGCACCTGCGCAGCGAGCTCACCGACGAACAGAAGGTGGTCGAGCCGAGGAACGGCGATTCCCATCTGACCTTCATCGGCGCCGGCATGCGCAACTGCGTGACCTATCGCTCGCGTCCGGACGCGCCCGTGTATTTCATCGAGCTCGACGGCAAGACCGACGCGCTGCAGCGCCAGCGCAAGACCACGGTGGTGGGCTACGACCACGACGAGATCGTGGCGCGGACCTCGATCACCATTCCGATGTCGAAGCACCCGATCGATTCGATCAACCTGGCCGATCCCCGGCTCGGGCTGCTCGAGCGCGTCAACGAGCTGGTGGCGCGCGCCGGCGTCGAACGCGCCCGCGTCGATCTCGTGGTCGACAAGTCCGAGCGCAACGTCGGCCTGACGGTGAACGAGTACGAGACGCTGCTGATGCAGAACGATCTCGTCGACGTGCTGCGCGACCCGCTTCGCTTCGCGAAGATCAAGGGCCGCAACATGATGAACGATCCGTTTGCGATTCCCGGCAAGACGCTGAACTACGCCAAGTACGACGTCGTCCACGTGCTCAATTCGCTGATGGAAGCCCTGCGGCTCGACCAGGGGTCGTTCGAGCGGCTGGTGGCGAAGGTGATGTCGCTGCCGGCGCGCCGCTTCCTGCGCTCGCGCCGCGTCAGCTTCCTGGCCGGATCGGATCGCGAGACGAACGTGCCGGTATTACTGCGCGGCACCTACCAGAGCCCGATCCTGGTGCAGTGGCAGCCGGCCGAAAAGCAGGAGCGCCACATCGACATCGTGATCGTGCAGTTTTCGTAGGCACCCCCTAAAGGGGTGCCCTACGTGCTGCCCGTACGTAAAGGGGCGCCCTACGTGCTGCCCGTAAAGGGGCGCCCTACCTGCCGTAGGGCACCGCTTTAGCGGTGCCGGCTATTTGAGACCGACGACGACGGCGAAGCTGTCCTTCCGCCACGTCACTTCCACCGAGAAGCCGGCGTCCTTCAATAATTCGTGCTCGCGATCGAGCGTGAAGTAGACGTCTTCCTTCGCCCAGGTGCGGAGGAAATTCTCAGACTTCTTCCGCGAGTATTTGTTCTGCAAGTGCTGGAGCCACGCTTCGCGATGACGCCGGCGCAGCTTCCCGCTCGTGGCCAGGAAACAGTCGGCGCTGACCAGCATGCCGCCATCGCGCAGCGAGGCGAAGCAGCGCTTGTAGAGCGCCGCTTTCTTGCGGCCGGTATCGATGTGATGCAGCGCGAACGAGGCCGACACCACGTCGCAGCGCGGGATCGGCGCGAGCTCGAAGTCGTCTTCGATGGTGTCGATGCGGCCGCGCAGCCGCCGGTTCGCCGCCGACAGCATCGAGCTGTCGGCGTCGATGCCGATCAGCCGTGCCTTCGGCCGCACCTTGAGGATCGCCGCCGCGAGCGCGCCCGACCCGGTGCCGAGATCGACCACGGCCGGCGAGGTCGGGGCCGCGGCCTCGACCGCCGCCGCCGCGGCGTCGATCAGTTCCTTGTAGTGCGGAATCAACGACGCGATGGTGGCGTCGTAGGCGCCGAACTTGATGCCGAGATGTGTCGTGGCTCCCATTGTTCCTTATGCGATCCCCAGAGAAACGGTGCGCTGCCGCTGCCAGTCGTCGATGTCGCGCGTGGTGATCGCGGCGCCGTGGTGCAAGGTCCAGTTCAACGCCGCGATGAGATCGTCAGCGTCTTCGAGCCCGACGGCCAGACGGATCAACCGGTCGAAGCCGCTGCGCCTCAGCTGTTCGGGGGCCGTGAAGTACTCAGAGACGGTGCGGTGGTGGTTAACCTTAGTCGACAGTCCATCGAACGACAAGGCGTATCGGACGATCGCGGTCGTCGCCAGCACGTCGGCGAAATGGCGGGTCCGCTCCTCGTCCGCGTCCTTCACGCGGAACGAGAGCAGTGAACCGTGGCGAACGTAGTGGGCCCGGATGGCAGCGGCGTCCGGATGCCCGGCCAGCGACGGATGGAAGACCTCGCTGACCCGCGGATGCGACGCGAGGAAGCCGGCAATCTTCGCGGCTGCCGCCGACCGGCGCGCGTGCAAATCGCCGGCCTGATCGAACGCCGCCACGATCGCGGTGGCCCGCCGCCAGTCGAGAATCCCGCCGCGCATCGCCATCAGGTCCATCACCGCATTGGCGAACTGCGTGTCGTTGGTCGCCAGGTAGCCCCACAGGTCGCGGTCGTTCCCGCCCAGAGACTTGGTGCCGCTGGCGACGATGATGTCCACACCGTTGGCGAGGGGCGGCTGCGTGAACGCCCACGGTGAGGCAATCGTGGTGTCGAGCACGAGCTTCAGCGCCGGCGCCGTGGCGCGAGCGCGATCGAGCACCTCGCGCAGCATGTCGAAGTCCTGCGCGCGCACCAGCGGATTGGTGAAGGTCTCCGCGAAGACAAAGCGCGTGTTCGGACGGATGGCCTCCGCCAGCCCCGCCCGGTCGCCATCGTCGACGATGGTCACCGAGGCGCCGATGCGCGCCGCCATCCATTCCAGGTAGCTCCGTGTCTTGTTGTAGACCTGGCGCATCAGCACGGCGTGCGTGCCCGGCTCCAGGAGCGCGTCGAATGCCAGCGCGGTTGCCTGCATGCCAGAGTCGCAGACGACCGCGGCGCCGGCATGCTCCATCACCTTCAGCTTCGCGATCAGCTCCGCGGTGGCGGTGGTTCCGTAGCGCGCGTAGAGGTGCGGCAGCTCCGACCAGCAGCCCGCGTTCGCGAAGAGAAACGCGGCCTTGGCTTCCTGCCATTGGATCACGCGCGCAGAGCCAAGCAGGTCGAGCTGCACGGTCGGCTCCGCCGGATGGAGATAAGGCACGCCGGTCCTGCGGATGTGCGCGTCGATGCTTTCGTGAAGGCCACGCGTTGACGGAGACATGGACTCGAGCGCCGGGCGCCCGGCAGGGCATGCTGCCGGATTCAGCCATTGATCGATCGCCGTCTTGATCAATCGAGCACTCCGAGAGACAACCGCTGTTCAACGCGCGCCAACCGTTCAACCGCCGACGTCACCTCGGCAATCTGTGTGTCGGAGCTCGGCGAAATCATGAAGGCGATGTGCGTGCGATCACCCTCACCGCGCGTGGCACGATTCTGAACGGCGAGACCATGCCGTCGTACCAGCCCTTCGAACTTTCGCTCGAGGCCCGGATGCGGCTGGCCCGTGATGCGCAGGTAATGCCGCCGCGGCGCGGGAGCCACCGCTGACCCTTCGCGGGCGATCGGCAGCTCGTGGGGGACCGGCCAGCGAACCGAGTTGTCCTGCGCCAGATCGATCAGGTCGCCGAGGATCGCGGTGGCCGTCGGCAGCGAGCCGGCGCCCTTGCCGAACAAGCTGAGGTCGCCCGACGACACGCAGCGCAGATACACGGCGTTGTATTCCTCTTCGACCGAGGCGAGCAGGTGCCACGAGGGCAGCAACAGCGGCTCGACCGCCATATCGAGCGCGCCGTTGTTTCTCACCGCCCGCGCGATCTGGCGAATGCGGAAGCCCATCGACTCGGCCAGGTCGCAATCCGCGGGGTGGATGTCGCGGATGCCGCGGACCAGGAATCCGTCCGGACGCACCCACGCGCCGAACGCGCGATAGGCCAGGATCGAGAGCTTCGCGGCGGCGTCGTGGCCGTCGATGTCGGCACTCGGATCGAGCTCGGCAAAGCCGAGCCGTTGCGCGTCGGCGATCGCTTCCTCGAGCGTGAGGTCGCCCTGTTCGAGGCGCGTCATCACGAAGTTGCTGGTGGCATTGACGATGCCCCAGAGGCTGTCGATTTCATCGGCGCGATGACTGAGGTGCCGGATGATGGGAATGGCCGCCGCGGCGGCGGCTTCGCAATACAGCGGCGTCTCGGTGCGTTGCGCCAGCACGCCGAGCTCAGCCAGCTTCGAGGCGAGCAGCGCCTTGTTGGCGGTGACCACCGGCTTGCCGGCGGCCAGTGCCGCAGACAGGATCGGCTCGACGGCCGTCCCGCCCGCGACTTCAACGACGACGTCGACTTCCGGATCGCTGACGAGGTCGAGCGCGCGATCGGTGATGGGAATGCCGGCGGCTCGCGGCCCGCGATCCTTGGTCACGTCCTGCACCGCGATGCGCGACACGCGGAACCGCACGCCGTAGCGATCGGCCACCGCCTCGCGTTGCCGATCGATCATCTCGAGCACGCCGCGGCCCACCGTGCCGCAGCCGACCAGGCCGATGCGAATCTCGCGGACCGGCTCGATGCCGACGCCCTCGAAGCGCGGCCGCATCGCCGTTTTCAGCGGCCGGCCGAACGCGCCGGCGCCGCGCAGCAGGTCGGCCAGCTTGTCCTGATCGGCCAGGAAGGCATCGTGGCCAAACAGCGATTCGAGCTTCCAGAGCGACGAGTCCGCACCCGCGGCCTGCAGTGCCCGGTGCAGCTCGACCTGCAGCGCCCACGGGAACAACATGTCGCCGGGCACGCCGACCACGATGGTCTCGGCGCTGACGCGCGCGAACGCGTCACGCACCGCCTGCGCATCGGCCATCGAGCCACGATCGATGGCTTCGCTCAGCAGCAGGAAGGTCTTGACCGGAAAGCGTTCGGCGAAACGCCGGCCATGGTGATCGAGATATTCGGCGACAGGAGGACGATCGAGTCCCGGCAGCAGCTTTCCGAATCGCGTGTCCAGCTCGTCGCGGCCGCGATAGGTGAGCATGCCCAGCTGGCGCGCGCGCATCATGCCGGTGGTGACGTCGCCGTTGCGCAGGCCGTCCCGCACCAGCTCCCGCTGGAGGTGGCGCGTGGCCGTGCCCCAGCCGTCGGGACGGAGCCCGGCCGAAATGGTAATCAACTTCGCACAGCGCTCGGCATGGCGGGCCGCGAACACGACGCCGACCATGCCGCCGAGACTGGCGCCGATCCAGGTGACGGGCAGTGTGCACCCGCAACCGTCGAGCCA
>Ga0190265_10004002_pt1 | contig 10154 bp, 9 predicted proteins | sample Popmic124T_FD_133135 | JGI IMG/M metagenome (GOLD analysis project Ga0190265, IMG submission 133135) | Populus adjacent soil microbial communities from riparian zone of Indian Creek, Utah, USA - 124 T | ecosystem: Environmental > Terrestrial > Soil > Riparian zone | place: USA: Utah | collected...
AACGAGGACTCCGCGCCGAACAGCGCCATCCCCGCGCCGATGAGCCACTTGCCGAGCGGCGGGTGTACGACGAAGCTGCCATTCGTCGTGAACACGTCGGTGTCTCCGGCGAGGAAGCTGGCGTTCGCATCGTCCGGCCATTTCGCCGGGAAGCCGAGTACCCACTGGCTCCAGGCATCCTTCACGTAGTACGTCTCGTCGAAGACCAGGGCGTGCGGGTGCCCCAGGTTCCAGAGGCGAAGGATGCCGGCCACCAGCGTCACGAGCAGGGGCGCGAGCCATGCCCACCGTCGTGCAAGTCGGGGATTCGCGGCGACTCGAGCGCTCCAACGGTCGTAGAGCGACGGCCGCAATTCGGGAAGGAGAGGAACGGTGGCCGTCACGGGCTCCAGCCTAAGGTGGGAGCGTGATCATCCTTGCCGCGACCCCGATCGGCAACCTCGGCGATGCATCGCGCAGACTTGTCGAGGCGCTGGAGGCGGCGACGGTGATCGCGGCCGAAGACACGCGCACGACGCAGCGGCTCCTCGCCGGACTCGGCGTGTCGAACCGCCCGCGCCTGATCGCCCTTCACGATCACAACGAGAAGGAGCGTGCCGGAGAACTCGTCGCCCTCGCCCGCGACCAGGACGTCCTCGTCCTCAGCGATGCCGGCATGCCCACGGTGAGCGATCCGGGCTACGGACTCGTCGCCGCCGCGGCCGAGGCCGGCGTGGTGGTCACCGTGATCCCGGGGCCGAGCGCCGTCCTGGCGGCGCTGGCAGTGTCTGGCCTGCCGACCGACAGATTCACGTTCGAGGGCTTCCTCCCGCGCAAACCCGGCGACCGTCGAGCGGCGCTGCGGGCGCTTGCCGCCGAGCGGCGGACGATGGTGTTCTTCGAGTCGCCGGCGCGGGTTGCCGCCTCCCTCGCCGACATCGCGGCAGCGCTGGGCGACGAGCGCCGGGTCGCCGTCTGCCGGGAGCTGACCAAGCTCTACGAAGAAGTCGTTCGCGGCACCGCCGCCTCGCTCGTCGAGTGGGCAGCCGCCGGGGTGCGCGGCGAGATCGTGCTCGTGGTCGAAGGGGCCAGCTCAGCTCAGGTCGCCTTCCCCGACGCGGTCACTCAGGTGCTCGAGCTCGTACGCGCCGGGGCGCGGTTGAAGGATGCCGCCGGCGAGGTCTCGGCCCATACCGGCCACTCCTCGCGCGAGCTGTACCAGGCCTCCCTCGCCGTCCGCGGCTGAGAATATGACGTTTCGCCCCTTCGGCGCCGTCTGATCCCGCTCCCAGGTCACACGGCCGAGGCCCGGCACCCGCCCAACTAGAATTCTCGGGTGAGCACCGGCGAATCCTTCTACATCACGACGCCGATCTACTATCCGAGCGACGTGCCCCACATCGGCCATGGCTATACGACCGTGGCTGTGGACACGCTCGCGCGCTGGCACCGCCAGGCGGGCGATGACACCTGGATGCTGACCGGCACCGACGAACACGGTCAGAAGATGCTGCGTGCCGCCGTCGCCAACGGTGTGACGCCGCAGCAGTGGGTCGATCGACTCGTCGGCGAGTCGTGGTTTCCCCTGCTCAAGACGCTCGACGTCGCCAACGACGACTTCATCCGTACGACGCAGGAGCGTCACGAGCGCAACGTGCAGACCTTCTTCCAGGCACTGTACGACCGCGGCTACATCTACGCCGGCGAGTACGAGGCGCTGTACTGCGTCGGCTGCGAGGAGTTCAAACCCGAATCCGAGATCGTCGACGGCACCGGGGCGTTCGAGGGTCTGAAGGTCTGTGCGATCCACTCGAAGCCACTCGAGCTGCTGCACGAGAAGAACTATTTCTTCAAGCTGAGCGAGTTCCAGGACAAGCTGCTCGAGCTCTACTCGACCCAGACCGACTTCATCCGCCCCGAATCGGCGCGCAACGAGGTCGTCTCGTTCGTGAAGCAGGGTCTCAAGGATCTGTCCATCTCCCGCTCGACCTTCGACTGGGGAATCAAGGTGCCCTGGGATGACTCGCACGTCATCTACGTTTGGGTCGACGCCCTTCTGAACTACGCGACCGCGGTCGGGTACGGAAGTGATCCTGACCAGTTCGCCCGCCGCTGGCCGGCGTACCACGTCGTCGGCAAGGACATTCTGCGTTTCCACGCCGTGATCTGGCCGGCGCTGCTGATGGCCGCGGGTGTCGAGGTGCCGCGCGGAGTCTTCGCCCACGGCTGGCTGCTGGTCGGCGGCGAGAAGATGTCGAAGTCGAAGCTCACGGGTATCGCGCCCAGCGAGATCACCGACGTGTTCGGCTCCGACGCGTACCGCTTCTACTTCCTCTCGGCGATCGCGTTCGGGCAGGATGGCTCGTTCTCGTGGGAAGACCTCGCGGCCCGTTACCAGGCGGAGCTCTCCAACGGATTCGGCAATCTCGCCTCGCGCACGACCGCGATGATCGAGCGTTACTTCGAGGGCGTTGTGCCGCCTGCGGGGGAATACACCGAACAGGATCTCGCGATCCAGCGGACGGTGGCCGACGCCGCGGCCGCCGCCGACGCGGCGATCGCGCGGTTCCGCATCGATGAGGCGATCCGTTCCATTTGGACGATCGTGGACGCGCTGAACGGGTACATCACCGAGAACGAGCCGTGGGCGCTCGCGAAGGACGACGCACAGCGCGAGCGGCTCGGCACCGTGCTGTACACCGCGGCCGAGGGACTGCGGGCCCTCGCTGTGCTGCTCTCACCGGTCACACCGGTTGCGACGGAGAAGCTGTGGATCGCGCTCGGTGCGGCCGAAACCGTAGGCCGCCTGGTCGATCAGCCGATCCGCGAGGCAGGGCGCTGGGGCATCCTCCCCGCGGGCGCCTCGGTGAACGCCCTCGCCCCGCTGTTTCCCCGCGTCGAGCAGAGCGCGTGACCGACCCCAGCAAGTACGTCCGCGAGCGGCACAACGACGGCAAGCGGGACGTGCGCTGGCCCGCCCCGCCCGAGCCGCTGCGCGTGCCGGTGTATGACAACCATGCGCACCTCGAGATCGCCGACGGCGACGAGCCCCTGACTCTCGATGAGCAGCTCGACCGAGCGGCCGCGGTCGGCGTGATGGGTGTCGTGCAGGCGGGCGGCGACATCGATTCGAGCCGATGGTCGGCGTGGGCCGCGGCATCCCACCCCCGCGTTCTGGCCGCGGTGGCGATCCATCCCAACGAGGCGCCGGCGTACGAGTCGGCCGGGGAGCTGGATGCAGCGATCGCGGTGATCGACGAGCTCGCCGCGGAGCCGCGCGTCCGCGCGATCGGCGAGACGGGGCTGGACTTCTTCCGCACCGGCGACGAGGGCTTGCCCGCCCAGTTCCGCGCGTTCGAGGCGCACATCGCGCTCGCGAAGAAGCACGGGATCGCGATGCAGATCCACGATCGCGACGCCCACGACGCTGTGCTCGAGACCCTCGATCGGGTGGGCGCACCACCTCGCACGGTGTTCCACTGCTTCTCCGGCGATGAGGCGATGGCGCGGCTCGCGGCTGAGAACGGGTACTACCTGTCGTTCGCGGGCAACGTCACGTTCACCAACGCGCAGAACCTGCGAGATGCTCTCGCGGTGACACCGCTCGAGCGGATTCTGGTCGAGACGGATGCCCCGTTCCTCACCCCGACACCGCACCGCGGCCGCCCGAACGCGCCGTACCTTGTGCCGGTGACCGTGCGCTTCATGGCTGCTGAGCTCGGCATCGACCTCGACGAACTCTGCGCCCACCTCGCCGCGAACACGCTCAGGGTCTACGGCCCATTCGACGACTGACTCAGCGGTCTTCGTCGTCGAGGCGCCTCTGCTCGGCGGCTTCGAGGCGATCCTTCTCCTTCTGGGCCTCCTCGCGCTCTTCGCGGACCTTCTCGTGCTCGGGCTTGTTGTTGGTCATGCCTTGAATCTACGACTTCTTTCGATCCGGTTCCGACTCGCTCATCGATTCGAGCGTGCGACCCTTGGTCTCGCGCACGAACTTGATGACGAAGAAGATCGCCACGAAGGCGAAGAATGTGTAGACCCCGTAAGCAAGGCCCAGCCCGACCGCTGCCAGCGCGGGGAACGTCGTGGAGATCACGAAGTTCGCGATCCACTGTGCGGCCGCGGCGACCGAGAGCGCGACGGCGCGGATCTTGTTGCTGAACATCTCGCCGAGGAGCACCCACACCACCGGCCCCCAGGATGCGCCGAAGAACACGACGTAGAGGTTCGCGGCGAGCAGGGCAGTGGTTCCCGCGGCCCCCTCGAGCACGGGCTCACCGTTCACGATGGGCGCCGAGGCGAAGATCACCGCCAGCACGGCGAGACAGATGAATTGGCCGATCGCTCCGACCAGCAGGAGCGGCTTGCGCCCGACTTTGTCGATCAGCGCGATCGCGACGATCGTGGTGACGATGTTCGTCACCGACGTGATCACCGTAATCGTGAGGGAGTCCTGCTCGGTGAAGCCCACCGCCTGCCAGAGCGTCGTGGAGTAGTAGAAGATCACGTTGATACCCGTGAACTGCTGGAGAACCGACAGGCCGATGCCGACCCAGACGATCGGCAGGAGTCCGAACTTGCCACGGCGGAGGATCGCGAAGCGAGGTCGGTCGTCCTTTCCCTTGACTGTCCGCAGAATGTCGGTCGAGGTCTTCTCGACATCGCCGCCGACGTAGCGGGTGAGCACTTCCTTCGCCTTCTTCAGCTCCCCGCGCGCGATGAGGTATCGCGGCGACTCGGGGATCGTGAGGGCGAGTGCACCGTAGATGACGGCCGGAATGAGCTCGGAGAGGAACATCCACCGCCAGGCTTCGAGCCCGAACAGCCATGGCGCGGTCGCGGTGCCGGCTGCGCCCACGATCGCTGCGTCGGTGAGCAGGGCTACGAAGATGCCCGTGACGATGGCGAGCTGCTGCAACGAGCCGAGACGGCCGCGGTAGGCGGGCGGGGAGACCTCCGCGATATACGCCGGCGCGATGACGGATGCCGCCCCCACGCCCAGACCGCCGACGATGCGCCAGAACGACAGGTCCCAGACGCCGAACGCGAGCCCGCAGCCCAGCGAGCTGAGGATGAAGAGGGCCGCCGCGATGAGCATCACCCGGATGCGACCGTAACGGTCGGCGATGCGCCCCGCGAACCAAGCGCCGATCGCGCAGCCGATGAGCGCTGAAGCGACCGCAAAGCCGAGCAGGAACGGGCCGGTGTCGAACTGCTCGCCGATCGCACTGACCGCGCCGTTGATCACGGCCGTGTCGAACCCGAAGAGGAAGCCGCCGAGCGCAGCGGTGCCCGCGACCAGCACGACACGTGCGAGCGGGACGGACACATTGGCGTCGGATGTCTGGGCCGAGCTCATCGCGGACCTCCTCGTTCGGGGCATCAACGACGAGCAGTCCGCCCGCCTGCGCCCACATTGGCCTGCCCGCCGCGATCGTGTCAAGGGAGCGCTCGACCGTGTCGCAACGTGCCACTGTCTACGATGAAGACATGCCCGTGACTCTTCTCGGCGCGGCCGAGATCCGCGCGCTCGCGTCTGAACTGGATGTCACTCCGACCAAGAAGCTCGGGCAGAACTTCGTGGTCGACGCCAATACGGTGCGCCGCATCGTGCAGGTGGCCGCCGTCGTGTCGGGTGAGCACGTGGTCGAGGTCGGCCCTGGCCTCGGGTCTCTGACACTCGCGATCCTCGAGGCCGGGGCATCCGTCACCGCGGTCGAGATAGATCACCGTCTCGCCGCACGGCTGTCGGCCACCGCGACGGCGCACGGCGTGCCCGACGGGGCTCTCACGGTGCTGGATGCCGATGCGCTGCGGATCACTGACCTGCCGGGAGAGCCCACCGTCCTGGTCGCGAACCTCCCCTACAACGTCTCCGTTCCGGTGCTGCTGCACTTTCTCGAGACCTTCCGGACCCTCCGCCGCGGCGTCGTGATGGTTCAGGCCGAGGTCGGGGAACGCCTCGCCGCTCCGCCGGGATCGAAGACCTACGGCGCCCCGAGCGTGAAGGCCGCCTGGTACGGACAGTGGCGTCTGGCCGGCACCGTTTCGCGACAGGTGTTCTGGCCGGTGCCCAACGTCGACAGTGTGCTGGTCGCCTTCAGCCGTGACGAGCAGCTGCGGGGGAGCGAGGCGGAGCGCCTGCGCACCTTCCAGATCGTGGATGCCGCATTCCAGCAGCGTCGCAAGATGCTTCGACAGGCTGTCTCCGGGGTGCTCGGCGGGACGTCGGCCGCGGCATCCGAAGTCCTCGTGCGCGCGGGTGTCGCGCCGACCGCGCGCGGTGAAGAACTGGGTGTCGAGGACTTCCTGCGCATCGCACGAGCTTCGTAGCGTTTCGGTGATGTTCGCGCGTCGGTCCCCGGATGTACCCGAAACGGGCATGTAACCTTTCCCTGAATTCGCCAGACTGCGGCGACGGCGGCCGCGCACGACATCGACGATGGCGCCGACGGTGAGGGGTTCACATGCGCACGGCGGAATACCCGGCGCCCGAACGAGTGCTCCTGCACCTGAGCGACACACACCTGCGCGCCCAGGGTTCTCGACTCTTCGACGTCGTCGACGCGAGGCATCGCCTCGCCCGCGCGCTCGCCGTGATCGAGGCATCCGGCATCACCCCGCACGGGGTGGTCTTCACCGGCGACCTCGCCGACCTCGGGGAAGGCGATGCGTACACCGATCTGCGGGGGCTCGTCGAACCGTTCGCCGAACGCCTCGGCACGCGGGTGTTCTGGGTGATGGGCAATCATGACGATCGCGCCCAATTCCGTCACCGGCTGCTCGACGAACCGTCCGCGGCCGACTCGCCCCCCGTCGACCGCGTCGACGAACTGGACGGGCTGCGACTCGTGACGCTGGATTCGACTGTGCCGGGCTTCCATCACGGCGAGGTGCGCGATTCACAGCTCGAATGGCTCGCCGGGGTGCTCGCGACCCCCGCGCCGCTCGGCACGATCCTCGCGATGCACCATCCGCCTGTGCCGAGCGTTCTCCCCCTCGCGGGAAGCGTCGAGCTGCGTGATCAGTCGCGTCTGGCTCGGGTGCTTCAGGGCGGGGACGTGCGTGCGATCCTCGCCGGACACCTGCACTACTCGACGTTCGCGACGTTCGCGGGCATCCCTGTCTCGGTGGCGTCATCGACCTGCTACGCGCAGGACCTCACGGTCCCCGTCGGCGGCACCCGCCCGCAGGATGGGGCGCAGGCGTTCAACATGGTGCACATCTACGACGACATCGTGGTGCACTCGGTCGTGCCGGTCGACGCACCCCACACGCTCGAGCACATCGACGCGGTCGAAGCTCGCCGGCGCCTGGTGGATGCCGGAGTGCGGCCCCTCAGCCCAGGGCGACGGATCGCTCCGCCGACGGAGCCGATCGGCGTTCTGCGCTGACCTGGGTGCGTTCCCACGGTGCGGGGATCGGGAACATCCGCTCAAGGATGTCCGTGACCGTGCGCACGCGGAGCTCTTCGGGCATCTCGCCCTCACCGCCGTCGTTGAGACAGAACATGTCCACGTCTCGGCGCCGCGCGAGGCGCTCCATTCCGGCCAGGGAGGCCGCGAGCGTCGTCTGCACGTAGCGCACCCGCGGCCGCCTGGTGGCCACGGCCTGTCCGGTGAACTGCGCGTAGTAGTGGTACAGGCTGTTGGTCACGGAGATGTCGGTGGCTGATCGGAAGCGGGATGCCGCAGTCCGCGCGAAGTCGTCGGGGAAGGCTCGCTCGACCTCGTCCATCACGCTGCGCCGCAGGGGAGTTGCGCAGTGCTCGAGGTCGCGCGTGATCGTGCGTCCGAACCTCTCCTTGAGCAAGGCACGATTCACGCGAAGAGCGTTGTCGTGCCCGCTGCGCTGCGGCGACGCCGGGCCCGCTCCGATGCGAACCGCGCACTCCACGAATCGTGTGAGGCCGGAGGGGGAGAAGAACAGCTCCGGCTCGACCATTCGCCCGAAGAACATGTCGTCGTTCGAGTAGAGGAAGTGCTCGGCGAGTCCGTTGATGCGGTGCAGCTGAGCCTCGACGGCGTGGGAGTTGTGGATCGGCAGCACCGAGGTGTCGGCGAAGAACTCCTCGCTGCGTACGACCGTGACCCTGGGGTGCTCGATCAGCCAGGCCGGCACGGGCGAGTCGGTGGCGATGAAGATGCGTCGCACCCATGGGGCGTACATGTGGACGCTGCGCAGCGCGTAGCGAAGCTCATCGACATGTCGGTAGCGCGCCGGGCCGTCATCGCCCTCGCCGACGACGTATTCCGCCAGCTGCGCCGCGCGCTGCCGCTGGAACTCGCTTGACGAACCGTCGACCCACGAGAAGACCATGTCGACGTCCTCGGTGAACTCGGCCGGGTGCACATCGAACATCCCCGAGATCGTCCGCCAGGAGCGCCCGTGGCGCTCGACATCCGAAAAGCTCAGATCGGATGCCGGGGTAAGCCGTCGCGTGAGCGCGTTGTCGTTCGGCGCTTCCACGAGCTCATCGCCGAAACGCCAGAACTCGAGACGGATGCCGATCTCGTGGTTGTAGCGGAGGTCGCCGCGGGCCGAGATCCGGGGGCGGTAGACGCGCACCGACTGAGGAGCGGACGAGGGATCGTCGAGTTCGGCGGCCAGCATCGCGCCGCGGGCCTTGCTCTTGACGTAGAGCGGTTCGGGAACATCACGAAGCGCGGCCACGGCGATCAGAGCATCCTCGACATCGACCACGAGCGCGGGAGTGCGCGCATCGTGACGCACAAGCAGCACGCGCACCCCGGCGGACTCGAGGGTATCGGCGGTAAGCAGGAGATCTTCGACGCGGGCCACATCCGGCGTCGTGTCTTCGTGGCGAAGCCGCAGCATGCCCTGATCGAGGACGATGTCGTCACGCTCGAGCAGCGCAGACCAGCTGCGGGGGTGTGCGGGCAATGCGGACAGCGTCGCCATGGGACCTCCTCGGGGGCAAACTCTCAGACTACGTGCTGCATGTGTCGTCGATGTTTCGTGGCCGCGTGACATCGCCGTGAACAGCCGACGACGGTGCGCCCCGGCGGATTCCCGTGCCCACGGGGCGCCGCCGCACTAGGCTCGGCACGTGACCGAAGAGCCTCGTTACCTGTCCCGTGGGGGCGACATCAACCGCCCGTACACTGCTGCCACTGACCGCTACGACCGTGCCGCCTTCCGCCGCGTCGGCACGTCAGGACTGGCCCTCCCGCCCATCTCGCTGGGCCTGTGGTGGAACTTCGGCGACAACATCCCGTTCGAGAACCAGCGGACGCTCCTGCGCCACGCGTTCGACAGGGGAATCACGCACTTCGATCTCGCGAACAACTACGGGCCGCCGTATGGCACGGCGGAGACGAACTTCGGCCGGATGATGCGCGAGGATTTCGCCCCGTATCGCGACGAGCTGATCATCTCGTCGAAGGCCGGGTACGACATGTGGCACGGGCCATACGGGGACGGCGGATCGCGCAAGTACATCCTGGCGAGTGCCGAGCAATCGCTCACGCGCATGAGCGTCGATTACGTCGACATCTTCTACTCGCACCGCTACGACCCGGATGTGCCGATCGAGGAGACCATCGGGGCGCTTGACACTCTGGTGCGCCAGGGCAAGGCGCTCTACGTCGGCATCTCGTCCTACAGCGCCGAGCGCACGGCGGTCGCGGCATCCGTCGCACGATCGCTGGGTACACCGCTGGTGATCCACCAGCCGTCGTACTCGATCCTGAACCGCTGGGTCGAGGACGGTCTGACCGGCGTGCTCGAGAAGGAGGGGATGGGTGCGATCGCATTCACCCCCCTCGCACAGGGCCTGCTGACCGACAAGTACCTCGGCGGCGGTCCGGCCGAGCGTGCCCAGAAGCGCTGGTCGATGCCGGACCGGTCCCTGTCCGAGAGCGGTCTGGCGAAGCTGCGGGGCCTCGACGTGATCGCGAAGGAGCGCGGGCAGACACTCGCGCAGATGGCGATCCAGTGGGTGCTGCGCGATCCCGTGGTCACCTCGGCGCTGATCGGCGCGTCGCGACCACAGCAATTGGATGAGAACATCGCCGCGCTCGACGGCCCGGGGTTCTCGACGGAGGAGCTCGAGCAGATCGACGCACTCTCGGACGGCATCGACGTCGACCTGTGGGCGGAGTCGGCGAGTCAGTGAGTCACTCCCTCGTCGCCGATCGGGTCCGCGTGCGGGC
>Ga0190265_10004003_pt1 | contig 10154 bp, 7 predicted proteins | sample Popmic124T_FD_133135 | JGI IMG/M metagenome (GOLD analysis project Ga0190265, IMG submission 133135) | Populus adjacent soil microbial communities from riparian zone of Indian Creek, Utah, USA - 124 T | ecosystem: Environmental > Terrestrial > Soil > Riparian zone | place: USA: Utah | collected...
CCGAGTGCAGGGACGCGGGTCGCACCTAGACTGCCCGGGTGACTCCCGCTGCCCTTGCCGACCTGGTCCGATCGTCCGCTGTGCAGGTACTTTCCGCTCGTGGCCTGGACCACGGGGCCCTGCCCGACCAGGTGACGATCGAGCGCCCGCGCAATCCCGAACACGGAGACTACGCCACCAACCTGGCACTCCAGGTAGCGAAGAAAGTAGGTCTCCCGCCTCGTGAGTTCGCCGAGGCGCTGGCCGCGGAGCTGTCCGGAACGGCCGAGCTGGCGGGGGCCGAGGTCGCCGGTCCCGGTTTCCTGAATCTGCGCCTCGCCGCCGGCGCGCAGGGCGACCTCGTGTCCCGCGTACTCGCGGAGGGCACCGCGTACGGCACGGGCGACGCGCTCACCGGTCGAAAGATCAATCTCGAGTTCGTCTCCGCCAACCCGACCGGACCCATCCACCTGGGCGGCACTCGCTGGGCGGCCGTCGGCGACTCGCTCGGCCGCATCCTCGCCGCGCAGGGCGCCGATGTCACCCGGGAGTACTACGTCAACGACGCAGGCGCCCAGATCGACCGTTTCGCCGAGTCGCTGATAGCCGCGGCCACCGGCGGGCCGACACCGGACAACGGGTACGCGGGCGCCTACATCGGCGACATCGCGAGGCAGGTGCTGAGCCGCGTGCCGGACGCCCTGTCGCAGGACGAGACGCGGAGGCACCAGACCTTCCGTGCGGTCGGCATGGAACTGATGATCGACGAGATCAAGAAAACCATGCACGAGTTCGGCACCGACTTCGACGTCTTCTTCCATGAGAGTTCGCTGCACGACGGTGGCGCGGTGGCCTCGGTCATCGAGGACCTCAAGCGCAACGGCAGCCTGTACCGGTCCGACGACGCCTGGTGGCTGCGCACCACCGATCATGGTGACGACAAGGACCGCGTGGTGATCAAGGCCGACGGGGTGCCCGCCTACATCGCCGCCGACATCGCCTACCTCAAGGACAAGATCGACCGTGGCTTCGAGGTCTGCTTCTACATGCTCGGCGCCGACCACCACGGTTACATCGTCCGGTTGAAGGCCGCCGCGGCCGCGATGGGCCATGACCCGGCCGTGGTCGAGGTGCTGATCGGGCAGATGGTGAACCTGGTCAGCGACGGCAAACCGGTGCGGATGAGCAAGCGTGCGGGCACCGTCATCACCATGGAGGACCTGGTCGACGCGGTCGGCGTGGACGCGGCCCGCTACGAGTTGAGCCGGTATTCGGTGGACTCCGGCCTCGATGTCGACCTGGACCTGCTTCGCAAGCACAGCAACGACAACCCCGTCTACTACGTGCAGTACGCGCACGCGCGGCTGTCGTCGTTGCAGCGCAATGCGAAGGAGCTGGGCGTCGTCGCGCCGGCCGATCCCGACCTGTCGCTGCTCACGCACCCGCGCGAGGGCGACCTGATCCGCACGATCGGCGAGTTTCCGACGGTGCTGACCAAGGCCGCCGAACTGCGCGAGCCGCACCGCGTTGCCCGGTATCTGGAAGGGCTCGCGGCGGCGTACCACAAGTTCTACGATGCCGCGCGCGTGCTTCCGCAGGGCGACGAGGAGGCGACCCCTCTGACGCATGCCCGGCTCGCGCTGTGCGAGGCGACGAGGCAGGTTCTGGCCAACGGCCTGCGACTGCTCGGGGTGAGTGCCCCGGAACGGATGTAAGAGAGACACAGGGTGCCCGCTCCCGGGCGGTGACCCGCTCGAGCGACGCGCGCAGGCCGCGCGTGAAGGATGGCGAGAACTAGTGTGTGCGCACCCCGCCGGTCCCCGGCACGCGGATGTCCATCCGCACGTCGACAGGTCTGGCTTTCCGCCGTCCTCGTCGGGTGAGCTGGACCGCCTCTACCCGAAGGTCTGGCCCCGCAACACCTATCGCGCGCCGGACGGTGTGGTCCGGATCGCCGGGGTCGACGTCCGTGAACTCGCCGAGACGTACGGGACGCCCCTGTTCGTCATCGACGAGGCCGACTTCAAGTCGCGCTGCGCCGAGTACGCGGAGGCGTTCGACGACCCGACACTGGTGCACTACGCGGCGAAGGCGTTCCTGTGCACCGAGATCGCCCGCTGGGTCGCGTCCCAGGGCCTGAGTCTCGACGTGTGCAGCGGCGGGGAGTTGGCGGTGGCGCAGCGTGCGGAGTTCCCGCCGGAGCGCATCACCTTCCACGGCAACAACAAGTCGACCGCTGAGCTCGAGGCCGCGGTCGACGCGGGCGTGGGCACCGTCGTGCTCGACTCCTACTACGAGATCGCCCGGCTGGCCGAGGTGGCGGAACGGCGCGGGGTCGAGCAGGCCGTCATGGTCCGTGTGACGGTAGGCGTCGAGGCGCACACCCACGAGTTCATCGCGACCGCGCACGAGGACCAGAAGTTCGGTTTCTCGCTCGCCTCCGGCGGCGCGGCCGAGGCGGTGCGGCGGGTGCTCGCGGCGCCCTCCCTGAAACTGATCGGCCTGCACAGCCACATCGGGTCGCAGATCTTCGACGCCGACGGTTTCGAGGTGGCCGCCCGGCGCGTGATCGGGTTGATCGCCGAGCTGGGCAAGGAACACGGCCCGGAACTGGTCGAACAGTTGTCCATTGTGGACCTCGGTGGCGGTTTCGGTATCGCCTACACCGACAGGGACAACCCGCCTCCGCCGGCGCAGATGGTCACCCAGATCCGCGAGATGGTCCGCAAGGAATGCGGGTTCGCCGGTCTGCCGGTGCCGAGGATCGCCGGCGAGCCGGGCCGCGCGATCTCCGGTCCCGGAACGGTGACGCTGTACGAGGTGGGCACGACCAAGGACGTCTACCTCGGTGACGACGCCGTCCGCCGGTACGTCAGCGTCGACGGCGGGATGAGCGACAACATTCGGACCGCGCTCTACGACGCCGTCTACGACTGCAGGCTCGTCTCCCGCGCCAGCGACGACGGTCAGCCCGACGAGGTGCGCGCGGCCCTGTCCCGGGTGGTCGGCAAGCACTGCGAGTCCGGCGACATCGTGGTGCGCGACTGCTGGCTGCCGGACAGCCTGTCCCCGGGGGATCTCCTCGCCGTGGCGGCCACCGGGGCATACTGCTACTCGATGAGCAGCGGCTACAACCGCATGCCCCGTCCGCCGGTGGTCGCCGTGCGCAACGGCACGGCGAGGGTGCTGCTGCGGCGCGAGACGACAGACGACATGCTGCGCCTGGAGGTCTCGTGAGGGATCATCGCCTGGCCCTGTTCGCGACGAAGGGAGGGCTGGAGTTCTCGTGACGCTGCAATCGAAGCCGGTGAGGGTGGCGCTGCTGGGCTGCGGCACCGTCGGTGGCGAGGTCGCCCGCCTGCTCACCGAGCAGGCCGGGGAGCTCGCGGCCCGTGCGGGCGCTCCCGTTGAACTCGCCGGAATCGCCGTACGCAGGCCGGACAAGCATCCCGAACTCCCGCAGGAGTTGCTGACCTCCGACGCCGCCGAGCTCATCGAGTCCGATGTGGACGTCGTGGTGGAGCTTATCGGCGGCATCGAGCCGACCCGAACCTGGCTGCTTTCGGCCCTACGCCAGGGGAAGTCGGTGGTTACCGCCAACAAGGCTCTGCTCGCAGAGCATTCCGCCGAACTGTCCATCGCCGCCGACGCCTCCGGCGCCGACCTCTACTTCGAGGCCGCCGTCGCGGGCGCGATCCCGCTGCTGCGGCCGCTGCGCGAATCTCTGGCGGGGGACCGCATCACGCGGGTGATGGGCATCGTCAACGGCACCACCAACTACATCCTCTCCGCCATGGACGAGACCGGTGCCGGTTACGCGGAGACCCTCGACGAGGCGAGCAGGCTCGGTTACGCGGAGGCAGACCCGACCGCCGACATCGACGGCTACGACGCCGCGTCGAAGGCCGCGATCCTCGCCTCGCTCGCGTTCCACACCCGGGTCACGATCGCCGACGTGCATCGGGAGGGCATCGGCGCGGTCGGTGCGTCCGACATCAAGGCCGCGCAGGTACTCGGCCGCACGGTGAAGCTGCTGGCCATCTGCGAGCGCGTCACCGGTGAAGACGGCAGCGAGTCCGTCTCCGCGCGCGTCCACCCGGTGATGATCCCGCGCAGCCACCAGCTCGCCGGGGTCAGCGGGGCGTTCAACGCCGTGTACGTCGAGGCGGACGCGGCGGGCGAGCTGATGTTCTACGGGCAGGGCGCCTGTGGTGCCCCGACGGCCAGTGCCGTGCTCGGTGACCTGGTCGCGGTGGCGCGCAACCGTGTCGGCGGCGGTCACGGCCCACGCGAGTCCGCGCACGCCGCGCTGCCGGTCCGGCCGATGGGTGAGACGCCGACGCGCTACCACATCAGCCTGGACGTCGCGGACCGTCCGGGTGTGCTCGCGCAGGTCGCGCAGTCCTTCGCCGCGCACGGGGTGAGCATCGCCGCGGTGCGGCAGCGCGACCGGCATTCGACCGCGAGCCTGGTCGTCGTCACCCACCTGGCGGCCGACGCCGCACTCCAGTCCACTGTGGACGAAATTGCTCAACTCGAAGCGGTGCACGAGATCGTCAGCGTGATGCGTGTGGAAGGCGAGGACTGACACCCATGAGCGAGCAGATCCGTCCCGGGATCATCAACGCCTACTCGGACCGGATTCCGATTCCGGCCGGCGCGAAGATCATCACCCTCGGCGAGGGAGCCACGCCGCTGGTCCCCGCGCCGCACCTGTCCGAGCTGACCGCTTGCGACGTCTACCTGAAGGTGGAAGGCGCCAACCCCACCGGGTCGTTCAAGGATCGCGGCATGACCGTCGCGATCACCCACGCCCTCGCCAGCGGCCTTCAGGCGGTGATCTGCGCGTCGACCGGCAACACCTCGGCGTCGGCATCCGCATACGCGGCCCGGGCGGGACTCACCTGTGCGGTTCTGGTGCCGCAGGGCAAGATCGCGATGGGCAAGCTCGCTCAGGCGGTACTGCACGGCGCCCGGATCCTTCAGGTCGACGGCAACTTCGACGACTGCCTGGAACTCGCCCGCAAGACATCGGCGGACCACCCGGTGACGTTGGTCAACTCGGTGAACCCGGTGCGGCTGGTCGGGCAGAAGACGGCGGCGTGGGAGATCTGCGACGTACTCGGGCGGGCTCCCGACATCCACTGCCTTCCGGTCGGCAACGCGGGCAACATCGGCGCCTACTGGGCCGGGTACTCGGAATACGCGGCGGACGGGCTCGTCCCGGCCCCGCCGCGCATGTTCGGCTTCCAGGCGTCCGGCGCGGCGCCGCTCGTGCACGGCCGGCCGGTGAAGGACCCCGACACGATCGCCACGGCGATCCGTGTCGGTAGCCCGGCTTCGTGGGACCTCGCGGTGAAGGCTAAGAACTCGTCCGGCGGGTTGTTCGAGTCGGCCACCGACGGCCAGATTCTGGACGCCTACCGCCTGCTGGCCCGTCGCGAGGGCGTCTTCGTGGAACCCGCGTCCGCCACGAGCGTCGCAGGGCTCCTCATCACCGCAGCCGATGGCCGCGTGCCGAAGGGTTCGACGGTCGTCTGCACGGTCACCGGCCACGGGCTGAAGGATCCGGCGGCGGCGCTGGAGGGCAATATCGAGGTCGAACCGCTGGCCGTGGATCCGGATGCGGTGGCCGCCGCGCTGGAACTCTCGTGACGTTGCCGGGCCGGCGCTTCCGGGTCACGGTTCCCGCCTCGACGGCGAACCTCGGTCCAGGGTTCGACACTTTCGGCTTGGCACTCGGGTTGTACGACAGCGTCGAGGTGGAGGTCACCGAATCGGGGCTCACTGTCGAGGTCGTCGACGCGGGCGCGGGTGGCGTCGGCGAGGTGCCGACGGACGAGACCCACCTCGTCGTCCGGGCCCTGCGCCGGGTGTGTACCCACCTGGATCTCCGGCCGGTGGGGCTGAAGCTGCGCTGTCACAACGCCATTCCGCACGCTCGCGGGCTCGGATCCTCAGCCGCCGCGGTCGTTTCCGGCATCGCCGCCGGGTACGCACTGGCGGGGATCTTGCCCGACGAGTCGGCACTGCCGCTCGCGGCCGAGTTCGAAGGGCACGCGGACAACGCCGCCGCGAGCCTTCTCGGCGGCCTCGTCATCGCCTGGTGCTCGGGCGGCCGGTTCCACGCCGAGCGGCTTACCCCGCACCCGTCGATCAGGCCCGTGCTCGCCGTGCCGTCGGAACACTCGTCCACCGCGGTCACCCGCGGCCTCCTACCCGAGCGTGTCCCGCACGCGGACGCGGCGTTCAACGCGGGCCGCGCCGCCCTGGCCGTGCACGCGTTGACAGCCCGCCCGGACCTGCTGCTGGACGCGACGGGGGACAGATTGCACCAGGACTACCGCGCTCCCGCGTATCCCGCGAGTGCCGCGCTCGTGGGTGACTTACGGTCGCGGGGGGTCGCGGCGTCGATCTCCGGCGCCGGCCCGTCGGTGCTCGCGCTGACCACCGGCGGAATACTTCCGGAGGGTGTCCTCGTTGAGGGGTTCAGGGTCATCGAATTGCCCGTCGACCTCGATGGAGTTCGGGTGACGGGGACGGGGTCGTGAGCACCGGTACTACCGGTCGCGGCGACACACGGGGGTGGTTGTTGCACTGCTCGTTGGCGCGGTCTACCCTCAGAGGTGTCGTTCACCGTGCGTATTCCGCACCCGGTTACGGTCTCAGGGGATCCATTCGGATCGCATCTTCCGTACAGCCGACAATCCCGTCCCATCGGCCGGGGTTGAGGCAGGCGGGTAGAGGTAACCGCGGTGACCGATTCAGTGTGCTCCACCTGGAGCATGCGCCCTCCCGTGCTGGCGGTTCCGCCGCAGTGAGTCACACGTCTTGGCTGAAGAGGCCTGCACCGGGGAACGAAACGCCGTCTCGCAATCGGACGCGGGCGGCGGTCCGCTGATCCACCAACAAGGTGTGGATCGGTCAGGAAGGACTTGTGTGAGCAACACCGATCTCTTGAGTGGCGACGCAGAAACCCAGCAGGCAGCTACCGCCGAAGGCGGCGCCGACGCCGGGGAGCAGGCGAACGGCGCGGGCGCGCCGAAGCGCCGTGCGGGCGGCCTTTCCGGGATGGTTATCGCCGATCTCCGCCAACTTGCCGGTGAACTCGGCGTTGGCGACACCAATGGCATGCGGAAGGGCGATCTCATCGCGGCCATCAGGGAGCGGCAGGGCAAGACGAAGCGCCGCCCCGCGTCGGGAGACGAGACACTGCCGCTGGACGGCGTGCCTGGGGACGTCAGGGCAGACGCTCCGAAGGATGAGAAGCCGGTCGCGAAAACCGATGCCCCGGCCCCTCGCAACGACGACGCAGCCGCGAGCGCCGCGCCCGCGCAGCCGGCCGAGCGTGCCGACAACAGGCCGGACGGCCAGCAGGGTGAGGACGGAAGCCGGCGCGATGGTGGCCGCAGGCGCCGCGGTGCCAGCAGGCCTGCCGGCAGCCCCGAAGGGGGTTCCCAGCGGGACGACGCCGGTGAGCAGCAGCGCGGTGAGCGCGGGCAGCGGGCGGAGCGCGGCGGTGACCAGCGCAAGCAGGGCGAACGCGGCGACCGCCAGGACCGCGGCGACCGCCAGGACCGTGGTGACCGCCAGGAGCGTGGTGACCGGCAAGAGCGCGGTGACCGGCAAGACCGTGGCGACCGCCAGGACCGCCAGCAAGGTGGACAGCGCGGTCAGCAGGGCCAGCAGAGCAACCGCGGTGGCCAGCCCGATGACGACGATGACGAGCGCGGTGGCCGTCGCGGCCGCCGTTTCCGCGACCGTCGCCGCCGTGGCGGCCGCAACGAGGGTGGCGCCAGCAGCCCCGACACCGAGATCCGCGAGGACGACGTCCTGCTTCCCGTGGCGGGAATCCTGGATGTGCTCGACAACTACGCGTTCGTGCGCACCTCGGGTTACCTGGCGGGGCCGAACGACGTCTACGTGTCACTGTCACTCGTGCGCAAGTACGGGCTGCGTCGCGGCGACGCGATCACCGGCCACGTGCGTCAGCCGCGGGACGGTGAGCAGCAGCGGCAGAAGTTCAACCCGCTGGTGAAGGTCGACACGATCAACGGCCTGGAGCCGGACGCCGCCAAGAAGCGTCCCGAGTTCACCAAGCTGACGCCGCTGTACCCGAACGAGCGCCTGCGGCTCGAAACGGAGTCGCACAAGCTCACCACCCGTGTCATCGACCTGGTGATGCCGGTGGGCAAGGGCCAGCGGGCGCTGATCGTCTCGCCGCCCAAGGCCGGTAAGACGACGATCCTCCAGGACATCGCCAACGCGATCGCCACGAACAACCCGGAATGCCACCTCATGGTCGTGCTCGTCGACGAGCGCCCCGAAGAGGTCACCGACATGGAGCGGACCGTCAACGGAGAGGTCATCGCGGCGACGTTCGACCGGCCGCCGTCGGACCACACCACGCTCGCCGAGCTCGCCATCGAGCGCGCGAAGCGGCTGGTGGAGATGGGCCACGACGTCGTCGTGCTGCTCGACTCCGTGACGCGTCTGGGGCGTGCGTACAACCTGGCGGCCCCCGCGTCCGGCCGGATCCTCTCTGGTGGTGTCGACTCGACGGCGCTCTACCCGCCGAAGCGGTTCCTCGGTGCGGCGCGCAACATCGAGCACGGCGGTTCGCTGACGATCTTCGCCACGGCGCTCGTGGAGACCGGCTCGACCGGTGACTCGGTGATCTTCGAGGAGTTCAAGGGCACCGGCAACGCCGAGCTCAAACTGGACCGCAAGATCGCCGACAAGCGGACCTTCCCCGCGGTGGACGTCAACCCGTCCAGTACCCGCAAGGAAGACCTGCTGCTCAACCCGGACGAGCTGGCCGTGCACCACAAGCTGCACCGGGTGCTCCACGCGCTCGATTCACAGCAGGCCATCGATTTGTTGCTGGACCGGCTGCGCAAGACCAAGACGAACATCGAGTTCCTGATGCAGGTCTCGAAGACGTCGCCGGGCCAGGACGACTGACTCGAACGAAACAGGCATGAGGGCCGGGCACCGCTGGGTGCCCGGCCCTCATGCCGTTGTCACCGAGATCTCACGTGCTGTAGCACCGGGCCGGCCGTGCTTCGCAGGTCCCGGGCCCGACGCAACAGGGCGCGGGAATAGGGCCAGGGGTGGGCACGTTGAAGCGGTAGGCGGCTGATCTGGCAGAATCGATTCGCTGAAGTCCGGCACCGGTTCACCCCGATGATCCACCCGGGGACCCGGCGGCCACTACGAGAGGACCCTGATGAAGACCGGTATCCACCCAGAGTACGTCCCCACCATCGTGACTTGCGGCTGTGGCAACACGTTCACCACGCGCAGCACGAAGTCTTCCGGCGACATCCACGTCGAGATCTGCTCCGCCTGCCACCCGTTCTACACCGGCAAGCAGAAGATCATGGACACCGGTGGCCGCGTCGCGCGCTTCGAGAAGCGCTACGGCAAGCGTCCCGGCAAGGCCGACTCCAAGTAGCTTCACCGACGGCGCCCATTCCCGGATCGGGAATGGGCGCCGTTGCTGTCCGTAGGTGGTCCCGGCGCAACGACATGAGAAGGGTGGGGACGTGGAGACGAATACCCTGCAGGGCCTGCTCGAAGAGCACGCCCAGCTCGAGAAGCAGCTCGCGGACCCGTCGGTGCACGCCGACCAGGCACGCGCGCGCAAGCTCGGCCGCCGCTACGCGGAGCTGAAGCCGGTCGTCAAGGCGATCAACGAGCTGGAGGCCGCCCGCGAGGACCTGACCGCCGCCCGCGAGCTGGCTGCCGAGGACCCGGCCTTCGCCGAGGAGACGCAGCAGCTCGCCGAGCGCATCCCGGCGCTGGAGTCGAAGCTCACCGAACTGCTGCTGCCGCGCGACCCCTACGACGGCTCCGACGTCCTGATGGAGATCAAGTCCGGCGCGGGCGGCGAGGAGTCGGCACTGTTCGCCGGCGACCTGTTGCGCATGTACCTGCGTTACGCGGAACGGCTGGGCTGGAAGGCCGACATCCTCGACGCGACCGAGTCCGACCTCGGTGGCTACAAGGACGTGACGCTGTCGCTCAAGAGTCGCGGCGCGGACGCCGACGGCGTGTGGGCCCGGCTGAAGTTCGAGGGCGGAGTGCACCGCGTGCAGCGAGTGCCGGCGACCGAGTCGCAGGGCCGCATCCACACCTCCGCCGCCGGGGTCGTGGTGCTGCCCGAGGCCGAA
>Ga0190265_10004004_pt1 | contig 10154 bp, 8 predicted proteins | sample Popmic124T_FD_133135 | JGI IMG/M metagenome (GOLD analysis project Ga0190265, IMG submission 133135) | Populus adjacent soil microbial communities from riparian zone of Indian Creek, Utah, USA - 124 T | ecosystem: Environmental > Terrestrial > Soil > Riparian zone | place: USA: Utah | collected...
CACCAGAATCTGCGACCCCTCTGAGTGATTGTGGGCGTTTCTAGTGGCCTCGGTGATGATCGAGGTCAGATCGGCGATAACGGCGGGGCGTGGGGGCCGTCTTTCCTCCAGGTCGACGACGACCTGAGGGCCACCGTTCAAACCCGCTGTCGATTGAAGAAGACGGGCGGTGAGCGTCGGGCCTGGCGCGGTGCGCAGATCGGCCACCGACTCACGAACGTCCTCCACTAGTTTGGTCACATTGGTGCGCAAGACCATTAGGTCGGCAGAGAGCTCGGCGTGCTCCGCCTGCTGCATCGCCGCCATATCCAGAGCCAATCCCAATGAGGCGAGTGATGGGCCGATGTCGTCGTGCATCTCGCGGGCGAGGCGAATCCGCTCCTCGGCGACGGCCGAACCGACGATGTTCTGAAGCAACTGGAGGTTAGCGAAAGCGATGCTCACGGGCTGAACGAACGCCTCGATGTCGATCAGGTCAGGTCTCGAGAGAGATTGCGGCGTGAGGAGCTCCAGACTGCCCACTGACGCGTCGGCAGTCGCCAATGGGACCTGATACGGGTGTGGGCTCTCGGGAGGGACGCCGCGAGAGGCGAGGACCACCGGGCCTTCCTCGTCGTCGAGCACGAGTCGGCCCGAGGAGCCCGGGATTCGAGCCAGGATCGCCTCGAGAGTGTCGGCCGCAACCTCTACCGCGTTGAGCCGACCCGCGGAGATGTCTTCAGAGAGGCGGATGAGGACGCCATGGATCTCCTCCAGGTTCTCCAGCTTCTGCGTGGCCGATTCTGTTGCCTCGGCCAGCTCGCCGGCCTGACGATGGGCGTCCTCCAGGAGACGGCGAATCACTGTCACCAGAAGGACAAAAGCGACGTAGAGGCCAATGACGGGCAGTGCATCGGTGATCGCCGCATCGGAGTCTCCTTGTGAGATGCTCACCAGAAACAGGAGGGCCACCGAGAGGAATCCGGTCATCAACCCCGTGCGAAGTCCGCCGTAGATCGTGGCAAGGATCGGCGGTCCCATCGACAACAAGATGTAGGGGCTGTTGGGTCCTCCGGTGAGGGTGATGGCAGTGATGGTGAGGAAAGCACCGAGCAGGGTGATCGCCTCGGCGCCAAATCGGAGGCGATACCAGCTCTCGGGGATCGCCGCCGTCCCCAGGACATAGATCGTGCCCACGGCCATCGCCAGGAGTGACTCGCCGTCCGGAGCTCCGCTAGCGGAGATCAGATCGAACACCACCGCGTATATGAGGACGACGAATTGCCCGATGGTGACACTCCGATGGAGGCGGAATTCCCAGGGGGCCGGGACGGAGACCGTCATAGGGGCAAGGCTACCGTCGGAGGTGATGAGTTCCTCGGACGGGCGCTGGCTGATCACGGGCGGAATCGGCTCCGGTAAGAGTGAGGTTCGCCGGCTACTGGCGATGCGGGGCATTCACGCCGTCGACGCGGACGCCGTGGGTCACCTCGTACTGGCCGGCGAAGGATTGGCCCCGGTCGCCGAGCGATGGCCGGACGTCGTCCTCGAAGGCCAAATAGACCGCCAGGCGTTGGCCCGGATCGTTTTCGACGACCCGGGAGAGCTCGAGGTGCTCGAGGCGATCACTCATCCCATGATCTTCGGCCGGATCGACGCCGATTTGAAGGAATTTTCCGGTGTTGCAGTCGTCGAGATGCCGTTGCTCGAAGGCCCGATCGGTTGGCCGACGATCGTGGTGGATGCCGACGATGAGACCCGGCTGCGTCGGGCCGTGCAACGCGGTATGAGCGAAGCAGACGTCCGCCGTCGAATGGCGTCTCAACCCAGCAGGGCAGAGTGGCTGGCAACGGCTGATGTGGTTATGCCAAATCACGACGACATCCATCACCTGGAGAAGGCGGCGGCCCTGCTGGGCGACTATCTCGTAGGGGGATAGCGGACGGATCTTGTCCCAGGCCACCGGTAGCCTCCGACAGTGCCCGAATTCAAGATCGTGTCCGATTTCGCCCCGGCTGGTGACCAGCCAACGGCGATCGCGGCCCTGGCCGAGGGAATAAACAGGGGCGACCGCTATCAGACCCTTCTCGGAATCACCGGCTCGGGCAAGTCGGCCACCATCGCTTGGACGATAGAGCAGGTGCAAAGGCCAACCCTGGTGCTCGCCCCCAACAAGGCTCTCGCCGCCCAGCTCGCCAACGAGTTCCGACAGTTCTTCCCTCGCAACAGGGTGGAGTACTTCGTCTCGTATTACGACTACTACCAGCCGGAGGCCTATCTGCCTCAGACCGACACCTACATCGAGAAGGACGCCACGATCAACGACGAGATAGACCGCCTCCGTCACGCGGCGACGGCGGGTCTGCTGGTCCGGGACGACGTCATCATCGTGGCCTCGGTGTCGGCGATATATGGCCTGGGCTCCCCCGAGCAATACATGGGCCAGCTGCTCCGACTGGTGCAAGGGGTCGAGTACCCCATGAAGGATGCGATTCAGCGTCTCGTGAACATCCAATACGAGCGCAATGAGGTCAACCTCATCCGCGGAAAGTTCCGCGTGAAGGGCGACACGCTGGAGGTGTTCCCCTCATACGAAGAGACGATCGTCCGGGTCCAGTTCTGGGGAGACGAGGTGGAGCGCATCATCAGGCTCAATCCGGTGACCGGAGAGGTGGTCGAGGAGCTGTCCGAGCTGTTCGTCTTCCCCGCCACCCACTATGTCACCGAGCGGGAGCGCATGCTCAAGGCGATCATCTCGATCGAAGAGGAGCTGAAGCATCGTCTCGCCGAGTTGGAAAGCAAGGGCAAGATGCTCGAGGCGCAGCGTCTCCGGATGCGGACCAACTACGACCTGGAAATGATGCGTGAGGTCGGATTCTGTTCGGGGATCGAGAACTACTCACGTCATCTCGACGGGAGGACCGCCGGTCAGGCTCCATACACGCTCCTCGACTACTTCCCCAAGAACTACCTGACGATCATCGACGAGTCACATGTCACCGTGCCTCAGATCGGGGGCCAGTACGAGGGCGACCACTCTCGGAAGGAGGTCCTGGTCGAGCATGGCTTCCGTCTCCCCTCGGCCAAGGACAATCGGCCACTCCGATTCGACGAATGGCTGGAGAAGGCGAACCAGATCGTCTTCCTTTCCGCCACACCGTCCGATTTCGAAGTCTCTCGCTCCACCCAGGTTGTGGAGCAGATCATCCGGCCCACCGGTCTCATCGACCCGGAGGTGATGATCCGACCCACCAAGGGCCAAATCGATGACCTCCTCCACGAGATCAGAGAACGTGCCCTCCGGGAGCAGAGGGTGCTGGTGACCACCCTGACCAAGAAGATGGCTGAGGACCTGACCGACTATCTGTTGGAGATGGGCGTCCGAGCCCGGTATATGCACTCCGAGATCGACACCTTGGAACGGGTGCAGATCATGCGGGAGCTTCGACTCGGCGACTTCGACGTCCTCGTCGGGATCAACCTCCTCCGTGAAGGCCTCGACCTCCCCGAGGTATCGCTGGTGGCGATCCTCGATGCCGACAAGGAGGGCTTCCTCCGCTCGGAGACCTCATTGATACAGATCATCGGCCGCGCGGCTCGAAATGTGGACGGTCAGGTCGTGATGTACGCCGACAACGTGACCGAATCCATGAAGCGGGCGATCAACGAGACCAACCGGAGACGTCGCGCCCAATCGAAGTGGAACGAAAAGCACGGCATCGACCCCCAGACAGTGAGAAAGCGTGTCTCCGACATACTGGAATTGGTTCAGTCGGAGGCTCCGAAGGGCGAAAGAAGAAGGCGCGAGGTCGAACCGCGACGACCGATCGACCTCGAAGGCGACGATCTGACCAGACTGATCATGAGTCTGGAGGACGAGATGCATGAGGCCGCCAAGGAGCTTCGCTTTGAGTACGCCGCGCGATTGCGTGACGAGGTCAACGAACTCCGACGCGAGCTTCGTGAGGTCGCAGAGGCTGGGTGATCTCGCGGTTGTCATGAACCCGCGGTGGACGTCTTAGCGCTCACCAACGCTGGCACCTGACCAGTCCCGAGCCCTGAGTCGTCGCCGTTCTGCGTCGAAAATTGGATTTCGCACGGCCGGAACCATTTCAGTCGATGAGCCTCGCGGGCGATAAGAAACGCAGAATCCACATGAAGCGATTGACTCCTGAGTCTCTGCCCGAAGCCGGTCGTGACTCCGACGAGATGACAGCAGAAACCGGGGCCGGTCGAAGTGTTCTCGCGGAGACGTCGGCGGTCGGGTTTGTGACACCACCTGCAGCGAACTCGACGCCCGCGCCCCTTGGTACCGCGACGGGAAGACCAGCCAGAACGGGCGGCGGCCCCATATCGAAGATCAAGGAAATGGATGGTCTGCGGGGTCTTGCCATCCTCATGGTGGTCAACACCCATGCCGGTCTTCTTGCCTCGTCATTGGGCGGAATGGTCGGAGTCACGCTGTTCTTCGTCCTGTCGGGTTTCCTCATAACGCGTCTCTTGCTGGCCGAAAAGAAGAGGTTCGGTTCGATCAACCTCCGGGCGTTCTATGCAAGGCGAGCAATCCGCCTCCTACCGGCTCTCCTGGTCTACCTGGTTGGATTCGCTGTTGTCGCATACTGGCGCAGACTCGACTTGCCGGTTCTCGACATGAGCTGGCCTCCCGCGTTGTATGTCGCCAACTACGTCCAAATCTTTGGTCAGGACATTTTTGCGCACCGACATACGTGGAGTCTGGCGGTGGAGGAGCACTTCTACCTCGTTTGGCCAGTGTTGGTGATGCTGGGGGCAACGCGACGCACTCGATGGCTTGTGGTGTCGATCTGTTTGCTGGTTGCTTGGCGACTTGTACTGGGAATCGGTCTCCATCATCAGTTCTGGGCCTATCACGGGACCGATACCAACGCCTACGCACTCGCCATTGGATGCCTCATCGCAGTTCTGCACTCACGTGGCCGGATTTGGCGCTTCCCTCCGAAGACAGCCGAATTCGGCGTGGCCGTGCTGATCCTCATGAGTGTTTGGCCGATTAGAGCGGCCGAACACATGCTCCCTGCTTTTGTGTGGATTCCACCGATTGCCGCAGTTGTCGCCGGAGTCACCATCTACAGCGCGGCGCAATCAGGTAGCTATTGGCTCCGAGCCCGCTGGCTCGGCTGGTTCGGCTTGATTTCCTACTCGCTCTATTTGTGGCACTCGCCACTGCTCCGGCTACCCGGCATCGAGCCCTGGAGTGCTCGGGCCTTGACAGTGGTCGCTTCGATCGTCATCGCAACCCTGTCATGGATCCTGATCGAAGGCCCGATCATGCGCAGTTCCTGGCGGAAGAGATTCACACAGTCATACGACGTGGCAGTCTCGGGCTGACACGGCAACATTGCGCACGCGCCCCACATGGATCCCCAATTGACCAGACTCGAAATGGCTGTCGCCGGGCGGGCTGGCGTCAGATGTAGGAGAACGGTGTGTACAGGAACCTGAGAGTCCTAGCGATGGCCCCAGTCCTGGACGAGCGGGAGAAGATCGCGGCTGTCATAACGCGGGTTCCGCTTGGGGTCGTAGATGAGGTGCTGATCGTCGACGACGGGTCCTCCGACGGATCGCAAGAGGTCGCACGCGGGCTTGGCGCGACCGTCATCGAGCTAGGCAAGACCTTGGGGGTAGGAACGGCCATCCGCACCGGATACCAGTACGCGGTGGACCACGGCTACGACGTGGCCGTGGTCATGGCAGGGAACAACAAGGATGCACCCGAGGAGATACCTCTTCTGCTCGACCCGATTGCCGACGGAAAGGCAGACCTCGTCCAAGGGTCACGCTGGCTCTCGGAGAGCAACGACTTCGGGCAGATGCCGCTGTATCGCAAGTTCGCCACCAAGTTGCATCCATTCCTGTTTCGGCTCATCTCGACGGCCCACCTGACCGATACCACCAATGGGTTCCGGGCAGCCCGCACCGCGATGCTCGACGACCCGCGCCTCGCCCTCGACCAGGAGTGGTTGGATGAGTACGAGTTAGAGGTGTATCTGCTCTACAAGGCGGCAAAACTCGGCTATCGGGTTACTGAGGTCGGAGTGACCAAGCGGTACCCGCCGAAAGAACTTGGGCAGACGAAAATGAAGCCGATAGTTGGCTGGTGGTCGATTCTCCGGCCGCTGATCCTTCTCGGCCTCGGGATCAAGAAATGATGTGTGGAGTGTGATTGCAAGATGATGCTGGGAGTAGCCGTCGTTGGCGTCGGCCATTGGGGACCCCACCTGGTGCGGAATTTCAACGACCACCTTTCGAGCCACACTCTCTGGGTGATCGATCAGGACGAGAAGAGACGCAAGGCGATAGGGGAGCGTTTCCCTTCGGTTTCGATCAGCCCGGACTTCGAGGACGCGCTCGCAGACGATCGCGTGGATGCGGTCGTCATCGCGACGCCTACGTCGACTCACTACCGGCTCGTCGAGCAGGCTCTCGAGGCGAACAAGCACGTGCTCGTGGAGAAGCCGATCACAAACTCCCTGGCCGAGGCCATCTCGTTGAGCAAACTCGCCGAGGCCCGAGATCGGGTCCTGATGGTGGGCCACGTGTTCCTGTTTAACCCGGCGATCCGCGCCGCCAAGCAGTACATCGACGAGGGTGAGGTGGGCTCGGTCAAGTACGTCTCGATGACGAGGACCAACTTAGGGCCGGTTCGCCTCGATGTGAACGCCGCCTGGGACCTCGCCAGTCACGATGTCTCCATCGCCAACTACTGGTTGGGCGGGATCCCCGATTCAGTGTCCGCATCGGGTGGGAGCTGGCTCAATCCCGGGGTTCACGATGTGGTCTTCGCAACCCTCAGGTACCCCAACGACGTCATGGTCAACATCGAGGCCTCCTGGCTGAACCCGCGCAAGCGGCGGCTGATCTCAGTCGTGGGCGCCGATCGGATGCTGACTGTCGACGACATGGACCTCAATGAGCCGCTGCGTCTCTATGACAAAGGGGTGGTCGGAGCCTCCTCGGAGATCACAGACACCTTCGCTGGATTTCGATCGCAGGTTAGAGAGGGGGAGGTGCGCATCCCCCACGTGACGACAGGGGAGCCTCTGCGTACCGAATGTGACGAGTTCCTTTCCCGAATCCGCGGAGCGGATGGCAGTTTGTCGAACGGCTGGGCCGGGACCGAGGTCGTCGCGGTCCTCGAAGCGATCGACCGATCGATTGCAGAGAACGGTGCTCAGCAGGAAGTGGAGAAAATCAGATGAAGATCCCTCTTGTCGATCTCGCCTGGCAGCACAAGGAGATCGCCGAAGAAGTCACGGCCGGCCTCGAGGAGGTCTTCGCGGCCACGGCTTTCATCCAGGGCCCCCAAGTGCGTCAGTTCGAGGACGAGTTTGCCGCCTTTTGCCACGTCGGGAACTGCATCGGCGTAGCCAGCGGGACCGATGCCCTCGAGATGGCGGTGCGCGCATTGGGTCTCGGGCCTGGGGACGAGGTAATCGTCCCGGCCAACAGCTTCATCGCGAGCGCGTTGGGCGTGATCCGTGCGGGCGTGGATGTCAAGCTGGTCGACTGCGACCCTGACACCTACCTGATCGATGTGGAAGCAGTCGAGCGAGCGATGACGCCCAAAGTCAAAGCGGTCATGCCTGTTCACCTGTTCGGGCAGACCGCACCGGTGGAGCAGTTGTCTGACCTGGTTGGTGACGTGCCGATCATCGAAGATGGCGCGCAGTCCCAAGGTGCAACCCGCTTCGGCAAGCCTTCGGGTTCGCTCGGGCAGATCGCGGCGACCAGCTTCTATCCGGGGAAGAACATCGGCGCCTACGGAGACGCGGGAGCCGTCCTCACCGACGCCGACGATCTCGCCCAGCTGGTGCGGAATCTGGGAAATTGGGGATCGCCGCAGAAGTATCACCATCCGGTCGTAGGCTTCAACTCCCGTCTGGACACCGTCCAGGCCGTCATCTTGAAGGCGAAGCTCGGCCATCTCGCCGACTGGAACAAGCAGAGACGCGCGGCGGCGGAGAGGTACGACGAGTTTCTATCGGTTCGGGGGAAACTCGAGCCGCCGGGCGTGCTCTCGGGAAACGAGCACGTCTGGCATCTTTACGTCGTCAGGGTGCCGGAACGGGAGAAGGTCGCCGCGTCGATGCAGGCCGAGGGCATCGGTGTAGGTGTGCACTACCCGATACCGATGCACCTTCAGGGAGCTCTTTCATTTCTTGGTCACCGGGAGGGTGATTTCCCGCGCACTGAGGCGGCCGCACGCGAGATGCTGTCACTGCCGATGTTCCCTGGCATCACAGCCGACCAACAAGAGAGGGTCGTGGCGACCCTGCATCACGCCCTCGACTCCCTAAGCGTCTGATGGCTTTGCAAGAGGAGTTCGTCCATCCGACCGCGCTGGTCGAGTCCTCCCAGGTTGGGCCCGGTACCCGGGTGTGGGCGTTCGCCCACATCCTCGACGGGGCGGTGATCGGAGAGGACTGCAAGATCGGCGATCACGCCTTCATTGAAGGGGGAGCCACGTTGGGGGACCGGGTAACAGTGAAGAACAATTCCCTCATCTGGCATGGCGTGACGATCGGCGATGACGTGTTCGTCGGCCCGAATGCCGTCTTCACGAACGTCGTGGCGCCTCGCGCTGCGTATCAGACATATCCGGAGGATTGGGAGAAGACCGAGATCGCAGACAGGGTGAGCATCGGGGCCAACAGCACGATCGTGTCCGGGATCAGGATCGGCTTCAACGCGATGATTGGCGCCGGCTCGGTCGTGACGAGAGATGTCCCGGATCACGCCCTGGTCTACGGCAATCCTGCCAAGCACGCCGGATGGGTCTGCGATTGTGGCAACAAGCTCGATGATGATCTGACCTGTTCCCGCTGCGAACGACGGTATCGGACCTCGGTCTCGGGGCTGGCGGAGGTCGAGAGTTGAGCATCACGTATCGTCGGATCCTCGTCATTGGGCTCATCGGCGTCGGCGTCGGCGCCTTTCTCGCAGGTCGCCTTCTCGCAGAGAACGATTGGAATCCCACGACAACCATCAAATTCGGAGAGGTGTTCGCCGAGCAGAATGCATACGCGGAGGATTTGCTCGGACCGATCGTTGTGGCTCCCGAAGCGGGGCATGACGGCAAGTTTTTCTTCTCGCAGGCAATGGACCCCTTCTACATGGAGCCGGAGACGCACGCCGTCTATCTCGACCGCCCCACCTACCGGGCGCAGCGGATGCTCTACCCCACAGTCGCTTCGCTGGGTGGCCTGCTCGGCCCGACGGCTACGGCGTGGGGGTTGATCGTCGTCAACCTGGTTGCGATGGGTGTTGGCACCGCCGTCACGGCTCGCCTCGCAATGGAGATGGGATTGTCACCTTGGTACGGACTCGCTTTTCTGTTGAATCCTGGCCTGATCGTAGAGATTCACATCGACAGCGCCGGACTCGTGGCGACCGCTGCTTTGATGGCTGCCGTCTTGGCGGCGATGTGGAATCGGCCTTGGGCGACTGGCGGATTCATGGCTGCTGCTGTGCTGGCACGCGAGACGATGCTCCTCGCGGCAGTGGGACTGGCTGTCTATTTCCTCTGGCAGAAGAGGAAAGCCCCACTCGCATTGGCTTTGCCTTTTCTGGCAGTGGGCGGATGGTGGGCATATGTCCACTGGAGACTGGCCGACGGTCTGGCACAGGACACCCAGGCCATAGGCCTACCACTTGTTGGCTTCATTGAGGCTTTCCAGGGTTGGGTTTCAACCCCCGATCGGATGGTCGACCTATTGATCGGTCTTGTGCTTCTGTTCGCGTCTATCGCGGTGGCGGTCAGGGCGGTTTTGAAGCCCTCGGCCCTCGGACTGGCTATTGCTCCGTTCGCCATACTCGCCCTCGTCATGTCGGAACCGGTTTGGGGACGCTATTTTGATTCGGCTCGGACTCTGGCGCCGGTTCTCACCGGATACGCCCTACTGGTGCCAGCCGCTATCAAGGCAGACCGGGCCAGTCGGAGCACCCAGACTGCGGTCCGCGCACTCTCCTCCTAGCGCTGTGGGAGCGCTCTGAAACGAACAGGTGTTCGCCGTCGATCTGGATTACACTGTCGTAACTCAGGCGACCACCAGGCGGAGCGTGTCCACCGACTCGATACTCATCAGGGGCGCCCGTGAGAACAACCTGAAGAACCTCACGGTCGAGCTGCCCCGCAA
>Ga0190265_10004005_pt1 | contig 10152 bp, 5 predicted proteins | sample Popmic124T_FD_133135 | JGI IMG/M metagenome (GOLD analysis project Ga0190265, IMG submission 133135) | Populus adjacent soil microbial communities from riparian zone of Indian Creek, Utah, USA - 124 T | ecosystem: Environmental > Terrestrial > Soil > Riparian zone | place: USA: Utah | collected...
AAGGGCGCGAAATCCACGTCATCGTCGACAACCTCTCAGCCCATAAGACACAAAAGGTAAGGGATTTCTTGGCCGCTCATCCCACAGTCCAAATGCACTACACGCCAACTTCCTCTTCTTGGCTGAACCAGGTAGAACTCTGGTTCGCCAAGGTCGAGCGTCACGTTATTGCTCGCGGCGTCTTTACCTCGGTCAAAGATCTGGCTCGCAAACTGATGCGGTACATCCGACGCTACAACAAAGCACCCAAGCCCGTGAAATGGACCTACCGGAACGTGCACCACCGCATCAGTCCAGAATCAGCCGTTACAGGCCACTAGGAAAGAGCCTCGCCACATGGGGGAGGTAAGGCAGAAGCTTGAGTCCCTGGGGAGTAGATTCGAGTCGCGCAGAGGGATAGTGGCGTAGTATTGTTTTCAGGTGTTTGAGGACTTTGAACTTGAAGACCCTGCTGGTGAAGGTCGGCCCAGTGGACGATCTCGGGGCGGGCGATACGGCATGAGCGAATCGAGCGCCAAGTGAGCCAGGTATAGAGGTCCATCTCCATGCTGGCCTGCTCACCCTCTTCGCCAGCACCAACTGCAACTTCGGCATGCTCCATGTGTTGCTACCACCGCTGATCCTGAGCTTCGCCTCGTCCACCTCGCTCGGTAAGCAGGCTCGCGAAGATGCCGTGGACGCGGCGCTCCGGTCCGCCCCATACGCCCATGACTAGCGTGCCGGCCAGCATGCCGCCGTCTGTGATGGAGAGCACGGTTGGTCCTCGATCTGGCCGATGCCGGGGGTCGGGGGACTCGCCGGCCATCGTTCGTGAGCACCGGCGAATGATGCGGGTTGGGATCCAGCTGCCCAGGCTCACTCGGACGAGCCGAGCTTGCGGTTGAGGGCGGTGCCGGGGCTGTGGTCCTCGACGGCGACCACGTCTCTTTCTGAGCATCTCGAGCGCGCGGGGCGTCAAGTTACGCGGTGCGAGACTATTTCGCGCAAGGGCGTAAATAAGCCCTTGACTTATCTAGGGGGGAAGGTGTCGCTGCGGCGGAGGGTGACCGAGGCTTCTTCGTTGATCGAGCCTCTTACGAGCGTCGCTCGTGTCACGCTTTCAAGCCGCTGCACACCTGTTAGTGATGTATGCGAGTGTCCCCTGACGATGAAAGCTCAAAGATGGGTCTCAAAGAAGATCTCGGGCGCAAAGTCATCCAGCCGCTACCGTACACAGAATTGCCGCAGTCCCGGTTTGTGCGAGGGGGGCCACCCCTCGGAACCATCAAGGGAAGCGTTAGTGACGGAATCCTCTCGACGATCGGGGAGACGCCGCTCGTCCGTCTTCGGAGGTTCATCCCCGGATCCCGCTTCCATCTCTTCGCCAAGCTAGAGGCCCGAACCCTGGCGGGAGCATCAAGGACCGCCCAGCCTTGGCAATTCTAGAGGATGCGCTTGACTCGGGGTGATCGGTCCGGACACGCTCGTCATCGAATCCAGCTCCGGAAACATGGGGATCGGCCTAGCGCAGGCCTGCCGCTACTACGGGCTGCGCTTCCTTTGCGTGGTCGATATCAAAACCGCCCCGGCCAACCTGCGGATGCTGCGTGCCTACGGCGCGGAGATCGATCTCGTGGAAGAGCCCGACCCCGAGAGCGGCGAGTTCCTCGTGGCGCGGCTCAAGCGGGTCCAGGACCTGCTCGGCCGGAGCTGCAATGCGTTCTGGCCTAACCAGTACGCGCACAAGCAAAACCCGAACTCCCACTACAGCACGACGATGTGCGAGGTGGCCACCGTGCTGAGTAGGGTGGATTATCTCTTTGTGGCCACCAGCACCTGCGGCACGATCCGCGGTTGCGGCGAGTACGTGCGGGACCATGGGCTCGCCACACGAGTGATCGCCGTGGACGCCGTGGGGAGTCTCATTTTCAGCGATGTCCGTGCCACGCGACTGGTGCCCGGGATCGGAGCGGGCATGCGGCCGCCTCTTTGCGATCTCTCCCTAATCGACGAGTGCGTCCACGTTGACGATCTGGACTGCATCCTTGGATGTCGGCGGCTGGTCGCGCGCGAGGCGACCCTGGCCGGTGGCTCCTCGGGCGCGGTGTTGTCGGCGGTCGAGAAGCTTCAGAATGGCATCCCCGACGGAGCGGTTTGCGTCGCCATCCTCCCGGACCGTGGGGAACGGTACCTGGAAACGCTTTTCTGCGACGAGTGGGTGCGCGAGCACTTCGGCGAGGTCGAGCACCTCTGGCGCGAGGATTCCGAGAGGATGCGGTGCGCGATAACGACGGGCTGTTGATCCTGAGTGGCGAAGACGTCGCGGCCGTGCTCGCGGGCCGCGAGGCCGAGATCGCAGAGGTCGTGCGCAAGGCCTATGTGGCTCACAGGAAGGGCGAGAGCTCGCTGCCGCACTCGACGTTCCTGCGCTTCCCGGGCAACGAGACCGACTGAATCATCGCCTTGCCGGCCTTTCTGGGGGACCGGTTCGAGGTCGCGGAGGGTGAAGTGGATCTCCTCGTTCCCGGCAAACGTTCAGCGTGGCATGGCCCGCGCATCGTCGGTCCTCATTCTCAACAACTGCGAGACCGGCCGGGCCGAGGCGGTGTGGGAAGGCTCGTTAATTAGCGGTCGCCGCACCGCCGGGAGCGCCGCCCTGGGAGCGCGTGTCCTACTTGAGGGGCACGACCCCGGGCGGGTCGGGTTGATCGGCACTGGCCCCATCAACTTCGAGATTGCGCGGTTCCTTCACAACCTCGTCGAGGCCAGGAGCTTCCTACTCCATGACGTGGACGCCGCGCGCGCCGCGCGCTTCTCTGCGCCGCTCGGCCGGACGATGGGGAACGTCGAGGTGGCGACCGCGGCCTCGATCGAGGAGGTGCAGAGTACCTGTGTGGTCGTCTCCTTCGCCACTACTGCCATCCGTCCACACGTTCACGCCCTGTCGGCCTGCCGACAGGGCGCGACGATCCTGCACATCTCGCTGCGCGACCTCGCGCCTGAGACGATCCTGGCCTGCGACAACATTGTGGACGACGTGGATCACGTTTGCCGCGCCCAGACCTCGGTGCACTTGGCCGAGCAGGCCACCGGGGGCGCGGCTTCATCCGCTGCACCCTGGCCGAGATCCTCCAGGGAGAGGCGCCGGCCCGCCGCGGCGACGGCTCGATCGCTGTCTTAGCCCATTCGGCCTTGGGGTGCTGGACATCGCCGTCGGCAAGCTGGCGCTCGACTCAGCCCTTGCTGCGGGCCGAGGGATCCGGACCCCGTCATTCCTGCCCGCTAACAACAGCGAGTTCACCGCCTGATCCCGTCTCTCTTCTCGATGTCAAAGGAGGACGGGCGGGCTCGCTTTTTCCGGGGTCGAGCACCGTTTCTTCATAGACAACTGGCCTCGTCCAGTTGCAGAAAATGTCTCAGAAACGAGGAGGAACGATGCTGACAGTCGGAAAGCCCCTGGACGAGATGAATCTGGGCGAGCTCTCACGCGTGAGAGTCTGGCCCTTCGTGATGCGTCTCCTGCTTTACTTGGCGCTCGCCACAGGCTTTGTGGTCGTGATCCTCGCCACCTCGGGGATCGTGTCGTTCCTGGCGGTGGTTCTCCTCGGCCTCATCTACGCGCATGGCGTCGAGCTGCAGCACCAGGCTCTGCACAACACCGCCTTCCCGAGCCGATTCTGGAACCGTTTCGTCGGCTTCTTCCTGGGCCTGCCGATGCTGGTCTCGTTTTCCGATTACCAGCACAGCCACCTGCGTCACCACCGGCTCCTGGGCACGAACGACGACCGGGAGTTCTTCAACTACGGCTACGACCGCCTGACCACCCTGAAGCCGCTGCTGGCCCACCTGCTTATGGTGCGGCACTACCTCGACGTCACAGGCTTCATCGCCGGCGCGGTGCTGGGCCGGACCAAGCCGGACATGAAGCGCGAGTCCGCGCTCAAGATCCGTGCCGAGTATCGCTGGTTTGCCTTCTTCATGGTCGCCGCGGTGGCGGTCTCTGTCGCATTCCGGACTACGGCCCTGCTGGAGGTCTGGCTCGTGCCGCTGCTGGTCGCCATCCCGGCCCATGCGCTCATCGAGCTGCCGGAGCACTGGGGCCGCGACCATCGCACCCTGGACGTCCGGGTCAACACGCGGACGATCCGCACTGGCCCGTTCGGCTTCTGGTATACGAACGGCAACAACTACCACATCGAGCACCACTGGCTGCCCGCGGTGCCGAACGACCGGCTGGCCTACCTGCACTCCACGATCGATCGGGAGATCGAGGTCGATACCTATCCCGCCTTCTTCAAGAGGTTCTTTGCCGAGCTCTACCGCAACACGTTCGACCCGAAGGGACGCGAGGGTGGGACGCAGGCGGCCTAGACTCCCCGCTGTGAAGGAATTCCGCGCGCGAGGACTCGGGCCGGCGCAAGTCCGAGGCACTTCCCACGAGGCGGAGCAGGATATTGAGGAGTTGATCACCCAGCACCTGCACTGCGGATTCTGGGAGAAGCCCACGTTGGCGACGGGATCGCCAGCGGACCTGGCGAGGGCCTCCGAAGAGATGTGCTACCGGTTCTTCCAGATGGCGAAAGTTGACGATGGACAGCAGATCTTGGATGTCGGATGTGGTTACGGAGGGACCCTTCGCAGCCTCAACGAGCATTTTGAGGGCTTGTCGCTGGTGGGCCTGAACATCAGTCTGCCGCAGCTAGCAGAGGCGAACCGTAGGATTGTGCCCAGGAAGGGAAACACGGTCGAACTCGTTGCAGGCAACGGCTGCACTCTGCCACTGGGCGACGGTGGATTCGACCGTGTGATGGCGGTGGAGAGCGTTGTGTTCTTCAGCCGTAGCCGCTTTTTCTGCGAGGCAAAGCGGGTGCTACGTCCTGGCGGGAGACTGCTGGTCGTGGACTTTCTGCCGGCGATAGTGTTGCGGCCTTTTCTTGTGGCCTGGGATTTCTCGGTGGGCAAGCTGCTCTCCCACAGCTTTCATCAGACGAACCTCCGCTTCAGCCTCGCTGGCTACCGCAGGCTGGCAGCAGCCCATGGTTTCGAGTTGGAGAGCTGTCGGGACTGGACTCCCCACACGCTGCCGAGCTACTCGACGATGCGCCGGGTAGTGTTAAAGGATCTCGGTAGGACCGACCTCAGGACGCGTGTGGCCCTGTTGGGGAACATTGTCACCGAGCGGCTGAGCCGGCTGGGCCTGGTACGCTATATGGTCCTGCTTTTTCGCGACCTGAGGGAGGTGCCGCGAAGCTCATGAGCGAACCTGGGGCCGGCGGGCTCGGACAGAGGATCGCCGTCGTCGGCATGGCCGGCCGGTTTCCGGGCGCCTGCGACCCGGAGCGCTTCTGGCAGAACCTGTTGGATGGCGTGGAGTCGGTTACGTTCTTCAGCGAGGCCGAGCTGCGCTCCGCCGGAGTGCCGGCCGAGCTCCTCGCCGAGCCCAGCTACGTCCGCGCCAAAGCGGTCCTCGACGGGCCCGAGCGGTTCGACGCCGCATTCTTCGGCTACAGCCCGCGCGAGGCCGAGATCATGGACCCGCAGCACCGGGTGCTGCTCGAATGCGCCTGGCAGGCGCTTGAGCACGCGGGTTACGCCCCGGCGCGGTGGCCCGGGGCCATCGGAGTGTTCGCCGGCTCCGGGACCAACACCTACCTGCTGTTCAACCTGCAGCCCCACCGCGAGGCCTTGGAGGCCGCCGGCGCCTACCAGGCTATGCTAGGTAGCGACGACCACTTCCTGGCCACCCGGATCTCCTACAAGCTGGGGCTGCGGGGACCGAGCCTCACGGTGCAGACCGCCTGCTCCAGCTCGCTGGTGGCGGTGCACCTGGCGGTGCAGAGTCTGCTGAGTGGGGAGTGTGACATGGCCCTGGCGGGCGGGGTCCGCATCTCCGTGCCCCAGGAGGCGGGTTATCTTTATCAGCCCAGCGGGATCTTCTCCCCGGACGGCCACTGCCGCCCCTTCGACGCGGCGGCCCAGGGTTCGATCGACGGCGACGGAGCCGGGATCGTGTTGCTCAAGCGGCTGGCCGACGCCCTGGCGGACGGCGATCACGTGCACGCCGTGATCCTGGGCTCGGCCGTCAACAACGACGGCGCGCAGAAGATCGGCTACACGGCGCCCAGCGCGGCGGGCCAAGCCGAGGTGATCGCCATGGCCCAGGCGCTGGCGGGGGTGGAGCCGGAGACAGTCGGCTACGTGGAGGCCCACGGCACGGCCACCCCTCTCGGGGATCCCATCGAGGTGGAGGCTCTCCGGCAGGCCTTCGCGGGCACGGGCCGGCGGGGGTTCTGCGCCCTCGGCTCGGTCAAGGGCAACATCGGCCACCTGGACGCGGCGGCCGGCATCGCGTCCCTCATCAAGGCCACCCTGGCGGTCGAGCGGGGGCGGATTCCCCCCACCTTGCACTTCGAGCGGCCGAACCCCCAACTCGGCCTCGCGGACAGCCCTTTCTTCGTCAACCCACGGCCGGTGGAGTGGAGCTCGGAGCTGACGCCGAGGAGGGCCGGCGTCAGCTCCTTCGGCATCGGCGGGACCAACGCCCATTTGGTGCTGGAGGAGCCGCCCGCAATCCCAGCGGGGAGCGCCTCCCGCCCCTGCCAGCTCCTGTTGGTCTCGGCGGCCACGGCCCCGGCACTGGAGGCGGCCACCGCCGCTCTTGCCGACCACCTGGAGAGCCACCCCGGGCTGGACCTAGCGGACGCGGCGTCCACGCTCCAGTCCGGGCGCGGCGTCTTCGCCCACCGGCGGGCCGTGGTCTGCCGGGACGCGGTCGACGCGGTGTTGGCTCTGCGCTCCCTGGACCCCCGGCGGGTGCTTTCCCGGGTGCAGGAGCCGGTGAACCGGCCGGTGGCGTTCCTGTTCCCGGGCCAGGGCGCCCAGCACCCGGGCATGGGCGGGGAGCTTTACCGGAGCGAGCCCACGTTCCGGGAGCAGGTGGATCGCTGCGCGGAGATCCTGCGGCCTCGTCTCGGGCTCGACCTGCGCTCCGTCGTCTTCGATGGGGAGGCGGAGCGGTTGCGGCAGACCTCCCTGGCCCAGCCCGCGCTCTTCGTGGTCGAGCATGCCCTGGCACGGCTCTGGATGCAGTGGGGCGTGCGGCCCGAGGCCATGCTGGGACACAGCATCGGCGAGTACGTGGCCGCCTGCCTGGCCGGTGTGTTCTCCCTGGAGGAGGCCCTGCGCCTGGTGGCGGAGCGGGGACGGCTCATGCAGGAGCTCCCGGGCGGGGCCATGCTGGCGGTCTCCCTGCGGGAGCCGGAGGTCCGTCCTCTCCTCGGGCCCGGGCTGGCCCTGGCCGCGGTGAACACGCCTTCGCTCTGCGTGGTCTCGGGCGGCGTGGAGGAGGTCGCGGAGCTGGCGGCGCGCCTCGAGGCGCGCGGGGTGCGGGCGCGGCCTCTTCACACCTCCCATGCCTTTCACTCGCTGGCGATGGACCCGATCCTGGCCCGCTTCGAGGCGGCCTTCACGGGGATTCGCCTGCGCGAGCCGGAAATCCCTTTCGTCTCCAACGTGACCGGCACCTGGATCCGGCCGGAGGAAGCCGCGAGCCCCGCCTACTGGACGCGGCACCTGCGCCAGTGCGTGCGCTTCTCCGACGGCCTCGAGGCCCTCTTCGCCCGGAATGGCTGCGCGCTCCTGGAGGCCGGCCCCGGCCGTTCCCTCTCCGCCCTGGCCCGCCAGCACCCGGCGAAGCCCACGGGTCAGGCCGTCCTGTCCAGCCTGCCCGCCGTCGAACGGGGCGGACGCTCCAGTCCCGAGGAAGAGGCCCTCCTCCAGGCCCTGGGCCAGCTCTGGCTCGCGGGGGTTGAGGTGGACTGGCAGGGTTTCCACGCCCACGAGCGCCGCCTTCGGGTGGCGCTCCCCACCTATCCGTTCCAGGGCAAGCGCTACTGGGTGGAGCCCCGGGCGGGGAACGCGGCGCGGCCGGCGGGCACCGGCTGGTTTTGGGCGCCCCTCTGGAAGCAGACGCTGCCCGTCGCCCGGGCGCTGCCGGACGCGCCGGAGGAGGGGGAATGGCTGGTCTATGACGACGGGTCCTCGCTCGGCCGGCGGCTGATCGAGCGGCTGGAAGCGGCCGGCCGGGAGGTGGTGGTGGTGCGTCCGGGGGATGCGCCCGGCGAAGTGGGCCGGCCGGCCCGGATCCTCCATCTCTGGGGTCTCGCCGGGGGGGACGATCCCGGCCGGGTGCGGGAGCTCGGGATCGACAGCCTGCGCGCCCTGGCCCGCGCCCTGGAACCGCACGACGAGAGCGCGCCTCCGCTGCACCTGGGCATCCTGACTGGTGAGTCGCCGGCTCAGGCCCTTCTCCTGGGGCCGGGGACCGTGCTGCCCCAGGAGGTTCCGGGCCTGACCGCCCAGGTCGTGAGCCTCGCGCTGCCGGAGCCGGGGAGCCGCCGCGAAGCCCGTCTCGCTGATCTCCTGCTGGCCGAGCTGGCCGCCGCGCCGGACGATCTGGAGGTGACTTGGCGTGGTACAGAGCGCTGGGTGAGGACGTTCGAGCCGGTACGGCTCGGGCCGCCGGCCCGGTCCCCCTTGCGGGAGGGCGGGACCTACCTGATCACGGGCGGCCTGGGCGGCGTGGGGCTGGAGATCGCCGAGGCGCTGGCGCACACGGTCCGGGCGCGGCTGGTGCTGACGGGCCGCTCGCCTTTCCCGCCCCGGGAGGAGTGGGGGCGCGTCAGCGACCGCAGGGTGCGGCGCCTGCTGGCCATGGAAGCGGCCGGCGCGGAGGTGCTGGTGCTGCAGGCCGACGTCACCGACCGCGACGCCCTGCGCGCCGCTCTCGGGGAGGCGCGGCGGCGGTTCGGTCCCATTCACGGCGCCATCCACGCGGCGGGCCTGCCGGGCGGCGGCCTGGCCCGGCTGCAGAGCCCGAAGGAGGCCGCGGCGGTGCTCGCTCCCAAGGTCGAGGGGACGCTGATCCTGGACGAGCTTCTGGACGAGCCGGATCTCGATTTCCTGGTCCTCTGCTCGTCGCTCAACGCCATTCTGGGCGGACCCGGGCAATTGGACTACGCGGCGGCGAACTCCTTCCTCGGCGCCTTCGCGCAGGCGCGCTCGGACGAGGGGCGGCCGGTGATCGCGATCGACTGGGACGCCTGGCGGGGTATCGGCATGGCGGGCCCGGCCGTGGCGGAGACCGGGCTCGCCGAGTCTTTCGGCCATCCTCTGCTCACCGAGCGCACCGCGGACCACTTCACCGCCCGCCTGCGGGCGGACTCGACCTGGATCCTCGACGAGCACCGGCTGGGCGGCCATCCGGTCGTCCCGGGCACCGCCTACCTGGAGATGGCCGGCGCGGCTTACCGCGGGATGGCGGGCGATGGCCTGTCCTACGAACTGCGGGACGTGGTCTTCCTGGCGCCGCTCGCGGTGGAAGACGGCGAGACCCGGGAGGTCCGCACGGCGCTGCGCCGCAACAGCGACGGCTTCCACTTCGCAGTCCGCAGCCGGACGGAGGGCGAGGATTGGCAGGACCACGCGCTGGGAAGCGTGGGGAGCTCGCCCTCGGCCGAGCCGGTGTGCCACGATCTGGCGAGCCTCCTGGACGGGCGCGAGAAGGTCCTGGGCGAGGACTACCGCGAGGGGTTGCGGCAGGCCGGCCTGGGTCCCCGGTGGGAGACGCTTCGCAAGGTCTGGGTGCGGGACGACGGCGTGGTCGGGCTCCTGGAGTTGGCGCCGGACCTCGCCGGCGACGTTGACGACTTCCAGCTCCATCCGGCCCTGCTGGACGCGGCGACCAGCTTCGCGGAGACCTACGTAAACGGCGGCGGAGATTACCTGCCGCTGTCCTACAAGCGGCTGCGGGTCCACGGTCCGTTGCCGTCGCGATTCTACAGCCTTGCTACGCCGCGGAAGAACGGCCATGGCGAGACGCTGGCCTTCGACGTCTCCATTATGGACGAGCAGGGCGTCGAGCGGGTGCGGGCCGAGGAGTTCACGCTCAAGCGCGTGGACGCCGCCCGGGCGATCCGCGGCCAGGCGGAGCGGCCTCCCCGCGAGGAGAGGGAGGAGGAGGAGGAGGGGATGCCGCCGGCTCAGGCCGTGGAGGCGCTCCTGCGGATCCTGGCGATTCCGGGGCTGGCACGGATCGCCGTCTCGGCGAAGCCTCTGTCCGGGGAGATCGAGCGCGCCCGGACGATGACCCTCGCGGGGCTCGCCGCGGAGGCG